>Ga0222419_100420_pt1 | contig 44199 bp, 38 predicted proteins | sample 1B20Ametagenome_FD_182474 | JGI IMG/M metagenome (GOLD analysis project Ga0222419, IMG submission 182474) | Enriched microbial communities from leaf-cutter ant dump, University of Wisconsin, Madison, United States - 1B20A (version 2) | ecosystem: Environmental > Terrestrial > Nest > Insects nest...
CTCCGGGCATCCTGCCCTACGCCCTTCGGGCCAGCTGCGCTGTTCGCATGCGCATCCTGCGCATGCGTGGCCACGCAAAGAGAAAGTAACTCGCCCTCCAAAGGAGGACGAAACGTTCTTGATCATGCTTTAGCTTTGGCTTCAAAGCATCGCCCGCGAGCGGGCTCCTACAAAATATCGCCCGATTCAAATGCAGGTGCGCGGCTTTGCCGATGTCGGGCGGTGCCCGACCTACGACCTCCGCGGGCGGGTGCCATGAAATCCAACCGCCCCCACAAGACAACACCCCCGCCAACACCTACATTCCGCACAGCCACATGGAATCCCGCGCATGACCACCCACCCCGATTTCCGCGACGCCAACTTCCTGCGCACACACATCGCCCACACCATGGCGTTCTACCACCCGCACGCGATCGACCCCGCCGGTGGCTTCTTCCAGTACTTCAAGGACGACGGCACGATCCACGACCGCGGCCACCGCCATCTGGTCAGCAGCACCCGCTTCGTCTTCAACTACGCGATGGCCGCGCTCGAATTCGCCGACGATGAAAAACTCGCCGCCGAATACCTCGACGCCACCCGCCACGGCCTGCGCTACCTGCGCGAGGTGCATCGCGACCCGCACAACGGCGGCTACATCTGGACCCTGCGCGACGGCCAGGCCGAAGACCGCACCAACCACGCCTATGGCGTCGCCTTCGTGCTGCTGGCCTGTGCCTGCGGACGAAAGGCCGGCATCACCGAAACCACCGCATGGATGGACGAGACCTGGGACTTGCTGGAACAGCGCTTCTGGGACGCCGAGGCCGGCCTGTATCGCGACGAAGCCGACGCCGACTGGCACTTCAGCGACTACCGCGGCCAGAACGCCAACATGCACATGTGCGAGGCGATGCTGGCGGCCTACCAGGCCAGCGGCGAGCAGCGCTACCTCGACCGTGCGCTGCTGCTGGCCGACCACATGACCCGCCGCCAGGCCGCGCTGGCCGACGGCCTGGTATGGGAACACTACGACGCGCAGTGGCGCATCGACTGGAACTACAACCGCGACAACCCGCGCCACCTGTTTCGCCCCTGGGGTTTCCAGCCCGGCCACCAGACCGAGTGGGCCAAGCTGCTGCTGATCATGCAGCCGCTGCTGGAGCGGCACGGCAAGGCACCGGACTGGCTGCTGCCCACCGCCCGCCACCTGTTCGACACCGCGCTGGCACGCGCCTGGGACGAGGAGCACGGCGGGATCTGCTACGGCTTCGCTCCCGACGGCAGCATCTGTGACGGCGACAAGTATTTCTGGGTGCAGGCCGAGTCGCTGGCCGCCGCCGCCCTGCTGCACGAGCACACCGGGCTGGCCGTTTACGACGACTGGTACGGAAAGCTGTGGGCCTACGCATGGCAGCATTTCGTCGATCACCAGTACGGCGGCTGGTACCGCATCCTCACGCGCGACAATCGCAAGTACGATGACGAGAAGAGTCCGGCCGGCAAGGTCGACTACCACACCATGGGCGCCTGCCACGAAGTGCTGGCGCTGATCCGCCGCGGCAGCCGTCCCTGACCGGCACCTGCCGTTTCCCTCCCTCCAACGGAGCCACCCATGAAGTTCTTCGCCCGTTCGCTCGCTGCCGCCCTCGCCGCCGCGCTGATCGCACCCGCCTTTGCCGCCGACGCTGCGACATCGAACTACGATCCGCTGGAAACCTTCGCGCCCTACACCTATCCGCAGCCGGTCAACGCCTACCGCTCAGCCAGCGGCAAGCCCGGCCCGCTGTTCTGGCAGAACCGCGCCGACTACCGCATCGAGGCCACGCTGGACCCGGCCAGCCGCCTGCTCACCGGCAGCGAAACCATCACCTACAGCAACCACAGTCCCGACGCGCTCGAGGTGCTGTGGCTGCAACTGGACCAGAACCGCTACCGCAAGGACGCCCGCGGTGCCTTCACCGGCGACGAATTTCCGAAGGAATTCACCGACGGCTACAAGATCACCTCGCTCGAAGTGGAAGATGCTTCCGGCCATCGCCAGAAGGCCGGCTGGACCGTGAGCGACACACGCATGCAGGTGCAGTTGCCCACACCACTGCAGGCGAAGGACGGCCAGCTGAAACTGCACATCAGCTGGAGCTTCACCGTGCCCGGCGAGTTCGGCGGACGCATGGACGTCAACCCCAGCAAGAACGGCGACATCTTCGAGATCGCCCAGTGGTACCCGCGCATGGCCGTCTACGACGACCTCCGCGGCTGGGATACCGCGCCCTATCTCAACAGCGAGTTCTACCTGGAGTACGGCGATTTCGATTACTCGGTGACCGTGCCCTCGGACATGATCGTGGCCGGCTCCGGCGAGCTGCTCAATCCGCAGGATGTGCTGACGAAAACCCAGCAGCAGCGGCTTGAGCAGGCCAGCCGCAGCGACGCCACGGTGATGATCCGCACGCCGGAGGAAGTCACCCAGCCGTCCAGCCGTCCGAAACAGGGCGGCACGTTGACCTGGCACTTCCGCATGCAGAACACCCGCGACGTCGCCTTCGGCGCCTCCAAGGCCTACGTGTGGGATGCCGCGCGGATGAACCTGCCGGCCGGCAAGACCGCGCTGGCGATGTCGGTCTACCCGGTGGAAAGCGCCGGCCCCCAGGCCTGGGGCCGCGCCACCGAATTCCTCAAGGCGTCCACCGAATACTTCTCGAAGCAGTGGTATCCCTACCCGTGGCCGGTGGCGATCAACGAAGCCGGCACCGCCGGCGGCATGGAATACCCGGGCATCACCTTCGACCACAAGGGCGCCAAGGGCAAAAGCCTGCACATGCTGATCGCCCACGAGATCGGCCACATCTGGTTCCCGATGATCGTCGGCAGCAACGAACGCCGTGACGCGTGGATGGATGAGGGCATCAACACCTTCATCGATGTCTACGAGGACGACGCCTTCGGCGAATACGCGCCCAAGCGCGACGGCGAATACGCCCCCGGCGGCGGCAATCCGGCCGACGAGATCCTCGAAGTGCTGGCCGACCCGGAAGCCCCGGCCCTGCTCAACGGCGCCGACATGACCGCCGAGAAATACCGCCACCCGGTCAGCTACTTCAAGGGCGCCTTCGGCCTGGTGCTGCTGCGCGAGCAGATCATCGGCCCGGAACGCTTCGACCCGGCCTTCCGCCGCTACATCGCCACCTGGGCCTACAAGCACCCGACCCCGTCCGATTTCTTCCGCTTCATCGAAAGCGACACCGGCGAAGACCTCGGCTGGTTCTGGCGCGGCTGGTTCGAGAACAACTGGCAGCACGACCTGGCCGTGCAGAAACTCGCCTACACCGACGGCGACTACCGCAAGGGCGTCGACATCACCATCGCCAACCTCGACAAACTGGTACTGCCGGCCACGTTGCAACTGGTCTACGACGACGGCAGCAAACAGGACATCCGCATCCCGGTGGAAACCTGGCAACAGCACCGCAGCTACACCGTCCACGCCGACGGCAGCCGCCCGCTGAAGTCCGCCACCCTCGACCCGGACCACGCCCTGCCCGACCACGACCGCGCCAACAACACCAGGGCGATGCCCTGAGGCCAGAGCGGGGGACAGGGATGCTCCCCCTGGCAAGCCTTGCCGGACGCCATCGTGGAGAAGCCGGCCGCAAGGCCTCTTCACGATGGCATGCCGGATCGGGCATCACATGCCCGGCCTGTCTCCTGCCTGCCCATGCGGTGGCACCGGCTTCGTCCGCGGCGGCAGGAAGCCACCGGCCGCACCAGGATCGGGCCAGGGCAGCACGGTTTCACCGGCCACCATCCATCGCCCATCCACCTTGCGCAGCCGCAACTCGTAGAACGCGGGATCGGCCAACTCACTCATGCGCCGGTACAGCACGGCGGTGGCTTGGTCATCCTGCACCTCGATGTGCAGGACCCGCTTTTCGGTCGACAGCGGTGGTTCGCCAGCGTCACGCCGACTGCGGAACTCGCCGAGCATTTCCGCCTTGGAGAAGCGGGCGATGCTGCCTCCCGGCGTGAGCACCAGAAAACCGAGATCGTCGAGATAAAGGTCCTCCATCGCCTCCATGCGGTAGTTGCTGCCGGTTTCCGCCAGCACGTCGATGAAAGCGAGGATTTCCGCCTGTTGATTCGCGTACATGCTTCTGACTCCTGGTTCGGACAAAGTGGAACATCAACCCATCGACATGCCGCCATCGACGGACAGCCTTGCGCCGTTGACGAAAAGGCTCTCATCCGACGCCAGATACAACGCGGCCCGGGCCACTTCCGACGGGTAGCCAAAACGGCCAGCCGGGATGGCGTCGGTCATCGCCTTGATGAAAGCCGGACGATCAGCCTCGGCCACGCCCAGCTTGTCGACGATGCCGGTATCCACCGGGCCGGGACTGATCACGTTCACGCGTACTTTCCGCTCGCGCAACTCGGTCACCCAGTGGCGCGCGAAAGCCTCGATGGCGGCCTTGGAGCCAGCGTAGACGGCATGCCCCTGCAACGCGCGGGATGCCGCCAGCGAACTGGTCAGGATGATGCTTCCACCCTCGCCCATCAGTGGTGCCATCGCCTGCACGCCGAAGAAGACGCCACGCGCGTTGGTGTTGAACTGCTCGTCGTATTGCGACGCGCTCACCGCCGACGACGGCGCCAGCGTGAGAACTCCCGCATTGGCCATGTAGACGTCCAGACGTCCATGCTTCTCCTTCACCCAGGCCGCCATCGATTGGTGGTGCGACAGGTCGGCGACATCGCCGACCAGGCCGCATGCACCATGGCCGATCCGGCGCACGGCCTGGTCGAGCACGGCCTGCCTGCGCGCCGTGATGATCACCTGTGCGCCCTCGGCGGCAAAACACTCTGCCGTCGCCAGGCCAATGCCACTGTTGCCGCCGGTGATCAGGGCGACTTTTCCCGCAAGACGTTTCATGAGCTGTTCCGTGTGATTGCGCTGCGGCAATATAGGAACCGGACCTGCGCCGCAGGTAGTCCTCGAGGCGGCATTTCAGATGTGCCGCGGAGTCCAAGATGGGCAATCTACTGAACCAGCCGGCGGGCCTGATCGCCTTCGTCCGCGCCGTGGAAGCCGGCTCCTTCAGCGCGGCGGCGCGCAACGCGGGCACCACGCCATCAGCGATCTCCAAAAGCATCAACCGGCTGGAACACGAGCTGGGCACCCGCCTGTTCCGGCGCTCGACCCGCACCCTCAACCTCACGCCGGAAGGCGCCGCATTCTTTGACAGGATCGCTCCGCTGCTGCGCGACATCGACGACTCGGCCGACGCCATCCGCGCCGGCGGCGGCGCCCGCGGGCGCCTGCGCGCAAGCATGCCCGGTGAGCTGGGGCGCTTGCTGATCAAACCGATCACCACCGAATTCCTGCCGCAGCACGCAGACCTCGAGCTCGACCTTGCCTTGGCCGACCGGCACGTCGACGTCATTGGCGAAGGCTACGATGTCGTCTTCAGGGTCGGCTCGACCGCCGAAAGCGAGCTCAAGTCCCGCACCCTGGCACAACTGGAAATGGTGCTGGTGGCATCCCCCGATCTGATTCGCAGGCATGGCCGCCCACAGACACCCGCGCAGTTGCGCGAACTTCCCTTCGTTCGCTACCTGCATCACGGACGGTCGCTGCCGGTACGTTTTCTCGACGGAAGCCGCATCGTTCCGGCTGGCCGCATCGGCCTGGACAGCGGTTCCGGACTGCGCGCCGCCGCACTCAACGGCATGGGGGTGGCCCACCTGATGAAATGTACCGTGCGCGAAGACATCGAACGCGGCGAGCTGGTCCAGCTGGCTGGTGGCGAGTGCCTGCCATCATTGCCGTTGCGCGCCCTGCACGCCTTCGGTGAACTGACTCCGGCAAGAATCCGGCTGCTGTCGGATTTCGTGGCGCAAGCCATGCGATCCATGGCCTGAGCACCGCATGCATCACCGGGGCGGACGGCGCAAGCCGCCCGCCCCGGCCCGCAGTCAGCTGCGGAAGAACGTCAGCAGATCACGATTGATAACGTCGGCATGCGTGGTCAACATGCCATGGGGATAGCCTTTGTAGACTTTCAGCTGACCACGCTTGAGCAGGCGCACCGAGAGCAGGGCGGAATCGACAATGGGTACGACCTGATCGTCATCCCCATGCATCACCAGCGTGGGCACATCGATGGCCTTGAGATCTTCGGTGAAATCCGTCTCCGAAAACGCCTTGATCCCCTCGTAGTGAGCGTTGGCTGCGCCCATCATGCCCTGCCGCCACCAGTTGTCGACCACGGCCTGAATCAGCGGGGTGCCCTTGCGGTTGAAGCCGTAGAACGCGCCGGAGGCCAGATCCTGGTAAAACTGCGAACGGTTGGCAGCAAGTGCATCGCGCAGTCCGTCGAACACTTCCCGCGGCAGCCCTCCGGGGTTGGCCGAAGTCCGCAGCATCAACGGTGACACCGCGCCAACCAGCACCAGCTTGGCCACCCGGCCAGCACCACGACGCGCCACATAACGCGCCGCCTCTCCACCGCCGGTGGAATGGCCCACATGGATGGCATTGCGCAGATCCAGATGCTCGACCAGCGCTGCGACATCGGCAACATAATGATCCATGTCGTGCCCGCCGCTGATCTGCGACGAGCGGCCATGACCACGGCGGTCATGGGCAATCACGCGATAACCATGCTGCAGGAAGTACAGCATCTGCGCATCCCAATCGTCGCCGGAGAGCGGCCAGCCATGGTGGAAAACGATTGGCTGCCCCGTTCCCCAGTCCTTGTAGAAAATCTCGTTGCCGTCGCTCGTGGTAACAAAATTCATTTTGGCATTCCCTCGTGTGGAAAGATTGGGCTTTGCGGCGAGTGGAGCCGCAGGCAGGGAAAGTGGCAGGGCGGCGGCCGCTGCAGCGACCACGGCCCCTGCAAGCAACTGGCGTCGGTTCAGATCGAATGACGGAGCGTCACCCGGAATGTGCTGGATCATGCGAATCTCCCGTGAGTAACAGTGACGAGGTGCCGCCCGGCGGTGATCGCCGGATGGGCGTGCAGGCTCGGACGCGACAATCAGGTTAGGCTCGCAAAGTGGGCTGCGGTAGCGGCCGGAGGGTGATCTTCATGTTGCCCTCCAGGCACGAATGAACAGAGCACGGACAAGGCATCCGCCCGCCATACGGCTCATGTTTCCAGGGTGATCATGCAGTCGTTGCCGGAGCGTGCCATCTTCACGTATGGGCAGGTCCGCTCAGTGGCACGCAGCAACTCCCCCGCCAGGGTCCGATCGACGCCAGGCAGGCACACCCGGACGTTGGTGACCAGCGAGTACAGGCCGTCAACCGGATCACGCCCAAAGGTCACCGAAGCAGTCACCTCGGCATCGGGAATCGCCACACCCGCACGCATGGCAAGCAGGCTCAGCGCACCATGGAAGCAGGCTGCAAAACCCGCGGCAAAAAGCTGTTCGGGATTGGCACCACCTCCCGGGCCGCCCAGTTCACCGGGCATTCTCAACCGCAGGTCGAGTGCACCATCGTCGGACCGCACCACTCCCGACGCCCTGGCATGGTGCGCCTCACCGCCGGTGACCTTCACCGTGGCCGTGTACAGCGGAAAAAAATCCATGCCCTGATGGCGATCAAGCATGGATGTGGATGGTGGTCGAAGGTCGGGCATGACTATCCCTGTTCAAGATGGACGCGGCGAAACTATCAATGGCCGGATACGCGCTGCGGAACTGGCCTGGTACTTTCCAGCCCCAGCCCCGTGTAGACCCAGAGAAAGACGAAGTAGCCGAAATACCCGCCCACCATCAGGCGTCCGAACAGGTTCTCCCAGGCAGTGACATCCACCCCCGGGAAAACCGTCTGGATCACGTCGGCACTGACCCCCGAACCAACCAGACCCAGGCCGACGAAAGACAGCACGAATACGCCAAGCGCCACGCGGAAACCGGTGCCACGGAAGCGCACCGAGCGCACCTTGCCACGATCGATCCATGGCAGCAGGAACAGCAACGCGATTGATCCGAACATCGCCAGCACGCCCCACACTGCGGTTCCGGAGAACGATGGAATCATGCGCAGGACCGCATAGAACGGCGTGAAGTACCAGACCGGCTTGATGTGCGACGGCGTGGCAAGGTAGTTCGCCGGCACGAAGTTGTCCCGCTCCAGGAACCATCCCCCCATCGTCGGCGTGAAGAACACGATGAAGGCCGCCACGGTAATGAAGAACAATGCGGCAAAGATGTCATGAACCGTGTAGTACGGATGGAACGGGATACCATCGGCGGGAGCACCGGCATCCCAGTGATTGCCCCTGGGGCCTTTCTTGATCTCCACGCCGTCGGGATTGTTGGAACCGACCTCGTGCAACGCCAGGATATGCAGCACGACCAGCAACAGCAGAGCCAGTGGCAACGCGATCACGTGCAATGCGAAAAAACGGTTGAGGGTGGCCGTGGCCGGCAGGTAGTCCCCCATGATCCACTCCACCAACGCGTTGCCGATGACTGGAATCGTGCCGAACAGCGAAATGATCACCTTGGCGCCCCAGAACGACATGTTGCCCCATGGCAGCACGTAGCCGAGGAAAGCCTCGGCCATCAGGACGGCGAAAACCAGCATGCCGAGGATCCAGACCAGCTCGCGCGGCTTCTTGTACGAGCCGTACATCAGCCCGCGTGTCATGTGCAGGAACACCGCGACGAAGAACAGCGATGCGCCGGTGGAGTGCATGTAGCGGATCAGCCAGCCCCATTCCACATCACGCATGATGTACTCGACCGAATCGAAGGCCCCCTCCGCGGTCGGCGTGTAGTTCATGGCGAGGAAAATGCCGGTGACGATCTGGTTGGCCAGCACCACCAGATTGCATGTGCCGAAGTAGTACCAGAAGTTGAAATTCTTCGGTGCGTAATATTCGGTCAGGTGCTTCCGGGCCATGCGATCCAGACCCGGAGCCCGTGCGTCCATCCAAGGGCGAAAACGCGCAAGCATGTTCATGCAGGGACTCCGTGGAATGAACTTCATGGGGCAACAAGCCGCACGCACATTGCTGCCAGCCTTCCGTGCAACGGGGCCGCGTGCCGAGTTTCACCCCGGCCCCGGGCACGGCTCTGGTGTCACACCGCCGCGTCGCGAACGGCAATACCCGAGCGATTCAGCCAGGCCTGGAAATCCAAGGCGCCCAGCCGGGCACCTGCAGCAGGCAACAATGTCTGCTGCTCCAGTACGGCACCGAAGTACGGCGCTGCCGGGTCAGCAACCACCTTGCGTGCATCACCGACGATGGCAAGGAAGCGCTGGACCAGTTCGGCCAACGGAAAACAGACAGGGCCGGCGATCTCCACCACACCGTTGACGGGAGCCTCCAATGCGTAGTCGGTCACGGCATCCGCCACGTCATCCGACGCGATCGGCTGGATCAACGCCGTCGACAGGCGGGTCTCCGCTCCGGAGGAAGCATCCTTGACGATACCGTTGAGAAACTCGAAGAACTGGGTCGAATGGACAATGGTGTAAGGCAACCCGGATTCGCGTATCAGTTTCTCCTGGGCAATCTTGCCGCGGAAATAACCGCTCGCCGCGAGACGGTCCGTACCAACCACCGAGAGCGCCACGTGGTGCCGTACGCCAGCTTTTTTCTCGGCGGCCATCAAGTTTCGTCCCGAAGTCTCGAAGAACTCCAGCACCGCCCGATCCTCGAAAGAGGGCGAGTTGGCCACATCGATGACGACCTCCACGCCTGCCAGCGCTTCGTCCAGCCCTTCGCCCGTAAGCGTATTGACGCCAGACGATGGGGCGGCGGCAAATACTTCGTGACCACGCTTGCGCAGGCGATCGACTGTCTTGCTGCCAATGAGACCGGTACCACCAACAACTACGATTTTCATGGGGACTTCCTGGATGCAAGGGCGCGTGAAGCACCGGTGGGAAAGAATGCTAGGCAGCGTCCGGAATGGCCGGCAGCCCTTCCCGCCGCCACATCGTGTTGCCGGCAACGCAACAATCGGGGCAGGCGATATCGCGCCAGCCGATTCAATCCGCTGGCAGGCACCTCTGTGTCTGCGTCGCTGCCGGGGTATCCGTCATGCCAGCCGGTTCGAGCAGATCCCAGACCAGTTCCTCGTCGCTTTCACCCAGCAACTCGCAGGGTGACTTGCCACCACAGGCTCGTTGCGGTGCACATAGCCAGTACGCCGCACGCCGTCGGCCGCCGACATGTTCGAGCAAGGCCTGGGCCAGCGTCGGATAGCGGCATTCGAGCGCATCCAACGCGCTCTTGGTCAACTGCTCCCGGCGCGCCGTGATGCTGGCGATTTCACCGACGATGTTGCGAAATGCGTTATGGGGAACACGCATGATCATCTCCTCGTTGAGTCTGACGGGCGCGAGGCACCGGGCTCACCCATCCCGGTCCCTGCCAATGGCCCTCAGGAATCCAATGACCGCCTCCACCCGGCCAAGAGCCACCAGTTGCTCCGCAGACAGCCCACCCAGTTCCAGGATCGGAGTTGACCTGTACCACTCCATCACTTCGACAGGGTCCGGCTCGATTTCCGCAGCCACCCGCAACACGGCCAGCGTCACCGGAATCAAGCCGAACAGCGTGCTGTAACTGTCATCACCCATTGGCGAAATCAGCGGATCGGCAGCATCGGCGTGGTATGCCGCATGTACCAGCGATTGCAATTTTGCAGGCGTGACCGACAACGTGTGATTCATGACGGTGCTCCTCGTGCCGGATCCCGCTCACCACCCGAACCACAAGCCCGGCAGGACCATGGTTTTGCCGAGACTGAGTTGATGGGGAGACCCATTGGAGATGTGGTGCAGCAGGAGGCTGAAACACTCGACCTGCCGCTCCGGCGAACTGGCGAATCCGCGAAAACTGCTCAGTGCCCGTGTCCTGCCCGTACACGACGCGGGCTGAAAACCGAAAAAGAAGTGGTGGTACCAGCCTCTGCCCATGCAGCGGTGAACGATGGTGGAAAGCATCGATGGATCATGGGGACAAGCCTCGATGACGGGAAAATCCGACGATGACAACCGGTGGCGGACGCGTGACCACCGCAAGCGGTGTCCACGCGCCTCCCCATCCGTCATTCGATCGGCGTGAATACCGGTGCCCCCTGGTTCTTCACCAGGAACACCACGAACCGCGCCGGTTCGGTGGCACTGGCATTGCGGCCGACGGTGTGAATGTCGTGAGGCCCCTCGTAGAAGGTCTCGCCGGGCCCCAGACGCACCACCTTGCCGCCGCGCAGGCCCATCTCGATGTGCCCTTCAAGCACGTAGACAAAGGCGTATGCATCGTGCCGGTGCACCGGATCCACCGCCCCCGGCGGATACTCGACCGAGATCATCTCCAGCTCCTTGCCGGGGGCCTCGACCAACGCCTTGCTCATCAACTCGTTCACGGCCGCATGCGGCGGAGACTGCTGCGCGAACAGCGGCGCCGTCACCAGCAGGGCCAGCATCGCCAACGCGCCCCGGATTCTGTCGATACGCATGGACAACTCCTCAGATTGAGTCCGCCTGTCGACGGACGGGTGATTACTCGAGTCCGGCCTTGTCCAGCCCGAATATCCGGTCGTAGGCCCCCGGAACCGGGGTGAAGGCGACGTTGATCCGGTTCCAGGCATTGATCGACATGACCATGTAGGTCAGATCCGACAGCTCCTTCTCGGTGAACTGGGTACGCACGCGCTCGTAGATGTCGTCCGGCACGCCATGCGCGGGAATCGTGGTGAGCACCTCGGTCCACGCCAGCGCGGCCCGTTCGCGCGGCGAGAACAGCGTTGACTCGCGCCAGGTCGGCAGGTGGAACAGGCGCAGCGGACGCTCGCCACGCAGCGTTGCCTGCTTGATGTGCATGTCCAGACAGAAGGCGCATCCATTGATCTGCGATGCGCGGATCAGCACCAGGTCGTGGATGGTCGCCTCGATGGAGGACTTCTCGGTGAGATTGCTGAAATCGACGAACTTGCGGAACAGTTCGGGAGATTGCTTCTGGTAGTCGATGCGCTGTGACATGCTGGATCCTCGAAAAGGAAAGTCATCACTCAGTTCGGCTGAGCCGCCGGTTCGCGAGGACTCGCGATCGGGTCCCAGACTAGGTCCGGTGCCAGCGCCCCGGCAGCTCCACCAACGCGCGCATCGTGTTGCCTGCCGCGCACCAATGCCGCGTCCGGCAGCAGTGCCGACACCGGCTTCGCCGCCGCGTCGAACAGCGGCAACCACACCAGAAAGCACGCTCCGTAACCGGGGCCGTCCGAACGCGCATCGACCTTTCCGCCATGGGCAAGTACCAACTCGCGCACCAGTGACAGACCGATACCCAAGCCGGTATTGGGCGGTATCGGCCGCCGCCGATCCTGATCGAACAGGTCGAATACATGCGGCAGGAAGTCCGCGGCGATGCCGCAACCGGCATCGCTCACCGAGATCCGGGCGCAATCCCCGTCGACGACCAACTGCACGTCGATGCACCCACGACCGGTACTGAACTTGGCCGCGTTGCCAAGCAGGTTCGAGAGAATCTGCTCCACCCTCACCGGATCGGCCATGCAGAGAATTTCGTCAGGCCCCGATATCTCGACGGACAACTCCATCCCCGCCATTCCCTGCCGGGCGGTCATGCATGCATTCCACACCAACGACCCCATATCCACCGGCAACAGTTCAAGATGCAGTTTCCCGGTACGAACCCGCGAGAACTCGAGCAGGTCATCGATGATCCGCACCTGCCGCCACACCAGCCGGCGCATTGCTTCGCCAATTCCGTGCAACCGCCGGAACTCCTGTTCCGGCGCCAGCTGAAGCAGCAGCTCGGCGTTCAACATCAGCTCGGTCAATGGCTGCTTGAGCTCATGCGACATCACCGCCAGCAGACGGTCGCGATCGGCACCGGACCGAAACACGTCGCCACGCTGGCGCTTGCACTCGCCGCCATGCTCCAGTGCTCCACTCGTGCCAGACAAAATTGCTTTCATGCCGACTCTTTCATAATGAATGCGCGCACTAGGCGAACCCTCGGCACGCAGCACACGACAACATCACCGTTCGACACGATCTTAGGCAGCAGCTCCGGCGCCCTGCAGCCGTCCGGAGCGGAATACGGCATTGCGCCCACTGCATCAATGGTGCGCGGCCATCGCCCCGCATGTCCCCGGGCGATTCTCTGGCACGATCGAGGTATAACGTTTGTGTGACATACCTCACCTCGCCGGAAAGGCGCATACTCCGGACACGCGCCGACCCGCCAGGAAAACGCCCTTCCCGGGAATGGGAACGGATGCCTGGGGTTTTCGATAACGGGGAACGATAGCCAACAACGGATCACTGCCCACGGCAGGGTACGAGGCACGGGGGAAGGAGATACCACACGAAGCGACCATGTGGGTGCGCGTCGCGTTACTGCATTCCGAGGTTGGATCCACTTGCAACCATCAACCGGCACATCATGCAAATCAATGCTTTGCGCAGCCCATGCGCAGAGGAAAGATTGCCGGTACACCGTTGCTTTCAGCGGACAAGCCCAGCCATCCGGGCAGATATATCAAGGGAATGCCAAACGTGGCCCGAGGGCTTCGTCGCATCTGCGGACTGGAGGTTCGAATGATCGACCCCATTTCGTCCGCCGCATTCATCCCTGATCCCCCCATGAAAATTCCGCCTTCCCGCTCCTCCGAAAAGCCGCCCGGCAACCCGCTCACGCCCTCTCCGGGTGCCATCAGGACAACCACAGTACGTTGGCATTTCGGCCCATTCATTGCCAATGAATCCCAGCACCGACTGGAGCGTTCCGGACAGGTGGTGCCCTTGGGAGCACGGGCATTCGACCTGCTGCTGCATCTCCTCCACCATGCGGGACAACTGGTTGAAAAGCACACACTGCTGTCCGCCGTCTGGAACGACGTAGTGGTCGAGGAGGCCAGCGTTCGTGTGCACATGTCACTGCTGCGCAAAGCCCTTGGCACGCCCGGCGACCATGACGGATGCAGGGAATGGATCACCACCGTGCCGCTCCGCGGCTACCGCTTCAACGGCAAGCCGCAACGCCACGAACAGGAAGACGATTCACCAGACCGCTCGCAATCGCGCTGCGGCACCATGGCGCAATTGCCGTTTACCCCACCTCCGCTGCGCCTGACCGGACTGGTTGGCCGCGACCCGGAAGTTTCTGCCGTGCTGACCGCACTCGAAAGCCATCGTCTGGTCACGATCGTCGGCGCTGGCGGCATTGGCAAGACCAGCGTCGCGATCCGCGTCGCGGAGCAACTGCAATCCGGCAACACCGTGCAAGTCGCTTTTGTCGACCTGGCCCCCCTGATCTCGTCGGACCATGTTCTTGGCACCATGGTCCGGTCACTGGGCATGACTGCCGATCTGCCTGATCCGCTTCAGGCCATCACGAAGAATCTGGCCGGACGCGACGTACTGCTGCTGGTCGACAATTGCGAGCACGTGCTGGATGCCCTGATCCACCCGATTCCACTCCTGCTGGCCGCACTGCCCCGCCTGCACATCCTTGCCACCAGTCGCGAGCCACTGCGGCTTGCCGGCGAATCCGTACTGCGCCTGCCGACCCTGTCCGTGCCAGACAACGACCCTCCTACCCTGGATCAGGCGCTGCGCTGGTCCTCGGTCGAGCTGCTGGTCGAGCGAGCGCTGGCAGCAGGATCCGCCGCCTTCAGTGAGCCGGAGGCACCTCTGCTGGCCCGGATATCGCGTCGACTTGATGGCATCCCGCTGGCGATCGAGCTGGTCGCCGCAAGACTGGGGGCACAACCGGTCGAGGACCTCGCGCTCAGGCTGGACGACCATATGCGGCTGCACTCGACCGGCTACCGCTCATCACTGCCTCGGCACCGTACATTGGCTGCCACTCTCGACTGGAGCACAGCCCTTCTCGACCCTGACGAACTGCGGGTATTCCGCCGCCTGTCGATGCTGCGAGGAAACTTCGACATCGAATCCGCACTCGGCGTGACCGCTGTGGACATGGAACGGGAACAGGCATTCGATGCCCTGATATCGCTGGTCGAAAAATCGCTGATCTTCTTCGATGGCAGCGACGCTGCCGCCTGCTATCGACTTCTCGATACCACACGCAGCTATGCCGCCGACCTGCTGGAGAAAAGTGGTGAGCGCGAGGCCATGCTGCAGCAGCATGGCCGCTTCATGCTGGACCTGATGAAAACAGCCACCAGCAAGTTGCCGATACTCAGCGCTGAAGCGTGGAGTGAGCGCTACGCGCACCATCTGGACAATGTCCGTTTCGCCCTTGGAAACTGCGTGACCGGGCAGAACGGCCTCCAGACGGCAGCTGCCCTGCTCACTGCCTCCCAACCGCTGTGGTTCCACCTGTCCCGGGTCGCCGAATACCGTGACCGGACTGCCGCAACACTGGCCCTGGTCGAACAGCAGAAAGAACCCGACATCGAAACCCAGACCCGTTTGCTGATCGCTCTGGTCGTCGCGCTGCTGCACGCCGACGCACTTGATCCCAGCCTGGGCGAGATCTGCCGACGCGGACTGGTCGGCGCCCAGTTGCTGCAATCCCGCGAGCTGGAGCGGCAGGTTCTGTGGGCACGATCCATGCACGACATGTTCCGCGGCGAGTACACCATCGCCTGGCAACAGGCGCAGACATTGTTGTCAACCGCACAGATGTGGTCCGACCCGGCCGCGCTCAATCTTGCCCTTCGCGTCAGCTCGATGACCAGCCACTTCCGTGGCCGCTTCGATGAAGCCAGACACTACAGTGAAGCTGCTCTTCCCCTGAACCGCGACCAGGCACGGACAGGCAACAACACCGTTGGCGTCGATCCACTGGTCGCCGTACAGACCAACCTGATGCGCACGCTCTGGATACAAGGCAAAACAGCCCAGGCGCTTGATCTCGCCAACGAGGCCGTGGAACGGGGCACCGCAGCCAGGCATGCGGTCTCCACCTGCGTGGCACTCTACGGGGCTTGTCCCGTCGCGCTGTGGTCCGGCGAGATCGAGCTGGCCAGCCGTTGGATCCACCTCATGCACGAAGAAGCGCAACGCGGGGGACTGGTCGGCTGGCTGCGCTATGCAAACTGGTACCGTCAGGGCCTGCAGCTGCACACTGCTGCCGACCCCGAAAGCCATATCCGCAAGGTATCCGCACAGCTCGCAAGCTACCACGAGGCACACCGGGAACTGCTGGTGACATTCTGTCCGGAATGGATCGACGACAGCATGATCGAGCGTGTCACCTCGGGTGGCGGTCTGTGGGTCGCCGCCGAGGTATGGCGGGCAGCCGGCCGTCTCAGCGAACAAAAGGAACAACTTCAGGAAGCGGAGGGCTTCTATCTGCGCGCGATCGATGTCGCCAGGCAGCAGTCCGCTGGCGCATGGAAGCTGCGCGCGGCCATGAGCCTTGCCCGGTTATGGGCCGGACAGGGCCAACTGCATCGGGGCATATCGCTACTGGACACCATCAATGACGAGGGCCTCCCGGAAGGCCGCATCGGCACTCAGGCCCGGGATTTGCGCGAACAGCTCACCCACGTTTCCACGCCATCCCGGCCGGCTGCCCGGCGAACACGCAAGTGATCAAACCACCAAAGCATGGCCGGGCACACAACGGATTCGTGCACGGGAAGGAACAAAGAAAACGGTTTTCTCGCACTTCCAGAGGGGATCTTCCGCTTGTCAGCATCACCAGACGAATCAGCAGGCACCGCCTCCACGGCACGCAACGAAGCCGTCGGTGACGACGATATCCGCTGGTATTTCGGCACATTCACCCTGTGGGAGAACCAGCGGCGACTGGAGCGTGCGGCTCAACCTGTGCATCTGGGGCCACGCACGTTCGACCTGCTCCTGCAACTGCTGAAGCATGCCGGCAAGCCGATCAGCAGCAAGCTGTTGCTCTCCACCGTGTGGCAGGACGTGGTGGTCGAGGAAGCCAGCGTCCGCGTGCACATGTCGTTGTTGCGCAAAGCGCTGGGCCCACCCGACAGCCATGACGGCTGCCTGGAATGGATCACCACCATCCCCCGCCGCGGCTACCTTTTCGCAGGAACAGTCCGTCGAGAGCAAACCGGCAACGAGAACACCAAGCGGACTTCCACCGGCCCCGCACTGGTTCGTCTGCCAGTCCGCCTCGACCCCCTGCTGGGCCGCAAGCGCGACGTATCGACGGTATTGGGCGCACTCGAAGCCCGGCGACTGGTGACGATCGTCGGGCCTGGCGGCATCGGCAAAACCAGCATCGCGATCCGCACAGCGGAATGCCTGCAATCACAACATGCGATCCGCATTGCTTTCGCCGATCTCGCACCACTGATCTCGTCAAGGCACGTGTGTGGCACCGTATTCCGTGCACTGGGTGCTGCCGCCGACCTTCCCGACCCGATCCAGGTCATCGCACAGACCCTTGCCGAGCAGGACGTGTTGTTGCTGATCGACAACTGCGAGCACGTGCTTGGCGCATTGCCCGACCCGCTCATCCATCTGCTTGGCGCACTACCCCGCCTGCGCGTCCTGGCCACCAGCCGCGAACCGATCCAGATCACCGGTGAGTACGTGCTGCGTCTTCCCGCACTCGCCACGCCGGCCAGCGAGGAGCTCACGTTGTCGCAGGCACTGAGCTGGCCGGCAGTCGCCTTGCTGACGGAACGGGCACGATCTGCAGGGGCACGCACATTCGATGATGCCGACGCACCACTGCTTGCGAGGATCGCGCGGCGACTGGACGGCATTCCCCTGGCGATCGAACTGGTTGCGGCACGGTTGGGCGTGCAATCAATCGGCAGTCTGGCACTGCAATTGGACGATCACCTGCCATTGCACGCGATCGGACGCCGCTCCGCACAGACGCGCCACCGCACTCTGGCCGCAGCACTGGACTGGAGCGTCGCCCTGCTTGATCCGGACGAGCTCCGGGTGTTCCGGCAACTGTCGGTATTCAGAGGACGCTTCGACGTCGACTCCGCGCTGGCGGTCATTGCCGACGACATGGATCGAGGGCGGGCACTGGACACTCTGCTCTCGATAGTCAACAAATCACTGGTCCTGTTTGACCGCGAGGAGGCTTTTGCCCCCTACCGGCTGCTCGATACCACCCGAAGCTATGCCTCCGACCTGCTGACGAAAAGCAACGAGCGCCCGCTGCTGCTGCAGCGACATGCCACGCTCATGCTTGAACTGATGAAGGCCGCGGTTACCGAACTGCCCGCGCTTGGCAGCGAAGAATGGGTCGAACGCTACAGCCGCCATCTGGACGACGTCCGTTTCGTGCTCGAAGCCGGCACGACCGGCCAGGTCGGGATCGACATCGTCGTCGCACTGGCCGCCTCGTCCCGGCCACTGTGGTTCCACATGTCGCAAGTGGCCGAATATCGCGACCGGGTCACCGCGATACTTGCCCTGGTCGACCAGCAGGACGAACCCGACATTGAGGGCCAGACTCAGTTGCTTGCCGCGTTGGCTGTTGCGCTCCTGCATGCCGACGGACTGAACGCCAGCCTCGGCGACATCTGCAAGCGCGGCTTGATCGGCGCCCAACTGCTGGGTTCGCGCGCTCTGGAACTGCAGGCGCGCTGGGGACGCTGTACACACGACATGTTCCGTGGCGAGTACGCCACCGCCTGGCAACAGGCACAGATACTGCAATCAACCGTGCAGGAATGGGCTGATCCGGTAGCACTCAACCTGGCCTTCCGCGTCAATGCGATGGCCAACCACTTTTGCGGTCGCTTCGAGGAATCCAGACAGCACAGCGAGTCGTCGCTGTTGCTCGGTGATGACCGCGGTTCCACACGCACACGGATGGTTGGCGTCGATCCGACCGTCGCAGCCCAGGCCTTGCAGGCACGCACACAATGGATACAGGGTGCCACCACGCAAGCACTCGACACCGCCAGAGAAGCGGTGATGCGCGCCGAAACCTCGGGACACGTGCCTTCATTATGTTCAGCGCTATACGGAGCCTGCCCGGTGGCACTGTGGGCGGACGAACTCGAATTGGCTACCGAGTGGATCCATGTAATGCACGACGAGGCCCAGCGTCACGGCCTGGTGGGCTGGCTGCGCTATGCCGAATGGTTCGTCCAAGGACTGGAACTTCACACTGCGGCGGATCCAGCTGCCCACGTGCGCAAGGTATCCAGCCAACTCGCCTGCTATGACGCACCCCGCAGGGAAATGTTGCTGAGCTTCTGCCCCGACTGGATTGATGACGAGATGGTCGCCCGCGTCGCCTCCGGCGAAGGCCTGTGGGTCGCAGCCGAAGTCTGGCGGGCACTTGGCCGGGGTAGCGAAAAACTGGGTAAAACCAGTGCAGCGGAAGGTTTCTATCTGCGGGCCATCGATACTGCGCGGCAACAGGGTGCCACAGCCTGGGAACGTCGCGCCTCCGTAAGCCTTGCCGCCCTCCGCGCGAATCAGGGCCGTAAGCACGAAGCCATTCCACTGCTGGACATCGCCCTCACCGGCGACACCGAAGGATATCGCGACCACGCCGTGGTCCGGGCCCGCCAACTTCGCCAGGAGCTGGCACGATCCGGCTTGCCGGCCGCCACAGATCAGCACAAGGCACCCGCCAAAAGCCGCAGAAAACCCCGCTGAAGCATTCAGCACTCCCGGCATTACGGCCTGGCCACGCCAACTGCCGCTTCAGGCCGGGCAAGACCTGCAACGACTGGCGCCAAGCCGTTGCCATTGTGCTGCCCCGGCGTCATTGCACGCTTTAACAAGTCTTGACAAGCATTAACTGGTTCCAGCGCCCGAGAATGCGCACAGTGCGTGAGCGATTCGTGTTCGCCACCTCCTGGACGGCCACGTCTACTTTCCACTGGGAGCCACGCTCATGAACTCCATCACGGCCATTTATCCGCCGCCGGGTCCATTCACTTCATCTGCCGATCCGCTAGCCACCAGTTTCGCCGCGACCTACGCCGGTGTCATCGCCTTCATCGCGGTGGTCACCGAGGGCAGTTTTGCCCGGGCTGCAGATCGCCTCGGCGTCGGTCGCTCGGCAGTCAGCCGCAACGTGCAAAAACTCGAAGACCAGCTGAATGTCCGGCTGCTCGCACGAACCACCCGCAGCACATCACTCACACGCGAAGGCGACCTGTTCTATACCAGTTGCCACAGTGGCATCGACCAGATCGTCCAGGCCGTAGAGGAAATGCGGGACCTGCGCAACGGGCCGCCGAGAGGCCACCTGCGCATCAATGCGCCGGTCGGTTTCGGCAGGATCGTGGTAGCTCCCTTGCTGGGGGAATTCCAGCAGACCTACCCCGGTATATCGATCGAACTGCAACTGAACGACAAGCCGGCCGATTTCACATCCGGCCGCGTGGACATCGCCTTCCGCAACGGGCTCATGGAGGATGCCGACATCGTGGCCCGGAAGATCATCCCGATGCAGTTACTGGTCTGCGCCTCCTCGCACTACAAAGCCGCCCATGGCCTTCCCGCCACACTGGACGAACTTTCCAGCCATCCCTGCATCGGCTATCGCATCGGCTCCGGCAGGATCCTGGAACTGGAGTTCAGGGAGAACGGCCAGATGCACAAACTGCCGCCGCAATCCCGGCTCATCTACAACGACCCCGAACTGGTGCTGCAGGCCGTGCTGGACGGTCGCGGCATCGCACAACTACCAGTCTATCTGGCGTGCGATGCCTTGCATTCCGGTGCACTCGTGCCATGCCTGATGCAGTACGCACCCGACGACCGGGGGCATTTCATCTGCTATCAGAGCCGGCAACACATGCCGTCCCGGATGCGTGTATTCATCGACTTCATGACCGCAAGGATTCGTGCCAGCCATCTGGACTGCATACCCAATTTCGGCATCCAGTCCTGACATCCAACGAACACCCTTCCGGTATCGGCCAGTCGTGGAAAAGCATCGACAGCGTACACGCCGACGCAACCATGCCCGAAGCGCCACACCCAAACCGGCACTCCGGACCCGGCCCTCCGCGCAACACCGAAGTTCCTGCCACGGGACTGCCGGCGGGAGGAGCGGCCCCGCACCATCAAGTGCAGGCAACAGCAGACAACCGGAGTACGCATGAACATCGTGGTGATCGGTGGACACGGTCTGGTGGGACGCAACGTGGTCGCACGTCTGCGCGCGCGGGGTCATCTGGCAGATGCCGCATCGCGCTCCAGCGGAGTCGACCTGATCACCGGACAAGGTCTGGCTGCGAGTCTGGCTGGTGCCGAAGTGGTGATCGACGCCAGCAACGCGCCGACTTTCGAAGGCCCCGAAGCCTTTGAATTCTTCCGCACAGCCATCGTCAACCTGCTGCATGCCGAGCAGCAGGCCGGAGTACGCCACCACATATCGTTGTCAGTGGTCGGCACCGGGCGACTCGGGGCCAGTCCTTACCTGCGGGGCAAAGCGTTGCAGGAGCAGCTGATCGCGGCATCCGGTATTCCGTTCAGCATCGTGCACGCCACCCAGTTCCATGAATTTCTGCTCGACATCATCAACTGGACAGTCAAGGGACGGACTATCCGGCTGCCGCCGGCGTACATCGAGCCAGTGGCATCGGATGACGTCGCCGCCATGCTCGCGCGGGTCGCCACCCACCCGGCACTGCAGGGCTCGATTGAGATCGCCGGCCCGGAGCGGGTACGCATGTCCTCGCTCATCCAGCGATTTCTCGTCGACATGGAGGCTCCCTATGAAGTGCAAACCGATGTGGAAGCTCCGTATTTCGATGCTCCCGTGGATGACACCGTGCTGCTGCCACGCGCCGATGCGAAACGCGGCAGGCTCGGTTTCCAGGACTGGTTCGAGCAATCGCCCTACGCCCGCGCCAACTGGTAGGACGACCGGCATCGTCGCCATCTCCCTGCACCCGCACACCTTTCCGGAAACTTCCTGCCGCCGCGTGGCGATGAGGCGACTGCAATCACCCAACTGGCCTTTCGCATGATCAATCTGAAAACGATGAATCCCGGCTCCTCCGCACCGCTCTGGATCGAGTGGACCAACCTCTCGCTTGGCCTTGTGCTGGCCATCTCCCCTTGGCTGGGGTCGGACAGAAGCACCGCGATCATGTGGAATGCGCTGATCAGCGGCCTGCTGATCGCCTGCATCGCGGCAAACGCCCTGGGTGAGCGCAAGAATCTCGGTGGTGCCAATGCCGTTCCAGGCTTGTGGCTGCTGGTTGCCCCCGGCGTACTTGCCTTTTCCAACCAGAACGGTCCCACCTGGGTTTGCGTACTTACCGGCTTCGTCGTCAGCGGCCTGTCGGGCCACCAGCTTTCGGTTCTGAAGCGACTTCGTGTCGCTGCCCGGCGGCGAGCCACCGGGCATCCAGAACAGTCGGCAATCCATCTTTTCCGCCGCAGCGGGTGATCCGGTGACTCATCGCAAATCACGGCCTGCGCCATCCATGCTTCGTCTCCCCGTGATTTTCTCCCGGAGACAACTCCGGGCATTGCCTTGCCAATCACATGACGCCACTCATCGGCATGACCGCAATCCAGCGCAGCTCCAGCTTTCGTGCATCACCGGCACCAAGGTGGGGGTACGGCATCGTCGAGATGAAACAAACGTCTCCGGAATGACTGCGCGCCGCCGACCGGAGCACCGCACCGGCACAGCTGCCACAAGTGCCCTCCGGATCTGGTTTCAGTGTGTTGCCACGGCCATCGACCGTCCCCGCAGCCGCTGCCGCCAACGCTTGATCGGCAGGTCGACCAGATACAGGCACAGCGCAGCCAGTGCAACCGAAAGCGGCAAAGCGACGAGCAGATTGATCCACCACGGCTGCTGGTGCACGTCCCTGACCAGCAGGACGATCGGAAAATGCCAGGCGTAAATGCCGTAAGACAGTCGCCCGACGAGTACCAGCGGGGCTGAGGCGAAGATGCTTTGCCTGGGGTTCGTGGCCAGATGACAAATCAGCGCGAACGCCGCCAGTTCAGCGACGCTGATCTCCAAGGTCACCGCTTGAGTCTGCAGCATGTAAGGCAGGGCCGGCATGAATGGGGCAGCCATGCAGAACATCAGGGCCGCAAATGCGAAGGCCGCCACCGCCGCAGAAATGCGGGGACGTGCGATCGCCGCACAAGCACCAAGCACAATTCCGCTGCACCGGGTATCAAAGGCGAAATAGGCCTGCACCCAGCCCCATTCCAATGCCACCGCATAGCGCCACGCGGTAATCAGTGCGTACAGGCTGAACAACCAGACAAGTGGCTTGCGGGCCGCGAGCAGGGCCGGCAGCAGCAGCGGCCAAAGCAGGTAAAACTTCTCCTCGACGCCCAACGACCAGGTGTGTCCAATGGTCCAATCGATGTGCGTGAAGGCCATCGCATAGTCCATCAGATAGCCGGCAACCACGCCGGATACCAGCCACTTTTCGTCATCAGGCCACAGCACCGGAGCGGCGACCAGATAGGCAGCAATCAACAACAGCAAAGTCGGGTAAAGACGTAATGCACGTCGGGCATAGAACGCCGCGATCCGGATACCGCCCTGACGCTGTTCCTGCATGAGCAGTGCGGTGATCAGGTAACCGGAAAGAACGAAGAACAGATCCACCCCCAGGGCACCCCCGATGGCCCAGGGAACCTGGCAATGGAACATGACAACAGCAAGGATGGCAATGGCGCGAACTCCATCCAGTGCGGGGTTGTAGTGCATCAGGCGTGGTGTCCTTGCAGGAAGGAAGTGGATTGCAGTCCGTCCGGGTTGGAGCACAGGCCCGATCAACAGCCTGGAATTGCAGCCGGAATGGCCCCCCGTACTGCGATGGATGCCAACAGATTCTGCATTTTTTGGAACCAGCGGAACAATCCCGCGCAGAGCCTGCGCAGCATTGCCCCTGTTGCAGTGTCTGTGGACAGGCAATGCGCGAGGCGGGCCCGGCCCTGCATCGGGGGAGGGGGAGGGAGCACCTGCAGGGCCGGACCCGCCTTACGGCTTGATCATTCTTTACCTGAACACACGACACTCCAGTCGTGCTGCGCATGCAGGACGCAGGGGCAGGTGAACGATCCGGAATCCAGCTTAGGCCACTGCCCTCTGCTCCAGTAGCGCCACGGGTGTACCCATGAAGGTGAGCACGCGGCAACAATCACCTGCACTGACTGACGTCGACACGCCTTCGGGGTCCATTACTGCCCATGCCTTCCTGCCGCTGATGCGGCCACACCACAGCGGAAGTTGCCTTGGTCGTCGGTATCGCCGTGACCTCGATACAGTGCTTCCTGGGGAAAGGGACAGATCGGCCGCGTACCCGACGGCATGCCGGGCCGGTTATGGACGACAATGCGCTCGGGCGCCTGACCGGTTTCCACCCAGGCATCAAGTACGCCGAGCACATCGAAAGTGGAAGGTCCGCTCCCCCCGCCGCAGTGTCCCATGCCGGGAATCATGAACAAACGCATGTTGGCAGCTGCTTGCGCGTCCAGTGCCGCCATCGTGCCGCGATAAAAGTCGATGCTTGCCATCGGCGATACCAGCGGATCAGCCCAGCCGTGTGAAAGCAGCAGCTTGCGGCCACGGGCCAGATAGGCGCCCGGGCCAGCAGGAGGCACATCGGTGACGTCACCATGGGCGGACAACGCCCTGGCAAAGTCCTGGTCATTGTCGAAGTGGCGAAAATCCCAGTGTGGATCGGCGAATACCAGATCGCGGAAATAGCTCAACGCCGGTGTGATGGGACCGTCACCGGAAGCCTGCGCCAACAGCAGATTCTCGCTGCCGCGTGCGAAGCCCGGATAGATCGGCATGCCAGTGCGTGGATTGCGAGGGCCCTGATAAATCGCACGCAGCGCCGCGACCTGGGCGCCGTCGAGGCAACTGCCATCTTTGGTTCCGGCACCACATTGCAGTGTGGCCGGGTCGAAGTCGCAGCGTTGCGGCGCACTGATGACCCCGTCACGCACGCCATCGTCAGCATCGCATTGCGCCAGCGCTGCCCGATGCGCCAGCCCGAATCCTTCCGGCGTGATCCGGCTGGCCGGGTCGATGGATACCGCGCTGCCGACCCACAGCGAGCTGGTCATCAATGCCGGCACCCGATTGGCTGGCGCCATCGCCGAAATGCCGTCGTAGTCTTCGGGATAGCGCCATGCTTCCATCAAGCCCTGGCGTCCTCCGGTCGAACAACTGGCGAACAGTGCGCGCCTCGCCGGTTTGCCGTAATAAGCATCAACCACGCTCTTGGCCGCAACGGTCATCTCGTGGATTGCGCGATAGCCGAAGTCGATCAATTTTTCCGGGTGGCCGACAGCAAAGTCCGCATGGAGAGGACTACCTTCATGCCCGCCGTCGCTGCCCGCCACCGCATAGCCTTCCATCAGGGCGACAGCCATGGCCGGGTAGTCAAACGCGCCAGCCCAGGCGCCATTGCCCACGCCGACCAGCTTGCCATTCCAGTTGGTTGTCGGCATCCAGACCTCGAAGCGTATGCGCGAATCGGCGACAGGATGGCTGCTGCCACTCGCCCGACAGAATTCGGGCAGTTGTGCATAGGCCTGCGTCCTGGCTGGATCCGTGCCCGGCGCCGTGAATGCTCCGGCGGCAACGATGGAGCCCCCGGTGACTCCGGCATGATCCAACGACAACCCGCGCAGATGACTGCAGTCGGCGGCGTTGACCGCGACGGGACAAAGCAGCGCCATCGCAGTCAGCAGCCAGATTGAAATGAGCATGCGGAAAGACATACGCGCCCCTTGCGTCTGAAGATGAGTCCGGGCGGTGGGTACAAAGGCTCCACTCCACCAGCGGCGAGTGTACGCCCGGTGCCGCAGTCTCCGGCGCCCGCTACGGCACAGGGCACGCCGCGAAGCATGCGATCAGTGCAGCAGAGGCTTGCAGCCAGCTTCGTCGATTCACCACTGGAACCGGAAAGCAGGAGCCATCCACCGGCATGCCATGTACTCGACAGATGATGCGCCAGGAATCACGGCTGCCGATCTTGCCTCCACTTGATTTCCGCCCACCACCAACGGGGTATCCGATATTCAGCCATCACGAACCGTGCTGCCCCGACAGCCGGCTCAAAGCCACAGATCCACATCCCCCTCCCGTGCCCTCGCGTCCGGCGCCAGATCCCAGGCGGCGAGCAGATGGCGGCGAACCAGGTCGTAGCGGGTGATGACGTCCCTGCGGTCGGGGTAGTGCCGGCCGTTGTCGGCCTGCAGTGCCAGCATGCGGCGGTCCTGTTGCGCCACCTTGCGGATGAAGGGCCACAGGAAGGCCTTCACCGCCCAGGCCGGCACGCGGCGACCCTTGACGTGGAGCATGCCGGTCAGGCGCACGCGGTCGGCGGTTTCCGGGCTGAAGTGCAACGAGATGCAGGCGTGGCTGCCGTTGCGATAGTGGTAGTGCAACTGCGCGCTGCCCGGTGCACTGAAGGAGGCCCGCTCCGCCTCGCGCGGGGATTCGAACAGGCGGTAGAGCAACCCCGACTGGGCGCTCTGGCCGGTGTAGTCCACCACGAAGCCTTCCGCGTCGGTGCACAGGCTGGCGTGCATCACCTGTCGCCGGCCCTTGCGACGCACCAGGCCCGGGTGCACGAAGTGCGTGTGCAGCGGGTCCAGCACGTTTTCCAACGCATCGACCACGTGCGCCTGCCAGGTGGTCTGCCAGAGGAACTTGCGGCTGTCGGGGCCGAACTGGCGGACCCGGCCGGGCAGATCCGCGTCACCCTCTCCGGCGGGGCGCACCCAGATCACGCCGTCGTGCTCGATCACCGACAACGCCCGCGCACGCACGCCGGGCAGGCAGGCGTCGGGCGGAGCGCCGGGCAGCACACCAAGCCGACCTTCCCGATCGAAACGCCAACCGTGGTACGGGCACTGCAGCATCCCGTCCACCACCTTGCCTTGCGACAGCGGCGCCTGGCGATGCGGGCAGCGATCCTGGAACGCCACCACCTGCCGGCCGTCCAACCGCGCCAGCACCAGCGGGCGATCCAGCAGCATCACCCGCACCGGTGCAGTCCTGACCGCGGACGACAGGGCCACCGCGAACCAGTGGCGATCCATGGCCGCCGACCACGTGCTCACAATTGATACTTCCGCATGACCGGGACTCCCACGGTGCGCGCCAGCCAGCCCAGCGCATGAATGGCCCGCCGCCGCTCCGGCGGCAGATGACGGGTGAACACCACGCTGTACTCGATCGCCGGCACGCCACCACGCTGGCGCTTGAAGTGGGCCACCCCGGCGCTGAGGTTGACCATGCGCTGCTGCGTGATGCCCTCGCGCAGCACGCAGGCAGCCAGCCGGCGGTACAGCCCCAGCGACTGCGGCAGGCTGGTGTCATAGCCGACAATCGGCGAGGTGATCAGGTTGCCGAAGGTGAACAGTCCGACCACCCCCTGCAATCCGCCGGCACCATCGCGCAGGCCGAACATCTGCAGCAGGCCGGCATCGCGCCAGGCCCTGATCAGCGCGTGCCGGTACTGCGGGTTGAGCGGCGAGTATTTGTCGATGTAGAGCTCGGCATACAACTGTTCGGCGCGCACGAAGTCGGCCGGATCATCGCCCAGCGGCACACAGACGAGCCGGTCGTCATTGCGCAACAGGGCCAGATCGTGCTTCAGGTCCCGGCGCTTTCTGGCCAGGCTGGCGATGTCCTCGAACAGGTAGACCTGCCGGCTGGGCAGCAACACGCCACCACGATCCGCCAGCGCCGCCAGCCAGTCGGCATGGTGGGCAGCATTGAGCGAACGAAGCCAGACCGCATGCCCGGGCCAGCGCGCCCTCGCCTCGTCCAGCGCCCGGTCAATGTCCACATCGCGCAGGCGCGGCCAGGCATTGGTGGAAACCAGCCAGTTGTTGAGGGTCACCGCATGGTCGATCCGCGCCCGCCGCAGCATCCCCGCCGCGCCACGGATCAACCCCTTCAGCGGTACGGCGAGCCAGGGCTTGCCCAGCCGCGCGACTTCCTCCATCGCGTAGCTGGCGTAGGTGGTGTACGGCGAACACACCCAGGCATTGCCGGGTTCACCGTGATTGATGGTCACCGGCAGACAGGCCTCCCCTGCCTGGACCGCATCGATGCCGGTGCGCAGATTGCGCACGAATGCCTCGCTGGGTGAGTGCCGGTGCAAGCGGAGAAACGCCTGGGCGCGGGCGTTGAACTCCTCCAGGGTGACCTCCGGCCGCAGGCTCATGGCGGATCCAGGGCCTCGCCATCCCATTCGGTGTCCTGCGTGGAAACCTGCCGCAGGTTGCCATGTCCGCAAGCGGCCAGCCACGCATACTCGCCAAGATCCAGCAGGCCACCCAGCAAGGGCAGGCGGTCGCCGCGGGCCGCGATGACATCGCGGGAACGGCGGAAGTCACGCCACCAGGTGCGCATCGGACGTCGCCGCAATGGCGGCCACAACCCGGCCGCCAGCATCACCGCACCGATCATGCAGCTGCTGCCGGGAACCGGACGGATACACCCTCGCCCCTCGCCGGCCAGCGCCGCCGGCAGTGCGTCATCCATCGTGAACAGGTGCAGGCCACTGGTGGCGCGCGGATTGCATTCCAGCACCTGACAGCTGCCATCGGCGGCCACCATCCAGTCGAACGACACCTGCCCGGTGAACTGCGTGTGGCGCCCGAAGCGCTCCACGAATGCCTCCACTGCCGGCACCTCGCAGGCTTCGAACACATAGCTGGCGCTGACTGCCAGGCGATAGCCCGGCCAATAGCTGGCATGCGCCACCAGCCTTCCGTGGTCGAACACGCTGTACGAGCACAGCTCGCGACCATCGCACCAGGCCTGCACCACCCAGTCCGTATCCAGCTCCAGCGGTGCGGCATCCGGCGGAATGCCGTGGCGGTACATCCGCACATGCACGCCGAAACGGGAGAACTCCGGCTTGAGCACCACCGGCCGTCCCGCCGCCCACGCCCGTGCCTGCTCCAGGCTGCGCACGCGGGCGCTGTCCGGCACTCCCGCGCCGCACGCACCGGCCACCTGCAGGAAACGCCATTTGCTGTGCAGCATGGCCAGCTTGTCGAAATCATCCACCAGCACACGCACCGGCGACGGCAAGGCCGGGCGCGCCCGCGCCAGATAAAACACCTCCTCGCAGGTGGGCAACACCAGATCGACATGCTGCTGTTCGATCACCCGTGACAGTGCCTGCGCGTAGGCCCGTGCGTCCCGACGCGGCGACGGCAGCGGCACGTGCATCTGCACGGCCCGCGACCAGTGCGACAGCCGGCCGCCCACGCTGTCGCCACTGAGCACCCGCCAGCCCTGCGCCGCGAAGCGCCTGGCATGGTCCAGCGCCACCGGCGAACGGGCGCCGAGAATCAACACACTACGCATGTCCGGAGCGCTCCGCCGGCACCCGTCCACGCACCCGCCGGCGCTTGCGGCCGAGATCGCGCGCCGGCATGTCGATGTGCTGCAGCCGTGGCATGACCACCTGCAATCGCCGGAAGAAAACCTGCAGTGCATCCTCGATCTGCTGCCTGCGCCGGGCATCGACCGGCGGCTCGGTGGCGATGCCCAGCGTGCAGTCGTCAAGCTGTTCGAGCTGGTAGTCGGCAATCGCCGGATCGGCATTGAGCAGGGCACGCGTCAGGCTGTCGGCAAATACCGGCACCCGGCCACCGCCCACGCCCGGCCACCACATCACGTCATCCTCGCGCCCCTCGATGTACTCGATGGCCAGATGCGCCGAGCCGCAAGGGCAGGCGCCATCAGCTTCCACCAGCACATCGTTGAGCCGGTAGCGCACCACCGGCTGGGTGTGCCGGTACAGGTCGGTGATGATCGGCACGAAGCGCCGCCGTGACCGGTCAACCCAGTCGCGCTCGATGATCAGGCAGTCCTCGTTGAGATGCACGGTGCCGTGCACGCAGGTCTGCCCCAGATAGCCCTCGGTGGCCTGATAGATCTGCTCCACACGCAACGGCCAGGCCTGCTCGATGCACTGGCGATCCAGCGGATCGAGTACCTCGGCCACCGAGATGACGCGACGCGGCGCAGGCATGCCGCTCACCGCCGCACTGCGGGCAACCAGCGCCAGCGCCTGGGCCGGACCGACCAGGATGGTCGGCGCAGCCTCGCGCAGTTGCCGCAGCACCTCGTCGAACGGCTGCAGCAGGTCGATGTAGCGGAATTGCAGCCGGCTGCTGCCCAGCGTGTCGTAGAGATTGCTGCCGGCGCGCAGCAGCAGAACCACCCGCTCGCGCGCGAACACCCCGCGTGGCAACAGCTTGGCCAGCATGGTGGCACTCCAGCGCCAGCGCTCGTCGTCACTGGCCAGAAACACTCCCCGCGCACCGGAGGTGCCGGTGGACAGGCCCACGCTGACACGCCCCAGCCGCGGCCGGAAATCCCGCGTGGTCTCGGCCTTCGTTGCCATCCCGAAAGCCTGCTCCAGAGTGATGCCGGCGCTGTTGATGGTGTCGAAATGCTGCATCCAGCACGCCTTGTCCATCTGCGGCCACTGCGCCAGCGGCAGTCCGCGGAAAGCGGCGTAGAACGGCGACATCCGGCCCAGCCGTTCGCTCATCACCTGCCAGCGACGCTGCTGATGCCGGCTGATCTGCTCCCGCGTGCGCAGTCGCGACAACTGCCGCGCCGCCAGCCAGTACAGCCCCACGCCTGCCGCCTCTTTCCAGCGCCCGCTCACGAACCATGCTCCGTGCAATGCGAGGGAATCATGCGCAGTTGCGGCACATTCGCCCGCAACTGCTGCAGGCGGGCCAGGGTATCCAGATAGGTGCGGTGATCGCCCAGCAGCGAAGTCACCAGTGCCGGTGGTGGCACACCGTCGCGCAAGGCCTGCGAAGACCAGGCCGCATCGGCAACCAGGAACACCTGCCCGCCATCGCCCGCCTCGAACAGCAAGCCGTAATGCCCCACCGCGTGGCCGGGCAGGGCCAGCGCCAGCACGCTGCGATCACCCCACACGTCGTACGCGCGGCCAAACGGTGCAAAAGGCCCGGTCAGCGCCACCTGCGGCAATTGCTCGATCCAGCCCGCACGCTGGTGAAAATCGTCCGGCAACAGCGCCGGCAGCAAGCCGCGGCGCAAGGCAGCAAGGCGACCACGGGCACGCAGATCCTGCCAGCCCTCGCGCGAACACAGCAGGGCCGAGCGGGGAAAATCACGCAGCCCGCCGATATGGTCGCCATGCAGATGCGACAGCATGATCATGCCGATATCGTCCGCCCCGATGCCGTCACCGGCCAACTGCTCGCACAGGCTTTCATGCGCACCGAGATGCGGCGGCGTCACCATGCGATAGAGCCGCTCCGGCAAGCCGCGGGTAGCCTCGAAAAAATGCGGCGAATAGCCGGTGTCGAACAACATCATGCCCCGCTGTGGATGCCGCAGCAGAAAGGCCTGCGCCGGAAAGCGCGTCACCTTCCAGCCGCCACCGCGCCGCGTGCTCCAAGCCGGATGCAGGCAGTGCCCTACCTCGTAGCTGCGCCATTCAATCCCGGCCATGTGCTTTCCACCATGCCGCGAAGCGGCGCAGGCCCTCGTCGATCGACACCCTTGGCTGATACCCGAGCACGCGTCGTGCCGCGGAGATGTCCAGCGTCTGCGCATAACCGAGCACGCCCACGCCATAGCGGCTCAGGCGCGGTTCCGGGCACCCCGGACGCAGATGCGCCACGCCCTCGGCCAGCGCACCCAGCAGCACCGCCGCCCGGCGCGGCAGATGGATCGTGCGCACCGGCATGTCCAGTGCATGGAACAGGCGCTGCAACAGATCCTGCACCGGCATCGGCTCGCCATTGGTGATGTTGAAGACCCGTGCCGCGCCAGCCGGCGCCAGCGCCAGTGCCGCCACCACCGCATCGGCGAGGTTGCCGACATAGGTGGTGTCGATCAGCGCCCGGCCATCCCCGATGCGGGGAAACCAGCCACATCCGGCCACCTTCAGCAGGCGCGGAAAAATCGCCCGGTCGCCCTCGCCGAACACTGCGCGGGGACGCAGGATCACCGGCGACATGCCGGCATGTCCGCCCGCGACCACGATCTGCTCGGCGGCCCATTTGGTTTTCGCGTAGGCATTGATCCAGCGCCCGTCCGGCACGAAGTGCTCGCCCACGTCGTACTGGTCGGCCAGACGGAAATAGATGCTCGGCGACGACAGATGCACGAAACGGGCGACCCCGGCACGCCCGGCCGCCGTCAGCAGGCGTTGCGTGGCCCGCACGTTGTCGCGCTCGAAATCGTCGGTGGCACCCCACGGCGACGAACGCGCTGCGCAATGCACCACCGCCCCGCACGAAGCCACCAGCTCATCCAGCGGATCATCGGCCAGATCGGCCTGCACCACCCCCACCGCCTCACCGGCCAGCGGCGCCAGCCGGGTCATGTCGCGACCACAGGCCAGCACCTCGTGGCCGGCCTGCACCAGCGCCCGGACGACATGCCCGCCGATGAAACCCGAGGCGCCGGTCACCAGCACGCGATGCGGATCAGTAGACAAGGACCGTCCCACCAAAAGAGAGCCCGGCACCCGAGCCGACAAGGGCGATGGTGTCGCCCCGGCGGACCTCGCCCGAACTCACCGCATGATGCAACGTCACCGGGATGGAGGCCGCCATCTGGTTGCCGCGCACCGCCAGCACCTTCACCAGCTTGCCCGCCGGCAGCCGCAGCAGCGACTCCAGATGCGCCAGCGCCTTGGCGCTGGCCTGATGCGGAATGATCCGCCGGATATCGTCCAGCGACACGCCGGCGCGCTCGAACAGCCGCTGCAGGAACGCCGGCAGCCGTTGCGCCGCCATGCGATAGGTATGCCGGCCGTCCATCTCGAAATGCGCCCCCTCCATGAAAGCCTGCAGATCGTCATGCGGACGCAGCCGCGTACCCCCGGCGCGCACCCGACAAAACTCCGCACCGTCACCATAGGTCTCGAAATGCGCGCCCCTGATGCAGGCTTCGCCACGCGACGGCCCCAGCACGACGGCGCCGGCGCCGTCACCGAACAGCATGCTGGTTTCCGGCCGGTCCTCAGGCAGTCCGGCCGAGGCGATCTCGCTGGAGACAACCAGCACGCGCCGGTAACGCCCGGCGGCAATGGCCAGGCTCATGGTGTCCAGCGCTGCCAGAAAACTCAGGCAGGTCGCGTTGATGTCGAAAGCCGGAATACCGCTGTCGCCAAGCCCCAGCTGGCGCTGGATCAGCGCTGCCGAGCAGGGAATGGCCTGCTCCATCACGCTGCAGGCCGACACGATGCAGTCCAGCTGCGAGGCCTCCAACTGCGCCGCGGCCAGTGCCTGGCGAGCCGCACCCGCAGCCATCAGCGAGGTGGTCTCGCCCTCGTCCGCGTAGTGACGGTGCTCGATGCCGGCATGCCGGCGCGTCCAGCCGGCTGGTTTCTGCCAGCGCTCGTCCAGCGCGGACGACGCCACGCGACGGCCCGGCACATATTCCCCCGTCCCCAGAATCTCGACCGAAAGCATGTCGGATCAACCCCTCCCTGTTGCGTGTCCCTCAACCTGTCTGCACGGAGTAACCCCGGATACCGCACACCTGCCTTGCATCGCGTCCGGGGCCCGCCCACGAAAAAGCCCGCCGAAGCGGGCTTCCCCGAAACCGATCGTACCGTGATCAGAACGGAATTTCGTCATCCGCGAAACCGTTGTCCACCGGTGCTGGCGGCGCCTGGCGGGAGCTGCCGTAATCGTCGTTGCCGCGAGACGGGTTGCCGCCGCCGTAACCGCCCTGGCGCTGGCCACCCTGCGGGCGCTCGCGCTGGTAGCCACCGCCACCACCACCCATGCCGCCTTCACTGCCACCACCGCCGAGCATCTGCATCTCGTTGGCGACGATGTCGGTGGAATAACGTTCGATGCCGTCCTTGCCGGTGTATTTGTCGGTACGCAGCGAGCCCTCGATGTAGACCTGACGGCCCTTGCGCAGGTACTCACCGGCGATTTCGGCCAGCCGGCCGAAGATCTTCACCCGATGCCACTCGGTACGCTCCTGGCGCTCGCCGCTCTGCTTGTCGGTCCAGCTTTCGCTGGTGGCCAGATTGAAGGTGCAGATGGCGGTGCCACCGCCGGTGTGGCGCATTTCCGGATCCGCACCGAGATTGCCGACCAGGATGACTTTGTTGATGCCGCGTGCCATGGGTATGTCCTCGTTGAGCCGACCGCAATTAAGGATGGGTGCAGCCGGAGTGGTAAAGCGGGAGGGGCATCATACCTTGCCGCCAGCCCGGTGCAGCAGCCCGGATCCTGAAATCGCGTAGGCATGGTTCCCGCGGTTCAGCCGGGATCGGGAGCGACGCTATACCGGCTGTGCCGCGGCCGGCGCACGGCCGATCCGCCGCGCGCCAATGATCACCAGCGGCAGCCACAGCAAGGTCAGCGCGGCGGCGCAGGCGAACACGCCATCGGGGCCAAGCCGACCCAGCGCAATGCCGCCACAGGTACCGCCGACGAAAGCGCCGATGAACTGGCTGGTCGAGTAGGCGCCCATCGCCGCGCCGCGCAGGTGCCCGGGCGCCAGCCGCGAGACCAGGCTGGGCAGTGCCGCTTCCAGCAGGTTGAAGGCCGAGAAGAACACCGCTGCGGCCACGCCGAAAGCGACCAGATGACTGCCCGACAGCGCGAACCCCAGCAGCGCCAAGCCGATGGCCACCACGCATGCCGCCACGACGCGCAGGCTCTGCGCCACCTCGCGCATCCGGTGCATGCTGGCGCCCATCACCAGCGCGGCAATCACCATCACCGGCAGGTACAGTTCCCAGTGCCGGTTCACCGGCAGATGCAGCCGGTCCGCCAGCAACAACGGCAGGCCAACGAAGCTGGCCGTCAGCAGGGCATGCAGGAAGAACACCGAGCCATTGAGTACCAGCATGCGGCCGTCACCCAGCATCGCCAGCACCGGGCCGATGCCGGCTGCCGCAGGTGCCCGCGCTTGCGGCGGCGTGGGCACGATCAGCCACAGCAGCAGCAACGACAGCAGCGCCAGCAGTGAGGTGACGCCGAACAGCCCCGGCAACCCGGCAATCGCCTCCAGTGCCGGCCCGAGGATCAACGCCAGCAGGAACGCCAACCCGATCGACACGCCGATGATGCCCATCGCCTTGCTGCGGTTTTCCTCCGAAGTGAGGTCGGCTGCCAGCGCGATGCCGGCTCCGGCCACCGCTCCCATGCCCTGCACCGCACGGCCAACCGCGATGCCGGCCAGGGTGTGCGACAGCGCCGCGATCAACCCGCCCAGCGCGAACAGCAGCAGGCCCAGGGTGATCGCCGGCTTGCGTCCGATCCGGTCCGACAGCAACCCCAGCGGAATCTGCAGCAGCACCTGGCCGATGCCATAGACGCCCAGCGCCAGACCGATCATGAAGCCGCTGGCATCCGGCATCGCCTTCGCGTACAGCGAGAACACCGGCATGATCAGGAACAGGCCGAACAGGCGCAGGCTGATCACGCAGGCCAAGGTCAGCGCACTGCGCCGCTCAAGGGGGCTCAGCCGGCTCACGTGGGATAAAACGTCGGGGAATGCATTGGCGGAATTATAGGGTGCGGCGCGTGCACGGGCTTTGCGGCGACATGTCGCGGCGCGGAACGGCACAGCCCTTATAATCGCGGGCTACGCCGTTCCGAACCCCGATGATCCCGATGCCCGCCGACGCCTCCCGTTCCGCCGACTTCGCCCAGGTGCGCGACCTCGCTGCCGCCGACATGCAGCGCGTGGATGCGCTGATCCGCCAGCGGCTGTCCTCCGACGTGGTGCTGATCAACCAGATCGCCGACCACATCATCGCCTCCGGCGGCAAACGGCTGCGCCCGATGCTGCACGTGCTGGCCGCCGGCGCCGCCGGCTATCAGGGCGAGCATCACACCAAGCTGGCCGCGATCATCGAGTTCATCCACACCTCGACCCTGCTGCACGACGACGTGGTCGACGAATCCGACCTGCGCCGCGGCCGCAAGACCGCCAATGCGCTGTGGGGCAATGCCGCCAGCGTGCTGGTCGGTGATTTCCTGTACTCGCGCTCGTTCCAGCTGATGGTGGAACTGGACGACATGCGCATCATGCGCATCCTCGCCGACACCACCAACACTATCGCCGAAGGCGAGGTGCTGCAGTTGCTCAACATCGGCAACGCCGATGTGAACGAGGCCGCCTACCTGGCGGTGATCGAGCGAAAGACCGCGGTGCTGTTCGCCGCCGCCACCGAACTGGGTGGCATCCTCGGTGGCCTGCGCGACGAACAGGTGGCGGCACTGCGCCGCTACGGCATGGAGCTTGGCTACGCCTTCCAGATCGCCGACGACCTGCTCGACTACGTCAGCGATGCCGGTACCCTGGGCAAGAACATCGGCGACGACCTGGCCGAAGGCAAACCCACCCTGCCGCTGATCTACGCACTGGAAAAAGCCAGCCCGGAACAGGCCCGCTCACTGCGCCACGCCATCGAGCACGGCGGCCTCGATTCGCTCGACCGCATCATCGCCTCGATCCGCGACTCCGGCGCGCTGGAACGCACCCGCGAACGCGCCCTGGCCCACGCCGACGCCGCCCGCGAGGCACTGACCGTGCTGCCGCCCTCTGCACACCGCGAGGCGTTGGCTGCGCTGGCGGACTACTCCGTACAAAGAAGCTCATGAAGTTTCCCGCCATGCGGAAACCAGCGCGGCCGCTTTCCCGAGATCGCTCGAGAAGTGCGGACCACGACTGAATCCGCCCCCGAAAACGGGCGCCGTAAACTGAAGCACGCGACCTGACATCGTGCTTCCTGACACCCGCTTTCAGGGGCAACTTCACATCAGGCAACCCTTGATGACCGGAAACTCCGGATGAACCCGCTTTGCTGGCCCCGGTGGGGCCAGCTTTTGCAGGGCAACGCCTCTTCGAGCGCGCCCGGAGATCGTGAAACGGCATCGGGTGCCCGATCATCAAGTGCCAGCCAATGCCGATGACGCAACCCGGGTGCCTGATGCCGGGCCACCTTGTTCCATCGGCTGGCTGCTTGCACCCGGCGGCTCAGTAGTCCCACAGAACGGGGACCCAGCGGAAGGCCTTTCCGTCCTCCACCACACGTCCGACAGAGGGGAACGGAAGGTGCGCTGCCACCAGCAATCCCCGGGTTTTCACCATGTGCTTGAAAAGCCCGATGCGGACCTCCGTCGACTTTTCCGGGTCGTGCTCGAAACCGTTTTGCCAGTCGGGATGGTCGAAGCCGACGGGGAACATGGCGTCGCCGGCAAAAAGCAGCCGCTCATTCTCCGCCACCAGTTCGATCACGCTGTGCCCAGGGGTGTGGCCGCCGGTCATCCGGACGAGCACGCCAGGCGCCACCTCACGCTCATCATCGAACATCTGCAGGCGGTCGCGATATGCATCGTAGAAAGCCCGCGCCGTCGTCCGCAGAACCGGGGGGACCGGATCGGGCATGACCGTGTGGGAAAAATCGGGTGCGGTCCAGAAATCCACTTCGGTCTTCGACACATGGATGCGCACATCGGGACGCAGCCGTGCCCTGACCTCGGGGACCAGCAGGCCGCCCACGTGGTCCATGTGCATGTGCGTGATGATCACGTCTGTGACGTCTTCGAGCCTGATACCGGCCGCATCCAGGCGGCGCGGGAACTGCCCGGCCCGCGGAAAACCCGGAAACTGGTTGCCCAGGCCTGCGTCGATGAGGATGGTCTGCTTGCCGCTCCGGGCAACCATCACGTTGAGCGGCCAGTCGAACTTGTCCGGCGGCATGCACATGTAATCCAGCCACTTCGCCAGATCTTCCGGATCCACGTTGGTCGCCATCGTGGATGTCGGCAGCGGCAGCACTCCGTCGCTGACGACGAGTGCATCGATCTCGCCGACCTTCACGGCATAACGGGAGGGAACAAGATCGTCGAGTGTGGAATTCACCGATTGAGGGGGATTGGCTACGGAAACCATTTTGAAATCTCCAGATTGCGACCCAGTTGCCTGGACCAGATTCGACCGGAACACGCCAGAGGACGCCGTCCGGCATCAGGGCTTTCGTGCATGACCGCAGCGAAAACCGGACGCCACGAAGCTTAGGTACCCGCCACACCGGCCAGTAGACTCGCTGGTGGACGCACAGTGGTGCCCGATGCACACCAATCGGCAAACAGCCACTCGATCCATTTCTGAGGCGACTTGAGCAAGTGCCGCCTCAATCCGGCCCTGCTTTTCGTCCAGCGCTCCTTGTGGCGAAACAGGCTGTTCCCCTTTCGGCGCTGGCGACCCTGCGGCTGATCGGCGAGACTCTGCCGGAGTGCCCGTGATCATCCTCGAGGAGTCCGCATGAGCCTGCGCAGCAACCCACGCCAATGGGGTTCGGTCGCCAAATTCTTCCACTGGACCATCGCACTGGCGATCATCGGCAACGGCCTGTTCGGGCTGCTGAGAGACCTTGCCTCCTCGCCGATGCAGAAGATCAACTGGATGGCCCTGCACAAGTCGATCGGCATCACCGTGCTGGCGCTGGTCCTGCTGCGCCTCGCCTGGCGCTGGTACGACGGCCGCCCGCGCGAGGAGTCCGCGCCGCGCTGGCAGCAATGGGGCGCCCGTGCCGTGCATGCCCTGCTGTACCTGCTGATCCTGGCCATCCCGCTCAGCGGCTGGTGGTTCAATTCGGTAACCGGCAAGCCGCTGCAGTGGTTCAAGCAGTTCAACCTGCCGGCGCTGGCGGCAAAGAACGACGAGCTGCGCCACTTCGCCCATGCCGTGCACGAATACCTGTTCTGGCTGCTGATCCTGCTGCTGGTGGCACATGTCGGCGCCGCGCTGAAGCACCACGTGTTCGACAATGACGACGTGCTGCGCCGCATGCTGCCGTTCGCCCGTTCACGCAATCCCCCGTCCTCCGAGGAAGACCGCCGATGAAATGCCTGACCATCCTGCTGCTGGCGCTGGCCCTGCCCGGTGCTGCCGCAGCCACCGATTACACCGTGCAGGCGGATGCCAGCACGCTGGGCTTCGCCGGCACGTTCCAGGGCGAAGCCTTCCAGGGCCATTTCGGGCAATGGAGCGCCGCGATCAGCTACGACGACACCGATCCCGCCCAGTCGAAATTCGACGTGGAAGTGATCCTGGCCAGTGCCAGAACCGGCGACAGCGATCGCGACAGCACGCTGCCCGGCCCGGACTTTTTCAACACCGAAAAATTTCCGAAAGCACACTTCGTCACCACCGGTTTCCACCGGGACGGGGCGCAGATGATCGCCGACGGCCAGCTCACCCTGCGCGGCGTGACCCGCCCGGTCAGCCTGAAGGTGGACTTCAAGCCGCAGGGCGATGACGCCACGCTGGACGTGAGCGGCACGCTGCAACGCCTCGACTTCGGCGTGGGCGGCGGCGAATACGCCGACACCTCGGTCATTGGTGCAGACGTGCAGGTCACCGCCCACCTGCAACTGGCAACGAAGTAACCCCCGATGCCCAGCGACCGGCTGTGGAACCGCCTGCGCGGATGGGTACGGCGAACGCCATCCGCAACGGCGCCCGCCACGCCGAAGGCCGGCGGGTCGGCACGTGTGGCCGACAGCCTGCGCGCCCTGCTGGACGACCCGACCATCCCCGCGTCGATCCGCAGTGAACTGGCCGCCGACTTCGAGCGCATCGAGCGGATGCTGGCCAAGCTCGAGCGCGGCGAACTGCACGTGGCGGTGTTCGGCCGCGTGTCCGCCGGCAAGTCGGCACTGGGCAATGCCCTGCTGGGCCGCGAGGCGTTCACCGTCGGCGTCCTGCACGGCACCACCACCGACGCCGAACATGCCACGCTGGACGAGGCACAGCACGAGGGCCTGGTGCTGATCGACACGCCCGGCATCAACGAACTGGATGGCGAGGCGCGGGAACGACTGGCGTTCGAAGTGGCCGAGGTCAGCGACCTGGTGATCTTCGTCTGCGACGGCGACCTCACCCGCGAGGAACTCGACGCACTGAAGACTCTCGCCGACACCCGCCGCCCGTTGCTGCTGGTGCTGAACAAGGCTGACCGCTACGGCGCGGATGAACGCGACGACCTGCTCGACCACCTGCGCCAGCGCACTGCCGGCCTGGTACGTGCCGACGACGTGCTGGCGACGGCGGCGCATCCCGCGCCGCTGCGCGTGGTGGAGGTCGATGCGCGCGGGCACGAACACGCCCGCGAACAGCCGCGGCCGGCGGACGTCGCCGCCCTGCGCGAGCGGCTGCTGGACATTGCCGCACGCGAAGGCAAGACGCTGTCGGCGATCAACGCCGGCCTGCAGGCCGGCCGCCTCACCGATCAGGTCAGCGCACGCATCGCGCAGACCCGGCAAGCCGCCGCCGCGAAACTGATCCGCCACTACTGTCTGGCCAAGGGCGTCGCCGTGGCTCTGAACCCGGTGCCGATGGCCGACCTGCTTGCCGCCGCCGGGCTGGATGCGGCAATGGTGGTGCAACTCTCGCGCATCTACGGCCTGCCGCTGACCCGCGCCGAATCAGGCCGGCTGGTGGCGGTGATCTCGGCCCAGCTGGCTGCGCTGATGGGCGCGATCTGGGGCATGCAACTGGTTGCCTCGGCACTGAAAGGCGTCAGCGCCGGCCTGTCGGTGGTGGTTACCGCCGCCGCTCAGGGCGCGCTGGGCTGGTACGCCACCGTGCTGATCGGCCGCGCCGCCGAGCGCTATCTGGTCGACGGCAAATCCTGGGGCGAAGCCGGCGCCAAGCGCGCCGTCGCCGAGATCGTCGCCAGCCTCGACCGCGACTCGATCCTGCGCGAAGCCCGCGAGGAAATCCTCGGACGGCTGCGTCGGCGGGATTGATTGAGAGCCGGGAATCGGGAATCGGGAATCGGGAATCGGGAAAAGCGTAGGGCGGGCATTGCCCGCGGCTCCTCCCCCAACCGCCGCCCACCGTTCCACCCCAAACCGCCATCGCGGGCAATGCCCGCCCTACGCCTGGCGACTCCGTCAATGCGAACGCCCGCGGCCCGGACTTCTCGCTTTTTCCTCGTTCAAAAAGTGCGGGCCACGATGGCCCGCTGCTCTTCCGGGGGCCCCTCTGAAGCGGCGGTCGGGCGGAGGAAAGCTTCAAAAGCATCGCCTGCAAGCGGGCTCCTACGGTTCATATGCAGGCGCGCAGCATCGCCGATGTCGGGCATTGCCCGACCTGCGGAATCGAAAGCATCGGCCGCGAGCGGGCTGCTGCAGCACATCACGCAATTTGCGACGTCACGGAGCCAGAAACCGCCTCACGGCCGCGGCGTCGAACGGCCAGTCCAGCTCGCGGCCGTCGCGGGTATCGCGCAGGACCGGCACGCGGGTGCCGTAGCGCTGTTCGAGTTCCTCGGCATCATCCACCCACACGCTGTCGAAATCCGGCGCACGGGCTTCGGCCATCACCGCCAGCGCCATGTCGCACAGGTGGCAGTAATCGCGCTGGTAGAGGATCAGGTCGGACATGCGTGGACGAATGGACTGCGGAAGACCGGGACGCCGCGTAGAATAGCGGTTTCCCTTCTTCATTCGGCATCCGCGCCATGGCTGTCAGCGTATTCGACCTGTTCAAGATCGGCATCGGGCCGTCGTCATCCCATACGGTGGGGCCGATGCGGGCCGCCGCACGTTTCGTCGAGCACTGGCTGGAAGAAAAAGGCGTGCTCGACCGCGTGACGCGCGTGCGAGCCGAACTGTACGGCTCGCTGGCCCTGACCGGCCGCGGCCACGGCACCGACAAGGCGGTGATGCTGGGGCTGGAAGGCGAGCATCCGGATACCGTCGATCCCGACATGATCCCCGACGCACTGGAGCGCATCCGCGACAGCAAACGCCTGCGCCTGCTGGGCAAACACGAGATCGCGTTCGAGGAAAAGGGCGACCTTGTTTTCAACAAGCGCCAGAAACTGCCGTTCCACACCAACGGCATGCGCTTCACCGCCTACGACGCCGACGGCAACGAGCTGGCCAGCCGCGACTACTACTCGGTCGGTGGCGGTTTCGTGGTCAACACCGACGAAGCAGCGGAAGACCGCATCGTCGCCGACACCACCGAGCAGCCCTACCCGTTCTCCACCGGCGACCAGTTGCTGGCGCTGTGCGAGCAGCACGGCCTGAGCATCGCCCAGCTGATGCTGGCCAACGAAGCGGTGTGGCGGCCCGAGGCGGAGACCCGCGCCGGCCTGCTGAACATCTGGAAGGCGATGCAGGACTGCGTCACCCGCGGCCTGCGCTCGCCCGGCACCCTGCCCGGCGGACTGCACGTGACACGCCGCGCGCCGGCAATGGCCGAGGAACTGCGCAACCAGCCGGAAGCCGCGCTGCGCGATCCGCTGACCATCCTCGACTGGGTGAACCTGTACGCGCTGGCAGTGAACGAGGAGAACGCCGCCGGCGGCCGCGTGGTCACCGCGCCGACCAACGGCGCCGCCGGCATCGTGCCCGCAGTCGGCCATTACTACCTGCGCTTCTGCCCCAAGGCCGACGAGAACGGCATCCTCGACTACCTGCTCACCGCCGCCGCCATCGGCATCCTGTACAAGGAGAACGCCTCGATCTCCGGCGCCGAAGTGGGCTGCCAGGGTGAGGTCGGCGTGGCCTGCTCGATGGCTGCCGGCGGCCTCGCCGCCGCGCTGGGCGGCAGCATCTGGCAGGTCGAGAACGCCGCCGAGATCGGCATGGAGCACAACCTCGGCCTGACCTGCGACCCGATCGGCGGCCTGGTGCAGATCCCCTGCATCGAGCGCAACGCGATGGGCTCGGTCAAGGCGATCAACGCCAGCCGCATGGCGCTGAAGAGCGACGGCAAGCACCGCGTCAGCCTGGACAAGGTGATCAAGACCATGCGCGACACCGGCCGCGACATGAAGGACAAATACAAGGAAACCTCGCGCGGCGGCCTGGCGGTCAACGTCATCGAGTGCTGATGGCTCAGAATGGGCCGTCCATCCGGCCGTTGGAATCCGCTCATTCAACAAGCCAGACACGGGGAATCCGGGTTTCGCAAAAGCAGAAGCGCCGCCCTTCCATGCACAGGGCAGGCATGGTCTGCCGCACGCGGAAAATGACGCTTCCGCCGGGATGATCGACCTTGCCGCGGGTGGCGGCCAAAGGGGAATTCTGCAAATATCGGCCTCTTTTGGCGCGTTTTCAGCCGCCTCAGACAGGAGACTCCATGTCCCAAGACCGTCAGATTCGCCGCGACGTCGGCGCCTTCGCCCTGATGCTTACCGGCCTGGGCTCGATCATCGGTTCAGGCTGGTTGTTCGGCGCGTGGCGCGCAGCGCAGATCGCTGGACCGGGAGCCATCTGGGCATGGGTGATCGGCGCTGCCATCATTCTTGCCATCGCTCTCACCTATGCCGAACTGGGCGCGATGTTCCCTGAATCCGGCGGCATGGTGCGCTACGGGCATTACTCGCACGGCTCGCTGGTCGGCTTCATCGCGGCCTGGGCAAACTGGATCGCCATCGTCTCGGTGATCTCGGTCGAGGCCGAAGCCTCGGCGCAGTACATGTCGTCGTGGAAGTGGGACTGGGCCAAGGACCTGTACCACCAGGCACCGGGTGGCCACGGTGAGTTGAGCCATGCCGGCCTGGCGATCGCCGCGGCACTGGTCATCGTGTACTTCCTGTTCAATTTCTGGAGCGTGAAGCTGTTCGCCCGCTCGAACACCGCGATCACGCTGTTCAAGCTGATCATCCCGGCAGTCACCGCCCTGCTGCTGATCGCCAGCGGCTTCCACAGCGAGAACTTTGCCGTCGGCATCCACGGCGAACTGCACGAGACGGACTTCCCGTCGATCCTCACCGCCGTGGCGATCGCCGGCATCGTGTTCAGCTTCAACGGCTTCCAGAGCCCGGTGAACCTGGCTGGCGAGGCACGCAACCCGGGCAAGAGCATCCCCTTCGCGATCGTCTGCTCGATCGCGCTGGCCACCGTGGTCTACGTGCTGCTGCAGGTTTCCTTCATCGGTGCGGTGCCGCGCGAGATGCTGGCCCAGGCCGGCTGGCACGGCATCGACTTCAGCTCGCCGTTCGCCGATCTGGCGATCATCCTCGGCCTGCAGTGGTTGGCCACGCTGCTGTTCATCGACGCGGTGATCAGCCCCAGCGGCACCGGCATGACCTATACCGCCACCACCGCGCGCATGCTCTACGGCATGGAGCGCAACGGCACCCTGCCGAAGATCCTCGGCCGGGTACACCCGAAGTGGGGCGTGCCGCGCCCGGCGATGTGGGTGAACCTAGCGGTGTCGTTCCTGTTCCTGTTCTTCTTCCGCGGCTGGGGTGCACTGGCGGCGGTGATCTCGGTGGCCACGATCATCTCCTACCTGACCGGTCCGG
>Ga0222419_100425_pt1 | contig 43630 bp, 34 predicted proteins | sample 1B20Ametagenome_FD_182474 | JGI IMG/M metagenome (GOLD analysis project Ga0222419, IMG submission 182474) | Enriched microbial communities from leaf-cutter ant dump, University of Wisconsin, Madison, United States - 1B20A (version 2) | ecosystem: Environmental > Terrestrial > Nest > Insects nest...
CCCCGATGTTGCCGTCAGTCAGGTTGGCTTCGTCGGTTTCACCGCCCACCAGATTCACCGTCTCGCCCAGCTTGCGCTCGACGTCGGTACCGGTGTCGCCGGCGAAGGTCAGCGGAGTGTTGGCCAGCTCATCCAACTGATCCTTGTTCACCGCGTCGGTACCACTCGTACCTTCAGCAACACCGCTGATGCGGCCGGAACCGCCATCATTGATGGTGACATCACCGAACTTGGGCGAATCGGCAATTTGTACATCAACCGATCCGCTGGGATCGATCACCGTCCGCACATTGCCATTGCTGTAGGTTCCTGCAACCAGGGCACCGCCCTTGATGGTCAAGGTCTCGCCAAGGTCACGATGGACCACGCCGCCAAGGTTGCCGGTGAAGTTCAACCCTTCACTGGTCAGATCGCTGCCCAGATCCTTGAGCTGACCGACATTCACGGCATCCGAATTGAGAATGCCGGCCTCCACGCCATGAATCACCTGGTTGTTGGCATCGATCCCGTTGCTGGTGAATTTCGGACCATTGGTAATGGTCAGGCCATTGCTGTCAATGAGCGTGTCACCGGTGGTCACGCTGCCGTCGGCGCCCAGGTTGATGTCCTTGTTCAGCTTCACCGTCAGCGTGTCGCTGCCGTCGGCGACCACGCCGATGTTGTCGTCGGTCAGCGTCGCCGGATCCGCGCCGCCCACCACGTTCACCGTCTCGCCCAGCTTGCGCTCGACGTCGGTACCGGTGTCGCCGGCGAAGGTCAGCGGGGTGTTGGCCACTTCGTACAGCTGGCCACCGTTCACCGCGTCGGTGCTGTCTTCGGCCACCGTGCCCGGCGCCACGTTCACGATCGTGTTGCCGCCGTTGTCCAGGCCAGCGTCGGTCAGCGACACCGGGCCGTTGGTGCCACCTTCGATCGTGATGCCGCCCGCACCGACCGTCGTGGTCAGCGTGCCGTCGCTCACTTCCGTGCCACCCGCCGTCACCGTCGTCGTGTTGCCCGCGCCGTCGTTGATGGCCAGGCCGTCGTTGTCCAGCGTGCTGTCACCGATGGCGACACTGCCGTCCTCGCCCAGATCGATGTTCTCGGCCAGATCGAAGGTCAGGTCAGTGCCATCGCGCTCGATCACGATGTTGTCGTCGGTGTTGCTGAAGTCCACCGTGCCATTCGGACCGACGTTGTTGCTGCCGTCGGCCAGCGCGCCTTCACCCTCCGCGCTCACGTTCCAGCCGGCGTTCGCTACGTCGCTGACCAACTTCAGCTGGTCTTCCGTTGCCGCCTGGCCGCTGGTGAAGTTGTCCGGATCGAAGGTGGTGTTGGTCAGCCCGCCGATCGTGCCGGTGTCACCGCTGATCACGATCGGGCTGCTGCCACCGATCGCGATTTCGTTGCCGCTGATCGTGGTCGAGCCGTTGGCGTCGGTCATGTTGATCGTGCCCGCGCCAATGGTGGTGCTGCTGGTGCCGTCATCCACCGCCACGCCGTCGTTGTTCACCACCGTGTCGCCGGTGGTCACGCTGCCGTCGTCGCCCAGATCGACGTCTTTGTTCAGCTTCACCGTCAGCGTGTCGCTGCCGTCGGCGACCACGCCGATGTTGTCGTCGGTCAGCGTCGCCGGATCCGCGCCGCCCACCACGTTCACCGTCTCGCCCAGCTTGCGCTCGACGTCGGTACCGGTGTCGCCGGCGAAGGTCAGCGGGGTGTTGGCCACTTCGTACAGCTGGCCACCGTTCACCGCGTCGGTGCTGTCTTCGGCCACCGTGCCCGGCGCCACGTTCACGATCGTGTTGCCGCCGTTGTCCAGGCCAGCGTCGGTCAGCGACACCGGGCCGTTGGTGCCACCTTCGATCGTGATGCCGCCCGCACCGACCGTCGTGGTCAGCGTGCCGTCGCTCACTTCCGTGCCACCCGCCGTCACCGTCGTCGTGTTGCCCGCGCCGTCGTTGATGGCCAGGCCGTCGTTGTCCAGCGTGCTGTCACCGATGGCGACACTGCCGTCCTCGCCCAGATCGATGTTCTCGGCCAGATCGAAGGTCAGGTCAGTGCCATCGCGCTCGATCACGATGTTGTCGTCGGTGTTGCTGAAGTCCACCGTGCCGCCGGGCGCAACGCTCTCGCCTGCTTCACCATTGGCACTCACATCCCAGCCTTGCGCCGCATGCGCAATGGCTTCGTCGATGGTGCTTTGACCCGTACCGCCGATGCCGGTACCCGGCGTGCCGTCGGCATCACCGCCCATGCTGATGTTGCCGTCCTCGTCGACGTCGGCATCGCCGCCCAGCACATCGACCAGGCTGTTGGCGACATTGCCGATCACCGTCTGCGTGGCGAACAGCTGCGAGCCGTTGATGGCGTCGGTGCTTTCATCGGTGACGCGACCAGCAGCCACGTTGGTGATGGTGCGCTCGGCATCCTCCGCACCCACGCTGACCGTGGACCCCGGATTGGTGCCGGCAAAACCGCCGTAGGTGATGCCTTCCACCGTTGCTTCTTCGGTACCCACGGCCGCCTCAGTGGACGAGCCATGACCCAGAGCAACATCGCCTTCATAGTTGGCTTCCGCCTCACTGCCAATCGCTACAGATCTGGCTGCACTGGCCTGCGCATCAGCACCAAACGCTGCCGCTTCAAAAGCACCATCAGTTACCGTAGCGCCAGCACCGATTGCCGTCGCGTTCGAAGCGCCCACACCGGTGCTCGCACTGACACCCAGTGCCGTGCTGTCGAATTCATTTGCCTCCGTGCCGTAACCGATCGCCACGGAATTGTTGTTGCCCGTGGTATTGGATCCCGTTGCAATTGCATTGGTGCCCAGGGCAATCGAATTGCCGCCGAGCGCCTGCGCATCCGTTCCCTGAGCGATGTTGTCTCCCTGATCGACCGTGGCGCCGACAATTTCATCGGTGATGGCATGCCTGCCGATCGCGATATCACCCGCCAGACTGGCAGCACTGTCGTCGCCGATGGCGATGGAATGGTCGGCATTGGCCTCGTTGCTGTTGCCGATCGCCACGCTCTTGTCGCCCAGCACGATGTTGCTGTGGCCCATCGCGACGCTGTCGCGGCCAACCACGGGATCGAGCGCGGCATTCTGGTCAGCCGGATCGGCTTCACCGATGCGGTTGTTGGAGCCGACCGCCACGCTCTCGGTGGCATAGACCTTGTTGTCAGCACCCAGGGCCGTGGTGTGATCCGTGCCGGCCACCACCAGGTTGCTGCGACCGCCGGCAAAGGAATTCAGGCCATGGGCCTTGCTGCTGTCGCCAATGGCCAGGCTGTTGTTGCCCGTGGCCTCGTTGCTGGAGCCGAACGCCGAGCCAACGTTGCCGGCCCTGTTGTTGAAGCCCACCGCCGTGCTGCGACTGCCATTCGCGATCTGGTTCTTGGCACCGATCGCCGTGCTTTCCTTGCCGCTCACCGTGTTCTGCGAACCGATGGCCGTGCTGTCAATGTCGCCACTTACGGCATTGGCATACCCGATGGCCGTCGAATTGGCCGTGGAAGCCAAAGCATTGGGTCCGATGGCAACCGAGTTCGGCCCGACGGCACCGTCATTGGCGTAGTTGCCCGTGCCATCGCCTGCACCAATCGTCGAGTTGACGCTGATGTAGTGCAGATCGTCGAGCGCTTCGGTATTCGCCATCACCTGCTGGTTGGTGACGTTGAGCTGCGAGCCGTTGACGGCGTCGGTGCTGGTGTCGCTGATGCGGCCTGGGGCCACGTTCTGCAGCTGGCGCTGGACGCCGGCATTCACGACGATGGGTTTGCCATCAACATCGCGGGCAATACCGTCCGGCTGGCTGGCATCGGCCTGATATTCGATGGCCTGACCAAACGACACCACGCCGGCGGCGCTGCCGATCGCACCAGCGATGTTGCCCGAATGCCCGCCCACCGTGCTGAAGTCCACTTCGGTGCCGTCGTTCGCGGCCGTGGCGTGTGAGTTCGGGCCAATGGCAATGGCTTTCTCGCCATCGGCGATGGCACCGGAGCCGAAGGCCATGGCGTCATCTGCGGTTGCTTCCGCGTTGTAACCGAAGGCAATGGTGCGCTCGGCACCGGCAACGGCTTCGGCACCGAAGGCAATGGTGCCCATCTTCCCTGCCGAAGCAAGGTGTCCCATGGCAAAGCTGGAATCAGCCAGCGCCTTGGCGCCTGAGCCGATGGCAAGGGAGTCATTGTGTTCGGCCGTTGCTGCTGCGCCCATGGCGAAGCTGGCGTCGCCGGTGGCGGTGGCGCCGGTGCCGATGGCGATCGAGGAAAAGCCCATGGACTTGGCCTGGGCACCAATGGAGATGTCAAAGGCCGACGTGAGCACCGGATTGGCGTCGGCCTCCTGAGTGCCGACATTCTCTGCGCCAGCTCTCGCCTGGACACCAATGGCGATGGAGCCGTCACCTGCCGCTGCCGGGTGGTAGACGCCACTCCTGACCTCATTGCTTCCGGTCAGCTCTTCGAAAAGCTGGGCACCCGTCCAGTTTTCCCTCTCGATGCCGTTGATGGTCGCGGTGTACGTTTTGTTGGCAACGTCGTCGAAGTCATCTCCACCAATGACCAGGCTGCTTGCACCCAAAGCGAAGGAATTGCTTCCCATCGCCGTCGACTGGTCACCGGGAGCCTGTGCGTAGATACCGACCGCCACACTCTGATTCGTCCCCGACGTACCGCTTTTCGCCCCTGTACCAATGGCGATGAACTGTCCACCCACACCATCATCACCGCCGCCAGCCTCGTAATAAGGCGTGATCATCCCCGGCGGCAGGCTGCCTGCATGGATTGAAGAGCCATCGTCACCCGAAGTGGCATCGTCATCGCAGACGGCATCGCTGCCGTCCTTCGCGACAAGGCGGCCGTCTTCACTGGTCTGGCATGCCGCAGCAACCTCCTGACCCGGCAGGACGAAACCGCTGCGCTGCTGCGCAAACGACGTGCCGGGCAGCCCCAGCAACACAACCAGCAGCGCCGAAGCCAGCGCAGTAAGTGCGCCGCACCGCCCCGTGCGCGATGACTGGCTCGTGCGGCTGGCGCCACCACCAAGCTTGGCGAACTCGGAAGCCACAACCAGTTGGCCCAGCTCCTTGTTCCATACCTTGCTGTAGATCTTGTTCATGCGCTGCAGACTCCTCAAGACTCGACGTGGCCCACCTCGCGCAGCGAGGCAGGTGCAGAAATGGGCGGGATTGCCGAAATTCGGCCGGAAAATTCGGTCAATGCCGCGCATCCCCCATCACCCAGCAGGTGATGCGGCACGCAACATCAAGTACTTGCGAGACAAGACTCGCGCCCCCCTGACTGCCGACCCTGGCGTCACTCGAAGCCCCCTCCCGCCCAGGCGGGGCCCGACACTGGCCTGTGCGGCCAAAAATGACACCCAGCGTCACTTCCAGATGAGCACTCGACCTGGCCACTCCCGGACAGCTGGTCTTCCAGACCAGCTGAGCAGAGGTGATTTCGAGTCGGACCCGGCAGTGAATCTGTGATTGTACCTACTTTGTGAACGAAATGTGAAAGTTATTCACTGACTCTTGATTTTTGTGAAAAAGACTGCTTTTCGCATCGTCATTCGCCAAAAGGGCGTGCAAACAGCGCACAACCTTCCTCCCGGCCCGGTTGTGCCGCGCAGAAAAAATCCGCCCACCACTCACAACCACTCAGACTAAAATCAAATATTTCAGAAACTTAAACGGGAAAACCCGAAAAGCACCACTCCTCTGCTCCCGGTAACGACAAGCTTCGAGCCAAGACGGCGCCCACGCCATGACCACAATCAAAAAACGTGCCTGCACAGCGCATCACCAAGCATGAACGGCATCAAGCAAAAATCAGGCCAAAAACCATGAAGCTCGACCAGGCTTGCCGTGCGATCTGAAGAAGCCGTCTGCCATGACCCGCTGCCAGTCAGCACCGGCACCCGCCGTGCAGTCACGCAGACGCCGGCGAAAAACGCCCCATCAACAACGGAAACGAATCCGCACGGATGCCGAAAACCACGTCAATCCAGCGAGAAATCGGCATGCCGAAGCCCACCGGGAGCACCCGAGACACCCAAGCAAGGCATTGATTTTCAAGCGAAATAAGACTTCATCATCACTCATCACGCATACATCAAGCTTCCGGCACGGGGTTGCGCTTCCATCAGCGGGAACCGCAACGGAGAGCAACCATGAGCTTGAGCAGCAAAGACCGGCGCGACGGCGTGATCCGCTTCCTCACCACGAACCAGGCCATCAACGCCGTGAACTTCCAGCTGAAGTCCTACAGGATCTGGCCCGGCATCTATCGCAAAGACGTCGCGGATGCCTTGTGCCGTGGCGACATCAAGATCGGCACAATGAAACAAAGAGGCCACATCGCCGCGAGTTATCAGGCAAGCCTGGACTTTCTGTCACTTCTCGACACGATCAACCTTGCCTCCCTCCATGATCAAGGCGTGATCCTGCACGAATGCACGCATGCCGCTCTGGACATGCAGGCTCTCGGCTACCACTCCCTCGCCGAGAATGAGGCCGTGGCCTATCTGGCCCAGGCGATCTTCCTCGTCCGGTCCAGCGGCGAGCTCCTCTGCGAGATCGATAGTCACGTTCCTCCAAAGCAGAACGCCGCCAACGGTGCAGACATCTATCGGGTAGCCGCACGTATCGCACGGGATCTCCTCGGCACCCGCTCCTACCGGGTACCCGACGAGGACGCCGACAGCCTGATCAACATCATTGCCACCCACCCCAACTACGCCAACAAGCCCAAGATGAGGTCCGACCGCTTCAACCGCAGCGCTCTGGAAACAGTCGCGCGATGGATACCGTAAGATCAGGCACATCCGCCTGACCGAGCCTGCAGGGCAAGGCATCGCCTGCCCTGCAGGCTCTTCGCCATGCGCTTCCGTCACCCGCGCCAGTTGGCGTGCGTGCGCCAGAACTCCACGCTGCGTCGATAGGCTTCCCGCTCCAGCGGCACGCCCGAACCACCCTCTTCCACGCCCAGCGCGTTGCGCATCATCGTGATCGGCGCCATCGGCGTTTCTTCCGGCGTGGCGGTGTACATGCAGCCCACCACACCCCAGTCGGCCTCGATCATCGTGCCTTCCTTCGCCAGTTGTTCGCGGCTGTAGAGAATCGGGATCAGATACTCCGCCACCGGCGGCTCCAGCCCTTCAAACCAGCGCACCAGCACCGGCAGCTCATCGCGCGTGCGCGCCTCGTAATCCGAACGCAGCAGATGCCGGTTTTCGTCGGTGACCGGCACGGCCAGGCAGCGCGTGGAAGTCCAGTTGCGGTGCACGTGCAGCTTGCAGAACGGCGCGTAGCCATCCAGCACCTTCAACGGTGCCACCTCGTTGAGCCGCTGCTCGAACGCTTCGGGGGTGCAATCCTGGATCGTGTTGCGGCGGGGCTCGCGTGGAAACAGGCGTGGACAGGCGAATTCGGTAAGAACGATGGACATGTGCTGCTGGTACATGGCTGGAAATCGCCCATTATCGCGTCATCGCACGCGATGTGCCCCGGCGCGGGGGCGAAATCACCTGGGCCGCGTGGAAGGGTAGAATCGTCAGTTTTTTGGCCAAGGACCATGGCGAAAGCTTCCGCACGGGCGCCCGTGCTGGGCCCGGCGTTCATCCGCCTGCTGGCCCGCTTCGGCGACGCCGACCTTCCCCGCACGCCGCCGGTGCTCACCGGGCGGCTGGCGCAATGGTTCGACTGGAACCGTGCGCTGGCCCTGTCCGGCGCGCTGGATGACGCCCTGCCCGGCATCGAGGACGGCCCCGGCTTCGACGAGGCCGAGGAAGCCGCGTGCCGCGAGGCGCGCGAGGCACTGGTGCAGGCGATCGACGGCGAGATCGACCTCGACCCGCCGAAGCGCCCCGACCCGGCCATGGCCGACATCGATCCCGGATTCCTGCCCTACCGCCGCCACTGCCTGGCATTGCAGCGCTCGATGGCAGCCAGCAGCGGGCGGCTGCGCGGACGCCTGCGCGACATGCTGGCGCGGCAGTCGACACAGAAAGCCCGCCTGGCCGAGGTGGATGCGGTGATGGAGGCGGTGCTGAGCCCACGCGAGCAATCGCTGCTGGCCAAGATGCCCGTCCTGCTCGGCCTGCACTACCAGCACCTGCGCGACGCCGCCGCGCCGGATGACACCACGGCCACTTCCTCCCCCGCGACTTCGGCCAGCCCCTGGCTGGCACGCTTCCGCCAGGACCTGCGCACGGCGCTGCTGGCCGAGCTGGAAGTCCGTTTCCACCCCATCGAAGGCCTGCTTGCAGCGCTGCGTACCCGGTAACTGTCACTTCATGTCCAGAAATCCCATCGCTCCCGTCGTCTTCCTTGCCGGCCTGCTGGTCGTGTGCTGGATCGGCATCGGCTACCTCGGCAACCACCCGCTGGCGGCCGTCGTCGCCGCACTGATCGCTGCCTGCTATCTGGTCGGCGCGTTCGAACTGCTGCGCTATCAACGCGCCACCCGCACGCTGCTTCAGGCCCTGCCCGCACTGGGCGAAGCCGGCGAACAACCGGAAAGCTGGCTGGCCCGGCTCGATCCCGGCCTGCGCCCGAGCGTGCGCCAGCGCATCGAAGGCCTGCGCAGCGGCCTGCCGGCACCCGCGCTGACTCCGTATCTGGTCGGCCTGCTGGTGCTGCTGGGCATGCTCGGTACCCTGCTCGGCATGATGGCCACCCTGCGCGGCACCGGCCTGGCACTGGAAAGCGCCACCGACCTCGACGCCATCCGCAGCTCGCTGGCGGCTCCGGTGAAAGGACTGGGCTTCGCCTTCGGCACCTCGATCGCCGGCGTTGCCAGTTCCGCCGCACTGGGCCTGCTGTCGGCCCTGATCCGGCGCGAACGCGTGCTGGTGGTGCAGGAGCTGGATGCCGGCATCGCCGCCCATCTGGCACAGCACTCGCCCGCCGCCCGCCAGCGCGAAAGCTTCCAGTTGCTGCAGGAACAGCAGGCGCTGATGCCGGTGCTGGTCGAACGCCTGCAAGCCCTGGCCGAAACCATCGAGCGCCAGCAGCAGGCCACCGCCGAGCAGTTGCGCTCCGGCCAAACCGAATTCCATCAGCGCAGCGAGGCGGCATGGAGCCAGCTGGCCGACACCTTGCAGCAATCACTGCGCGAGGGCATCGCGCAGCAGGCCAATGCGGCAGGTGCGGCGCTGCAGCCGGTGGTCGACGCCACGATGAGCGGACTGGCGGCAAAGTCCGAGCAATTGCATGCGGCGATCGAGCAATCGACCCGTCAGCAGCTCGACGGCCTCGATGCCGCAGTGAAGGACGTCGCCGCCGCCGCACGCGACAGCTGGAACGCCGCTGTCGCCGAACAGCAGCGTGGCAACACCGCGCTCACCGAACAGTTGCAGCAGCGCTTGCAGCAGTTCACCGATGGCTTCGACCAAAGCACCAACACACTGATCGACGGCATCACCGGCAAGCTGGAAGACCATGCCAGCCGTCAGGCGGCGAGCTGGGAGAACGCGCTGGCCCGCCAGCACGAGGCCCACGGCGCACTGGCCCAACGCAACGAACAGGCCTTGCAGGCCGCCTCGGACAGCTTCGAGCGCCACGCATCCAGCCTGCTCGAACGCCTGCAGCAGTCGCACGGCGAACTGCACGAGGCACTGGCCAGCCGCGACGAACAGCGACTGCAGAGCTGGTCGCAGTCGCTGGTGGCCATGCTCGCCAGTGTGGACGAACACCAGCAGCACCAGCGCGAGCATTTCACCCGGCAGCAGCAGGAGCTGCACGAGGCGCTGGCGCGTACCGTCGACGAACTGTCCGGCAAACTGCAAGCCAGCGCCGGGCACACGCTGCAAGGCATCAGCGAGCACGCACAGGCACTGGGCGAGGCCGCCAACGCCTTCGCCCAGCGCAGCGACGCGATGATCGAAGCGCTGCAGCAAGCACACGGTGAACTGCAGGACACCCTGCAGGCCCGCGACAGCGAACGGCTGGCGCAGTGGCGCGATACCTTTGCCGCGCTCACCGAACAGTTCGCCGCCCGCCAGGAGCAGGCCGGCAACGCGCTCGCCGCGCAGCAGCAGCAGGTCTGCGCCACGCTGGAACAGACCACCCGCGAGATCCACGAACAGACGCAGGCACAGGCCCGCGACACTCTGGCCGAGATCGGCAAGCTGGTCGCCACCGCCTCCGAGGCGCCGCGTGCCGCCGCCGAGGTGGTCGCCGAGATGCGCGAGAAGCTCTCCGACAGCCTGCGCCGCGACACCGCCACGCTGGAGGAACGCGGCCACCTGCTGGAAACCGTGCAGACCCTGCTGGACGCGGTGAACCACGCCTCAACCGAACAACGCGGCGCGATCGATGCGCTGGTGTCGACCTCCGCCGAACTGCTCGAACGCGTCGGCAACCGCTTCAACGAACAGGTCGAGAACGAGGCCGGCAAGCTCGACCAGGCCGCTGCCCAAGTCACCGGCAGCGCGGTGGAGGTAGCCAGCATCGGCGAGGCCTTCGGCGGCGCCGTACAGCAGTTCGGCCAGTCCACCGAGGCCTTGAACGAACGCCTGCAGGCGATCGAGGCCGCATTGGACAAGTCGATCACGCGCAGCGACGAACAACTGGCCTACTACGTGGCGCAGGCACGCGAGGTGATCGAGCTGAGCATGCTGTCGCAGAAGCAGATCATCGGCGAGCTGCAGCAGTTGTCGGGCCACCGCGAAAGTACTGAAGCATGAGCGACGAGATCGAGTTCGACGCCGAATCCAGCGCCACCACCTGGGCCGCCTTCGGCGACCTGATGTCGGTGCTGCTGGGTGCCTTCGTGCTGATCCTGGCCGCGGTGATCGGCATCCAGTTGCTGCTGCACAACCGTCTTGATGAGGAAGTGAAGCAACGCCAGGCCGAAGCCGCTCGCGTGAAAACACTGGAACAGGCGCTGGCCGCGCCGATGGCTGCCGGCCGGGTCACCGTGATCGACGGCCGCATCGGCATCAGCGGCAACGTGCTGTTCGCGCTGAACTCCGACCAGTTGCAGCCGGAAGGCCGCGAGCTGCTGCAGAGCATCGCCGGCCCGCTGCGCGATTACCTCAAATCGCGCGAGGAGATCCTGATGGTCAGCGGCTTCACCGACAACCAGCCGGTGCGCGTGCCCAATGCCCGCTTCGCCGACAACCTGGAGCTGTCCGCCGCCCGCGCCATCACCGTCACCCGCAGCCTGATCGACGACGGCGTGCCGTCCTCCTCGGTGTTCGCCGCCGCCTTCGGCGCCGAGCAGCCGGTCAGCAGCAACGACAGCGAAGCCGGCCGCGCGAAGAACCGCCGCGTGGAGATCGCGCCGATCCCCCGCCACACCGCCAGCGCCCAGCCCGATGTCCGCTGAGTTGGACATCCACGCCCGTCTCGCCGCCTGGCGCAAAGATGGCGCTGATCGCATCGAGCCGGTGCGCTTTGCCGTGATGACGGCACTGGCACGGCGCGCACTGGAACACGAAGGCCGTGTGCGACAGGTGCTGGAGGCACGGCTGGAGACGCTGGCCACTGACTACGCGGATATTCTGGCGAAGCCCGTCAGGACGAAACCGCCAAGCGACACCGGCGGCAGTCCGCTGGCTGCATTGCTGCCGGCTTTCGACAACGCCCCGCATGACACGGTAACGCCACCGGTCATCGCCACCACCGGCAAAGCCCCCACCGAAATCCCGGTCGCCGGCACCACTCCGCTGCCGGTACTCGACGAATTCCAGCAGCTGTGGACCCGCATCCGCATCGACAGCCTGCTGCGCCAATGCCTCGATTCGCTGCCCGAGGACGCCGGCCCGCTGCACTCGAACGTGCTGACCTATCGCGCCATGGCGCTGATGCGCGACATCTCGCCCGACTACCTGCAGCATTTCGTGGCCTATGCCGATGTGCTGTCGTGGCTGGAAGTGCTGCGACACAAGGCCACCCCCAGCCGCCGCCCCCGAAGCGACACCTAGGCAAGCCGTCAGCGCACATCAAGCCCGCACGCATTGTCGGGCCACGCCAACCACACACTCGGCGCGTAGGGCGGGCACTGCCCGCGGCTCTTGGTGCCGACGCACATCGAGCGCGCAAGAGACCCGCACGCATTGTCGGGCGGTGCCAACCACACACACGGCGCGTAGGGCGGGCACTGCCCGCGGCTCTTGGTGCCGGCGCACGTCGAGCGCGCAAGAGACCCGCACGCATTGTCGGGCGGTGCCCGACCTACGCCGGCTCTTGGTGCCGGTGTGGCATGGCCCTTGCCCAAGGCCGTCATCCCTGCGAAAGCATTGCCGGGCCACGCCAACCACACACACGGCGCGTAGGGCGGGCACTGCCCGCGGCTCTTGGTGCCGACGCACGTCGAGCGCGCAAGAGACCCGCACGCATTGTCGGGCGGTGCCCGACCTACGCCGGCTTTTGGTGCCGGTGTGGCATGGCCCTTGCCCAAGGCCGTCATCCCTGCGAAAGCATTGCCGGGCGATGCCAACCACGCGCACGACGCGTAGGGCGGGCACTGCCCGCGGCTCTTGGTGCCGGCGCACGTCGAGCGCACAAGAGACCCGCACGCATTGTCGGGCGGTGCCCGACCTGCGCCGGCTCTTGGTGCCGGTGTGGCATGGCCCTTGCCCAAGGCCGTCATCCCTGCGAAAGCATTGTCGGGCCACGCCAACCACACACACTGCGCGTAGGGCGGGCACTGCCCGCGACTCTTGGTGCCGGCGCACGTCGAGCGCGCAAGAGACCCGCACGCATTGTCGGGCGGTGCCCGACCTGCGCCGACCGCGCATCGCGCGTAGGGCGGCGCCGGCCTGCCTGTCGATTTCCCGCCCCCTCGTTCGTCGATCCCCTGTCCGCGCCACTTCGGCGCACTTTCGCAGCAAGGAGACAAGCATGAGCAAGTTGATCTTCATCAATCTTCCGGTGACCGATCTGGCCCGTTCGATGGCGTTCTACGAGGCCGTGGGCGCACGCAACAACCCGCAGTTCACCGACGACACCGCCGCCTGCATGGTGCTGTCCGACACCATCCACGTGATGCTGCTGACCCACGACAAATGGCGCCAGTTCACCAGCAAGCCGATCGTCGATGCCCACAACCAGGCCCAGGTACTGCTGTGCCTGTCCGCCGAAAACCGCGACGCCGTCACCACCATGGTCGACCAGGCTGCCGCTGCCGGCGGCCAGTCTGACCCCACGCCAACCCAGGATTTCGGCTTCATGTACGGCCGCAGCTTCGAAGACCCTGACGGGCACATCTGGGAAGTGATGTGGATGGACACGGCGGGCTTCACGGCACCGGACAAGACCTGAATGGCGGGAGGCCCGACACAACGACCCGAAGGCCGCTGGATGGATCGGGCCTTCCCGGAGACGCATGCACGCCACATCAGGTCAGATGGCGATCCATCGGGGCTTCGCCGACCCGGCGTCCCCCGGTCACGGCGTTCGCTGGCCGACCGGGCCGATGCGTGGCGACATCATCCCAATGGCCAGTCGTGAGCCAGCCCGCAAATCCGTATAGTTGACCGGCAAGGCCGGCATCGGGCCGGCCGCGAATCACGGGAAGGAAAGCCATGGGTCTTTTGCAGGCAGTTGCAGGTTCGATCGGCGGCACGCTGGCCGACCAGTGGAAGGATTTCTACACGGTGCCGTCGGGCCTGCCGTCCACCGCGGCGCTGTTTGCCGCCGTACCCAACGGCAGCAACGCCGGACGCGGCTCCAACACCCACGGCTCGGACAACATCATCACCAACGGCTCGAAGATCGTGGTGCCGGAAGGCTACGGCCTGCTGTTGTTACAGGATGGCGCGGTCACCGCCTTCGTCGCCGAGGCCGGTGCCTATGAGTGGCGCTCGGACGACATCAACTCCAAGTCGATCTTCGCCGGTGACGGGCTGGTTTCCTCGCTGATCACGCAGAGCTGGGAGCGCTTCAAGTTCGGCGGCCAGCCGGGCGCGCAGCAGGCGGCCTTCTTCGTCTCGCTGAAGGAGCTGCCGGACAACCGCTTCGGCACCCAGTCGGAGATCTACTGGGACGATGCCTTCCTCAACACCCAGGTCGGCGCGATCACCCGGGGTACCTACACGCTGAAGATCCTCGACCCGATCCTGTTCGTGAAGAACTTCGTGCCGGCCAGCTATCTGCAGCCGGGCCAGGTGTTCGACTTCACCGACCTCGACAACGCCGCCGCCAGCCAGCTGTTCAACGAGGTGGTCGGCTCGCTGGCACCGGCTTTCAGCCTGTACACCAACGATCCGGCCAAGGGCAATCGCATCACGAAAATCCAGCAGGATTCGGTGGGCTTCGCGCAGAGCCTGTCCGATGCGGTGGAGAAGGCCTACCAGTGGAAGTCCGACCGCGGCCTGGAGATCGTCAAGACCGCCATCATCTCGATCGAATACGACGCCAACACCCGCGAGCTGCTGAAAACCGTGCAGCGCGCCGACGCGCTGTCCGGCGCCCGCGGCAACTCCAACCTGCAGGCCAGCGTGGCCGCCGGCATGCAGGCCGCAGGCGAAAACAGCGGTGCCGCCGGGCTGGTCGGCCTGGGCATGGCCGGCGGCATGATGGGCGGCATTGGCAGCCTGCAGCAGCCGGTGGCCCCCGCCGCGCCGGCGGCAGCGGCAGCACCGGCGGCCGACGATCCGGTGGCCAAGCTGGCCCAGGCCAAGCAGATGCTCGACCAGGGATTGATCACCCAGGCCGACTACGACGCACTGAAGGCCAAGGCACTGGGCCTGTAACGCGGAACGCGCACCGATGCCATCGACCACCCCACCACCCCTGCCCACCGGGCCGGGGTCACCGCAGGACGTGCCACCGGCGCCGGGCAGCTTTCCGATCGATCCGGACAGCCTGCCTCCGCCGATCCGTGACGAGCTCACCGCACCCGATCCGGTCGCCATCGACACCTCGTCGGCCGAGCTCAAGGACGGCCTCAACCGCTGCCCGAAATGCGGCTCCACCGAGATCCGCCAGAAACCGGGCACCGACGAGCTGATTTGCCTGTTCTGCCGCCACCAATGGCACAGCGCGAGGGTGGAGGAGCAGTTCGGGCTGGGCGAAGGCATCGATCAGCTTGAGGGCACGGTGATCGCCTCCGGTGCGAAGGACATCGCCGCCGACGCCGCCAGCCTGATGACGTTCAAATGCCCCGGCTGCGGTGCCGAGGTGACCATCAACGTGGACAACGCCACCAGCGCACGCTGCCACTGGTGCCGTCATGTGTTCACCCTCAACGAGCAGATCGACAACGGCGCCGTGCCCGACGCGGTGCTGCCGTTCCACATCACCAAGGACGATGCGGTGGCGCGCATCCGCCAGTTCGTCGACAAGCGGCGGATGTTCGCGCTGAAGGCATTCAAGGAGCAGTTCACCCCCGAAAACGTGGTCGGCGTGTACCTGCCCTACATGGTGGTCGACGCCAACGCCGCCGCCGACGTCGCCGGCCAGGGCGAGATCGAGACCCGCCGCTACACCCGCGGCAGCGGCAACAACAAGAAGACCTACTACGACGCCGACGTGTACCAGCTTGATCGGCATGTCGATTTCACCGTCGACGACCTGCCGCTGGAGTCCTCGGCCAACCGCAGCAACCTCGACACCAGTCGCAACACCAACAACATCATCAACACCATCCTGCCGTTCGACACCAAGAACGCGGTGAAGTGGAACGCTTCCTACCTGTCCGGCTTCACCTCGGAGAAGCGCGATCTCAACGTGGAGCAGATGAAGCCGCATCTGGAAGACCAGTTGCTGTCGATCGCCCGCGCCCAGATCGCCGGCTCCACCCGCCGCTACGGCCGCGGCGTGCGCTGGGAGCAGGAACGCCTCGACCTGCACGGCAGCCGCTGGGTCTCGATGTACCTGCCGATCTGGCTGTACTCGTACCACCAGCCCGGCCGCAACGGCGGCATGCTGCACTACATCGCGGTCAACGGCCGCACCGGCGAGACCATGGGCAGCGTACCCGTACAGCAGTGGAAACTGCTGCTCGCCGCACTGACCACCGGCAGCGCCATCGAAGGCGCCGTGCTGTGGATGCTGGGATACGCCTCATGATCTTCAACGACGACAATGGCCTGTGGCTGCTCTCACTCGGCCCCGCCGGCGCCACCGGCCTGTACTGGATGCTTTACCGCTACTACCGCAACACCGACAAGTCGCACGACTTCGAGCACGAAACCACGGTGGAAGCCCAGCCGGTCACCGGCTCCGACCACAAGGTCGACGAAATCCACGGCACCCGCGAGAAATTCATTCGCGGCAACAACGTGAACAACTACCGCCAACGCGTGCAGCGCATGGACGAGTGACGCCGGACACCACGCGAGGCTCTTCGCAGACCCGAACTCCGCGGCGCGGGCGATGCCCGCCCTACAGCAGCCCCGCCCGCGGCTCTTCGCCGTGCCCCACGCTACCGCCAACGCGTGCAGCGCATGGGCGAATAACGCCGGACACCACGCGGGGCTCTTCGCAGACCCGAACTCCGCGACGCGGGCGATGCCCGCCCTGCAGCAGCCCCGCCCGACGTAGGGCGGGCACCGCCCGCGGCTTTTCACGGATCCCGTTGTACCCTTTCCGGCCCCCCTTGCCGGAGTATCCCCATGCGCCTGCTCGCCCTCGCACTGACCCTTGCTTTCAGCGGAACGCTTGCCGCGCAGGAAGCGCCTGCGTACGGCCCGCGACTGGAAGGTTTCGACTATCCGCATCCGGTGCAGATGTACCGCTTCACCGCCCAGCAGCAGCCGCTGGAAATGGCCTACATGGACGTGCCGCCCAGCAGCCAGCCCAACGGACAGACCGCGGTGCTGCTGCATGGCAAGAACTTCTGCGCGGCGACCTGGGAGGACACCATCCACGCACTGATCACCGCCGGCTATCGCGTGATTGCACCCGACCAGATCGGCTTCTGCAAATCCAGCAAGCCGGCGCACTACCAGTTCAGCTTCGGTGAGTTGGCAGCCAACACGCACGCCCTGCTGGCCAGCCTGGGCATCGGCAAGGCCGTGGTGGTGGGGCATTCGATGGGTGGCATGCTGGCGATCCGCTATGCGCTGATGTTCCCCGATGACACCAGCAAGCTGGCGCTGGTCGACCCGATCGGGCTGGAGGACTGGAAGGCCGTCGGCGTGCCGTGGCGCAGCGTGGATGCCTGGTACCAGCAGGACCTGAAGACCAGCTTCGACAGCATCCGCAAATACCAGATGGACGTCTATTACGCCGGCACCTGGAAGCCCGAATTCGAGCGCTGGGCGCGGATGCAGGCCGGCATGTACCTCGGCCCGGGCAAGGCGAAGGTGGCCTGGGACCAGGCACTGACCTACGACATGGTCTACAGCCAGCCGGTGGTCTACGAGCTGCCGCAGATCCGCGTGCCGACCACCTTGTTCATCGGTCTCAAGGACCGCACCGCGATCGGCAAGGATGCCGCGCCTGACGCGATCAAGCCCAAGCTGGGCAACTACCCGGTACTGGGCAAGCGCGCCGCCGCCGCGATCCCTGGCGCGAAACTGGTGGAGTTCGCCGACCTCGGCCACTCGCCACAGGTGCAGGATCCGGCACGCTTCAACAAGGCATTGCTCAAGGCACTGGCGGACTGACAGAAGCCGGCTGGCGCATCCACGACCGACGGGCAATCTGCCCGTCGGCTCTTTCGCCACCGCGCGGCAATGGCGGGCAGTAGCCGCCCTATGCCGCAAATGCCGCCGCGATGACTTCCACCGGCTTGCGCATGATGGTCTCGTTGATGCTCAGCTGCAGGCGGCCATCGCGGATCCGGCCGATCAGGATGCCGGCCTTTTCCAGCCGTTCTTTCAGGCCGGCAGCGACGCGCTCCTCCAGCTCCAGGAAGGCGATGTTGCTGCCGCCTTTCACGCGATGAACCTTGATCCCGCGCATCGTGCCCAGCCGCGCCAGCAGGCTTTCACCCTGTGCACGGGCTTGGGCGAAGCGCTGCACGAAACCCGGCAGATTCTCCGAGGCGACCAGCGCGGCCATCCAGCCGTGGTAGATCGTGCCGCCGTAGATGTGGCGCAGGGAGCGCGCCTTCTCCATCATCGCCTTGTCACCCGCCAGCACGCCGCCGAACGGGGCGCCGAGGTATTTGTACAGCGAGACATAAACGGTATCGAACGACACGCAATAGCGCTTCGGCTCAAAACCCTCGATGCCGCTCATCAACAGCAACCGGGCACCATCCAGGTGCATGCCGGCGCCGTTGTCGCGGGCCAGCTTCGCGATCCGCTCCACGGTGGCCTGCGGCACGGTGGCTCCGTCGAGTCGACGCACCGGGCTTTCCAGCGCAATCGCGCTCACCTCGGTCGGATACGGATCCTCACTGCGCCGCCCGAACTGCTCGACGATGGCATCGTACAGCGCGTCGCTGGTGCCGCCAGCCAGCGGCACCGGATTGATCCCACCCAGAGTCGAAATCGAATCGCCCTCGTCGCGATAGACGTGGCTTTCCTCCTGCAGCAACACGCGCCGACGCTCGCCGCACAGCAGCCGTATGCCGATCTGGTTGGCCATCGTGCCGGTGGGCATGAACACCGCGTCCTGCTTGCCGAGGAGTGCCGCGAAGCGGGATTCCAACTCCGCCACCGCACCTTCAGCCAGATAGAAATCGTTGGCCTCGGGATGGCTCTTGAGCAATGCCTCAAGCCTGGCCGGATAGTCGCCGATGCGTGACGGTACGTCGTCGCCAGTCAGCACCACCAACTCGTCCACCGGTACCGTCGCCGCGACTGCCGGCGGCACTCCCGCAGCCCGGACAGGTGACCACGGCGCTCCCAGCGCGACCAGCGACAGCGCGCCAAGCGGAACGCCCTGCATGAATTGACGACGACTGATCATCCGCGGACTCCCTCACTGTGGCGGTTTGCAGCATCGCCGGATGGTGTTGTGCCCGTCTTCCGGCGCGAAGTGCTGCAAGTCATGCCGAGGGAAGGGAAGCCTGACCGTCCTGCCGTTTTGCCACCGATTGACCCGCGTCAATACGGCCCGTTTTCAACCGGCTACGCTGCCGCCATCCACCGCCCCCGACCGCGAGGCTGCACACATGAGCTGGAAACATACAGAGGCCCGCTACGGCAGCCTGTCCATCAGCTTGCACTGGTTGACGCTGGTACTGCTGGCCGGCGTCTACGCCTGCATCGAGCTGCGATCCGGTTTTCCCAAGGGCAGCGATCCCCGTGAACTGCTCAAGCACTGGCATTTCATGCTGGGGCTGACGGTGTTCGGGCTGACCTGGCTGCGCCTGCTCGCCCGCGCGTTCGGGAAGGCACCGGCCATCGTGCCCACCCCGCCAGCCTGGCAGATGCTGGCCGCACGACTGATGCATCTGGCCCTGTATGCGCTGCTGCTCGGCGCGCCTCTGGCCGGCTGGCTGACCCTCAGTGCCGGCGGCAAGCCGATTCCATTCTTCGGGCTGGAGCTGCCACCACTGGTCGACCCGGATCCCGATCTGGCCCGCCAGATCAAGGGCTGGCATGAGCTGGCAGGCACCGTGGGCTACTGGCTGATCGGCCTGCATGCACTGGCCGCCCTGGCCCACCACTACATCAGCCACGACAACACGCTGCGCCGCATGCTGCCCAGGATCTGACCGGGTTGGAACCGGGTCACCCGGCGCCGCACTCTTTTGTATGCTCCGGGGCTGGCCGACAACACACGCGCCTTGCGGCGCATCGGGGGAGAACCATGAAGACTCGTCGCGATTTCCTGACCCGGGCACCGCTGGGCCTGCTCGGTGCCGTGGTGGCTGGCAACACGCTGGCGCAGACCGGCCAGAATCCGCCAGGCACGCCACCGCCCGGCTCGCCCGGTGCCTTCAACACTGCGCCACCGGCAGGACCACGGCTGAGCGCGGCCACCTTCGCCGAGGCGGAAAAACTGGTGCAGGTGAGCATGAGCCAGGCCCAGCGCGAGATGGCCGCAGCCAGCTGGCCCACCTCGATGGCCGCGCTGGTGGAGCGACGTACCGGCCCGCGCAAGGTGGCACTGGAGGAAAGCCTGGCACCGGCCACCACCTGGTTCCCCGCGTTGGGCCACCCGCAGGTCGGCCCCGCGCAGGATCGCTTCGTGCCCGCCTCCGTCGCCGACACGCCGTTGCCGTCGAACGACGAGGACATCGCCTTCGCCACCGTCGCCCAGCTCGGTGCCTGGATCCGCACACGCAAGCTCACGTCCACCCGCCTGACCAGGATCTATCTGGCGCGGATCAAGCGCTTCGACCCGCAACTGCGCTGCGTGATCACCCTGTGCGAGGAGCACGCGCTGGCGCAGGCCGCGCAGGCCGATCGCGAGATCGCCGCCGGCCATTACCGCGGTCCACTGCACGGCATTCCGTGGGGCGCCAAGGACCTGCTCGATACCGCCGGCATCGCCACCACCTACGGCGCCGAGCCGTTCCGCAACCGCGTACCCGACGCAGACGGCGCGGTCACCCGCAAACTCAATGAGGCCGGCGCGGTGCTGGTGGCCAAGCTCAGCCTCGGCGCCTTGGCACTCAACGACATCTGGTTCGGCGGCCAGACCATGAATCCGTGGCTGTCGCAGGAAGGCGCCTCCGGCTCCAGTGCCGGCCCCGCCGCGGCCACCGCCGCCGGGCTGGTCGCGTTCTCCATCGGCAGCGAAACCCAGGGCAGCATCATCAGCCCGTGCATGCGCTGCGGCACTACCGGCCTGCGTCCCACCTACGGCCGCGTGCCGCGCAGCGGCGCAATGACCCTGTGCTGGACGATGGACAAGCTCGGCCCGATCACCCGCTCGGTCGAGGACACCCTGCTGGTGCTCGACGCCATCCGCGGCAGCGATCCGGGCGACGTTGCCAGCGTCGAGGCGCACCTGGATTACGACGCCAACGCGCCGGTCAAGGGGCTGAAGGTCGGCTACGTTCCCGCCTGGATGCAGGAAGCTCCGGCCACTGATCTGGATCGCGCCGCTCTCGAACACTTGCGCGCGCTCGGCCTGCAGCCCATCGAAGTGGCACTGCCCGACTGGCCCTACAGCGACCTCAACCTGCTGCTGTTCGCCGAATCCGCCGCCGCCTTCGAAGAACTCACTCTGTCCGGCGCCGTCGACACCATGCGCGAGCAGACCCCGGACTCCTGGCCCAACACCTTCCGTCAATCACGCTTCCTGTCCGCCGTCGACTACGTCCAGGCCGACCGCCTGCGTCGCAAGGTGGCGATGGAAATGCAGCGCGTGATGAGCGAGGTCGACCTGCTGCTGGTGCCGTCGATGCGTGACGAGATGATGGTGATCTCCAACATGACCGGCCACCCCTCGCTGACCCTGCGCACCGGCTTCGTCCAGGTCGACCAGGCCCGCAGCGACTGGGCTCCCGACCCCGCCCATCCCGCCCCGAAACTCGCCACCCCCGCCCGCGTGCCCTACGGCGTCACCCTGATCGGACGGCTGTTCGACGAGGGCACGCTGGGCCGCGTGGGCCGTGCGCTGGAAACGAAGGTGGCAGTAGGCACGGAGCGACCAAAAGGCTTCTCCGCGTAGGGCGGGCATTGCCCGCGTCGCGGAATGACGGATTGCGGAAGAGCCGCGGGCAGTGCCCGCCCTACGCATCGTCCGCTCCAAAACGGAGTCGGGATTGCAATCGACGGAAACGAATGTAACGGTGTACGCAGAGCATCCGAAAAACTTCTTCGCGTAGGGCGGGCAATGCCCGCCATGCACATCATCCGCCCCACTTTCGAAGCCTACGCCAGATACCGCCGGAACCACGCCAGCGTGCGATCCCAGGCCAGCCTGGCCGCGGCCTCGTCGTAGCGCGGGGTGGAGTCGTTGTGGAACCCGTGGTGGGTATCGGGATAGATGTGGGCTTCGTAGGTCTTGCCTGCCGCTTTCAGCGCGGCCTCGAAGGTTGGCCAGGTGGCGTTGACGTTCGGGTCGGTTTCCGCGAAGTGCAGCAGCAACGGCGCCCGGATTTTCGACACGTCCTCCGGGTTGGCCTGGCGACCATAGAACGGCACCGCGGCCGCCAGCTCCGGATAGGCCACCGCCGATGCATGGCAGACACCGCCGCCGTAGCAGAAGCCGGTGATGCCGATTTTGCCGGTGGTCGATTCGTTGCCCTTCAGGTACTCGATGGCGGCGAAAAAGTCGTTCATCAGCTTCTGCGGATCGACCTGCTGCTGCAGTACCCGGCCCTGCTCGTCATTGCCGGGATACCCGCCGACCGAACTCAGCCCGTCAGGCGCCAGCGCGACGAAGCCGGCCTTGGCCACACGCCGTGCGACGTCTTCGATGTACGGATTCAGGCCGCGGTTCTCGTGCACCACGACAATGCCCGGCACCGGCTTGTCGGATCCGGCCGGGCGCACGAGATAACCACGCACGCGGCCATGCCCCTCGGGCGAGGGATAGTGGATGTACTCGGCATGGATATCCGGATCGGTGAAAGCCACCTGCTGCGCCAGCGCATAGTCGGGGCTCAATGACGACAGGATCGTGGCTGCCGCCAATCCACCAACCACGAACTTCCCCGCACGCTCCAGGAAATCACGGCGACTCAAACGGCCATGCACGTAGCCGTCATACAGTTCCAGCAATCGGGGATCGAAATCCCTGGCGGTCAATCGACTCATGGGCTTCTCCGGATCAGTGGCAGTCACCCGGCCAAGGGTGGATCAACCCGGGGCAAATTGCGACCGCCTGCCGGCTCCCGGACCATTCCGGTGGTTCGGGCTCAGACTCATCCGAAGCTGTCCCTGTTTCGAATGGCACTTACTTAAGCTTGTCATCCCCGCGAGGCGCCTTTCAACAGCCAAAGGCTGGTCAAGCGGGGATCCAGTACCTTTCATCGAGCCTGGAAGGAGCAGTGGCACTGGATGACCAGACATTCGTCTGTTGAAAAGCTCCTCCCGCTTTCGCGGGAATGACGGCTTCGGGGAGGTTTGCGCATAAGTAAGTGCCATTCGCCCCTGTTTCCATCCTGCCCCCGCCTTCTGTCGCATCCGCCGAGATGCCGCATCGATAGGGTTTGCCGCCATTCATGGCATGAGCTGCCATGACCCGACAAGCGACAAACACGGCCACCGGACCCGGCAGGACAGCATCATGGGCAATCACATCATCCGCGATGCCATCCTCGGCTACGAAATCGTGATCGACACGGCGATCGCTGACGAAACATTCTTCGACGCCACGCTCATCGCCCAACCACGCATCACCGGCATGCTCCCGAAGCACGCCGATGATGCATGCATCCTCGACATCACCGCCCTGCGAAAATCGCTTGCCGACGCCGAAAGCGGCTACCCGGTCACCTGCACCTGCGGCATCCCGGACGACACCGGCATCCATGCTCCCATCCATTTCAGCCGGGACAACGACACGATCTGCTGGCACTTCGACATGCACGACCACCGCGTGCTGTTCGAGGATTCGCTCAGCCTCGACACCAGCATCACCCTGCGCTTCGATCTGGCCCGGTACACCGCCACCGTCAACTCGCTGCTGGCCGACATCCATCGATGGCTTGCCGGCCCGGTCACTGCGGGTGAGCTGCGCAGGCTTGGCTGCATCATGGGCTGCCTGCCTCCGGAGGACGACACCTTGGTGGAAACATCCTTCATGCCCATGAACTGGTTTTCAGGAGACGTACTGCCCGAGCTGGCCTGAAATGATGAAGTCGACCAAACGATTGCGGCCAACGGTCCGCAAGGTGCCCTCAGAACGGGGGCACGATGCGCGGCAAGCGCATCGTGATCGCTCCGACCCCGTAGGGCGGGCACCGCCCGCGCCGCGGAATGGCGGTTGGCGGAAGAGCCGCGGGCAGTGCCCGCCCTACCGTGACGCAGTCAAGGTACGCGGCAAACGCATCGTGATCGCCCCGACTCCGTAGGGCGGGCACCGCCCGCGCCGCGGAATGGTGCTTGGCGGAAAAGCCGCGGGCAGTGCCCGCCCTACCGTGACGCAGTCAAGGTACGCGGCAATCGCATCGTGATCGCTCCGACTCCGTAGGGCGGGCACCGCCCGCGCCGCGGAATGGCGGTTGGCGGAAGAGCCGCGGGCAGTGCCCGCCCTACACTGCGCGGAAATCACCCTTGCTCGACCATAAGCAAGACGGTATCTACGGGGTACGCGGAGCGACGCGGCCCAGCAGGCCGAACAGGCCGCGTACCACCAGCAGCATCGCCAGTCCCAGCAGGATGCCTCCCAGCCGTGACCAGCCCGGCTCGCTGCTGGCGAAGCGGAAATCATCCGGCACGAATACCGTCAGGAACACCAGCGCTAGTTGGGTACCGATGTAGGCCACTTTCGTGCCGCTGTTCTCGATGTGGCGCCCCAGCATCACGCCCGCCGCCATCAGCAACAGCGTGGCCGGGGCATTGCCCGCGCTGAACAGCAGCGCCAGCGCGCCACTGACCGCACCGAGCAGGCAGCCGGTCAGGCGCAGGATCGAACGCCGGCGCACCGCGCCGCCGCCCACCGCCAGCGCCGTCAACGGCACCAGCATCGCCGCCATGATGGTCACTGCCGCCTGGCTGGCCAGATCGTCGCCCAGCTGCGGCGCCAGCATCGGCAACACGCCGAGACAGAGCGCCACCTGCAACGAGGCGATCGCCGCCTGCCGGTGCCAGGCCGGCCCCGAGCCCTCCGGACGCTGGCGCCGGAAATACTGCGCGCCCTGGATGCCCGGCCGCAGCGTCCATGCGGACAACAGGCTCACCACGATGCACGCCGCCGTACCCGCCATCACTTCCAGTATCCGGGTCAACGCGAACTGCGTGACCTCCTGCAGCGGTGCCTCCATCGCATCCAGCAACACCATCGAGAAAGTCAGCCCGGTGAACAGCCACGCATAACTGCGCCGCCGCGTCAGCGTGGCGTACATGGTCAAGCCGCCGACCAGCGCCAGCCCTGCCCCCATCCACAACGACGATGGCCCCACCCAGGTGGTGAATGCCCACGCTAGCCCCGCGCCCGCCGCCGTGCCGGTGATCCGCAGCAGCCCGCGATTCAGGCTTTCCGCCAGCTGCGAGCGCATCACCATGTAGCCGCTGAACGCCGCCCAGCCCACGTTCTGCGCGCCCAGCAGATGCGCGAACACGATCGCCAGCGCCACCGACAGCAAGGTCTCCACCTCGTCCAGCAGACGCTGCGGCCGTCGCTGCCCGGAAAACACCTGACCGAACAGTCCGCGGACGTGGTCGAGACGGGGCCGGAAGAAAGCCGCGAGGGAAGAACGACTCAGCATCACCCCGCTCCTGCGCCGCGGAGTTTGCGCACTGGACGACGGACGCGGGAATCATCAGTACGGGACATGCCGGCAAGAATACCGGCAAGCCGTCACGCGATCCCCTGCCCCGCAAACCCTCCAGACCACCATCCCGCGTGCCTGCCGGACGCGTTCTGCGCATCCCGCCCCATCACTGCCGCAGCCGCTCCCGCTCCGTCCTGAGCAGGCCAGTCAACAACACGTCGATGGCGGGTGCCTCATGCAGGATCTTCCGCCGCTTGATGCTGGTGTACTCCTTCGTTTTCACGCCCATCGCCTGCATCGCCTCGAGTACGCGCTTCTCGTGCGAGCCGCGGAACGCAGCCGGCTCGGACAGCACGCCGAGCACCAGGGTTTCGGACGTCGCCGTCTGCCGGATGGATTGCCCGAAGGCGCCACCGATGCCCGGCACACGACGCAGGCCGGACTGGCCGGAGCCGGTATGGGTCTGCGAGCCATCGATGATCGTGCCCAGCACCACCGGCTGGCCGTAGGGAAAATGCCCGTAGACGGTGTACTTGTTGGTCGAGACATCAAGCACCTGCGAGTTCACGCCGGGCTCCAGCGAGGAGACCATGCTCAGCTCGAAGGCGATCTTCATGGATACCGCCTCCGGGGAAATCGCGTCCGGCTGCATGCTGAGCATGGTGCCGGTCTGGGCGGTGTGCTCGGTGGCGTTGCTGTACTGCCCGCCGGCAAACATGATGGTGAGATCATCGCCTTCACGCACTTCCGATTCATTGCCGAGAGTCGCCACCACCGATGGCGCGGCATTGAGATAGATGTGGTTGCTGTTGTTCATCGGCGTCAGGCGCAACGCATATTCGATGTCGGGCACGGACAGATGCGGCTGCAGCAGCAGCGACTTGATCCGCGACACGCTGCCGTCCTCATCCACGATCCGGTCGTACTGGAAATAATTGCTGTCCTCGCTGGCGCCGAGCAGCACTTTCAGATTGTTGAATACCCCATTGCCCCGGGCCACGGCGTCGGAAATGTAGCGGCGCACGAAATACACCTGCGCGACGACATTGAGGTGACGGCACTGCGCCTCCTCGTCACGGTTGTCGGCGGTGCAGACCAGGTCATCCCTGACCTCGGCATGGCCCGGCTTCATCAGCACCGGCGACAGCGGTTGCGGATGGCTGCTGTCCTGCGGCTCATAGACTGCGCGGATGAAGGCACTGACCGGATCATCGTCCTGCCGTGCAGCGGACTGCATGGCATCGAACAGGTTGCGTGCCACGTGTTCGTCTTCGTTGCGCAGGGCCGCCAGCGCGGACAGTGCCCAATACATGCTGCGGTCGTCGATCAGGGCCGCATCCATGAAGGTGACTTGCGCCGCCGCGAAGTTGCCCAGCTCCATCTCGGCCAGCCCCAGCCCGGCATAGGACGGGGCATGGTCGCGTCCGAAGCGGGCGGCATTGGAAAACGCGGCACGGGCGAAGACCAGTTTGTGCTGCATCAGCTGATCGCTTTCAAGCAGGCTCAGGCCGTTGTCGAAATGCCGGCGCCAGTCGTAGGCACCGAGGCCCTGCATGGCCGGCGGCGGCCTGTCGTAATGCGGCAGGCCGCCGCAGCCGGACAGCGCCAGGCAAAAGCCCAGCGCTGCCGCCCGCCAGCGAAGGTGGATCAGCCGCTGCATTGGTTCTTGAAGTCCTGTGCCTTCTTCGCCGCATCACTGTGCTTGGCCAGCACGTCGAGCACCCTGTCGGCGACCTTGGACTTCAGGTCCTGCATCTTCTTTTCTTTCATGTCCGACACGTCGGCCAGATACCCGAAAGGTGCCGGGATGGTCTGGTCGCCGATCTTCACCACGCCGCTGTCACCGTCGTACCAGTACTTGGCAGCCACCGCGATCTTGATGTGGTCGCTGGTGATGTCCTTGACCTTGACGCAGGTGGCGACCTTGACCTTGCTGGTCAGCTTGAGCTTGGGGTAGCAGATGTAGTCGTCCTTGTCGCTGGCCCGGGTATCGCCGATGAGGTACTGGTACAGGTTGAGCTTGTGCCAGTTGTCGTCACTCCACTTGTAGTAGGAGTTGTAGGACAGGTCGATGCCCTCGATCTTGCCCAGCAGCAGGGTCTGGTCCCTCGGGGTGATGTCCTTGGCGTTCTCCAACTGCACGTTGTCCGGGTAGATCGGATACAGGCGAAGGTCGGCGCGCAACTGGATGGTGCGCTGCTTGCCGGCGAACTTCTTCTTGTCCTTCGCCGACAGGTGCAGCAGCGGATAGCCGTCCTTGCGGATCGCATCAAGCTTCTGCTTCTTGTCCTGCAGGTTGGCAAGCACCTGCACGATCTTGCATGCCGTGACCTTGCTCTTCCTGTACTGGCTGGCGGCGTCGCCTCCCATCGCATCCAGTGCATAGGAGATCGCCGCGTCCTCGGTGTTCTGGTCGCAGCGCAGTTCCGCCAGGTCGAGTTTGGTGTTGTCCTCGTCCAGCGCCGCCTGCGCCAAGCTGACCGCGTTGCCCATGGTCACCGTGACCGTCTTGACCGCGGTATTGACCTTGCCTTCGGCCAGCGGCGAGGTATGGCCGCTCAGGTCATAGCTGGTGTTGACCAGTTTGGAGGCATCGGTGACCGAGGCATTGAGCTTTTCCAGCGCATCCAGATATGCCTTCGCGTAATCCTTGCTGGTGGCGTTGTCGAAATCCTTGTGCATCGCGGATTGCGCCGCACCGATGTTGCTTGACAGGCTTTGCAGGCTGGCCTTGACCTGATCCAGCTGGCCGCTGCAGCTGTTGTCGGCGGCCATGCCGGAAGCGGGCATCAGGCCCATCATCAGGACAGCAGCGGCCATCGCCGGACAAAGGCGTATACAAGTGCGCATGGTTCCCCCCTTGCGGATGTGCGTGCCCGAAGAGCACGGTGAAAACCATCGCAGGTTGGCAGCGGACACCGCGCGGGGGAATGCCATGAACATGGCAGGCCGCGCGCTTGCGACGGCACGCCGGGATGGCTGACACTCACTCGTCAACCCATCGCAAGAGACACGCCTCTTGTCACCGAGCGAACACCACGGAAACCTGCCGGCGCCGCCAACGGCACCGATACGCATTCTGCTGCTCGAAGACGACGACGTCCTGCGCAACCGCTTCGCCGACATTCTCGATGCGTGGGCAGGCGCCGAACTGGTGGAGGCCTGCGCCTGCCTGTCCGAGGCGCTGCAGGCCCTGCGCACCCGCGAAGTGGACTTGCTGATGACCGATCTTCGCCTGCCCGACGGACACGGCACCGAAGCGATCCGCCTGCTGCGCCATCTGCACCCCGCTGCGGATGCGATGGTGATCTCGGTGCTGGCCGATGACGAAAGCGTCATCAATGCCATCGAAGCCGGTGCCGTCGGTTACCTGCTCAAGGACGCCGATTCGCTGGAACTGGTCGAAGCCATCAACGACCTGCGCGCCGGGCGCTCGCCGATTTCATCCTCCATCGCCCGCGTACTGGTGCGGCGCATGGGTGCCATGACCCGGCCCGGCCCGCAGCCGGACACGACGCCAACCGGGCACCCGCCATTGACGGCACGGGAAACCGAAATCCTCGTCGGCATCGCCAAGGGCTTCACCTATGCCGAGCTGGCCGACCACCTGGGCATCTCCCGGCAGACCGTGCCCGGGCACATCAAGAACATCTACCGCAAGCTGGCCGCCAACAATCGCTCCGAGGCCGTGTTCGAGGCGTCGAGGCGTGGACTGATACGACTGTGACCGCCCGCATCGCGATGGTCGTCTACGGCGTGCTGATGGCGCTGGTGGCCAGCGTGCCGCTGTGGTGGCACCCCTCCATGCCGGCGGCAACCCGGGTCATCACGCACGCCGAACTGGTGCGCGAAGGCGGTCGCCCCGGTGAGGTGCAACTGCCCGACACCTGGGAGCAAGGCCGGCACCTCGGCCACGAAAACGTGGGCGAATACCGCATGGATTTCGAGCTGACGCAGGTACCGTCAGGCGAGCTGTATGCCTACATCCCGATCCTCAGCCACCGGGCCGTGGTATCGCTCAACGGCAGCCTGATCGTCGACACCGGAGCACGCGGCCTGATGCGTGGCATGACCTCCGGTACGCCCGCGCTGTTCATGCTGCCGGAAGATCGCCTGCGCGCCGGGCACAACGTGCTGCAACTGCGCCTGCACGCTTACGGCACGATGCGCGGCTATCTGTCGCCGCTGTATCTGGGCGATGCCCGGCAACTGGGGCCGTACTACCGCCACACGGCCTTCCTGCTCGGCGACCTGCGACTGATGGCCGCCGCCATCCACCTGCTGCTGACGGTGGCCCTGCTCATCGCCTGGCTGGGGCGACGCCAGGAGCCCCTGTTCGGTTGGCTGCTGCTGGCGCATGTGGTGTCTCTGCCGATGTTTCTGGGCTTGCTGCCAGACCAGCTCGGCCCCGCACCAACCCTGCTGGTGCATGCGATCAGCGGCCTCAGCCTGCCCGCCGCCCTGGTGTCCCCGATGGTGGTGATGGTGGTTTGCGGCGAACGGGTTCCCCGTCTGATCAAGCGCGCCAGCCTCGTGTTGCTGCTGGCCTGCCCATTGATCACGCTGACCGGCATCGAGCCACTGAACGGCCTGTTGCTGCGCATCACGCCACCTGCCGGCATGCTGTCCGCACTGGCGGCACTGGCCATCTGCGTCCGTGGCACGCGACACGGCGTGCGTGACGCATGGTTGCTGCTGCCTGCGCTGATCGGCCTTCTGCTGGCCATGGCGCGCGATGTTGCCGTGTGGAAGGGCTGGATCCTGCAGCCACCGGTGCCATTGAATTTCTATTACCGGCTGCTGCTGCAGGTCGGCATCGTGGCCATCCTGATGCTGCGCCTGGGGCAAAGCCTGAAGCACCTCGACGAGGCCAACGACGACCTCAGCCGGCGCCTCGCCGAACGCGAGGCGGAACTGGAGCGGCTGCACCGCAGGCAACGCGACGAAGAAGTCCGTCGCGTGCGCCACGAGGAACGCCAGCGACTGACCGTCGATCTCCACGACGGCCTGAGCGGACACCTGGCCTCGATCATCGCCCTGTCCGAGCGCAACAAGGTCGACGACATCCAGCACTCCGCACGCGAAGCGCTGGATGACCTGCGCCTGGTGATCCACTCCCTCGACATCGGTGAAGACGAACTCCTCGTCGCCCTGTCGGGCCTGCGCGAACGCCTGGAACGGCAACTGCGCCGGCTGCGCATCGAGCTGGAGTGGTCGATGACGCACCTGCCCGACATCGCCGGCATCACGCCGACCCATGCCCTGAACGTGCTGCGCATCATCCAGGAAGCCGTCACCAACGCGATCCGGCACGGCCACGCGCAACGCATCGGCGTCCGCGGTCGCATCGCCGACGATGGCCGGGCCGCCATCGTGGTGGAAAACGACGGCCTGCCGTTCACTCCGGAAAAAGGTGGCGCGGGCCTGGGCAACATGCGGCGGCGCGTGCAGCAACTCGACGGCGAGCTGCATCTCGAAAGCCTGCCCGAAGGCACCCGCCTGCACCTGCTGCTGCCACTGCAACTGCCATGCGCCGCGAAGGAAGAAGCTGCCGGGTGATGCGCGACCGGTGCCGCCATTTGCACTGATGGCGCGAACGGAACAGCCCGATCAACCTGCACGTCTCGCCGCCTCGCACCACCCGGGGTGACACCTTCCGCCGGAAAGCAGGCGAACATGCCGGAACTTGTTCCCGGTCCCATCCACCACTTCGTCGCCTTGCTACGCTCACGGGTCGTTTGGCTGCAGAACAGGCAGCTTGCACTTCACCAGATCAAGCAAGAACTGGTCGACGGCGTCTTTCCCCATCAACCGGACCATGAGATGACAATCTGGGAAATCGCGAACGACTCGATCGACAAGGCATCCATGCTCGTGGCGACCGAAGACGACCGCACCAACCTGAACTTCTGGGACCAGTTCGGTGGTGACGGGACACCGCTCCAGTGGACGAAGCCGCCCAGGCTGCAACCGTTTGCCGGCAAGAAACAGTCAAAGCCGAAACCGCGTGCGGACATCAGCCCTTTCCGACCCGGCAGCCTCGCACTCAACGCCAGGGCACGCGACGCGCTGGGCGATTTCCTCGAGCAGTTCGGCCAACTGCTCGAAATCGACGTGCTCGGCCAGGTCGAGTACTACTGCAACATCACCAACGTGATCGACTGCATCGACCTCGACAGATCGGAAGTCCTGCCAGGCGGATTCATCAGGAAGCCGGTATTCAAGGACGCCTTGATCCCGGCCCAGGCAGTGGTGTTCAAGGCAGCCGCCCATCCCCCCAGCATCTACGTCAACGATGCTGCGAAAACGGAACTCGAAAAGCGCATCGCCGATTCAGGCATCACCGGCATGAGCTTCAAGAAGGCCTGACCTTCCCCATCCACCACATGACACCATCAAAAACACAATTTCATTTGGACGTATAGACATCCAAATGAAATTGTCACAACATGTGCAACGAAAGAAGTACATCGCCGATTTGATGAACAAATTGCGGGCGATTCACAAATCCAGCTAAAGCGTTCTTCATGCGGCATGCATCCATGAAGAACCGACCCGTTTTCTTCAGAGGAGCAACGCCATGTCACATGATGACCGTTTCGGCCGTGCGCTGAGTCTGGCCCACGAGGCCCACTGGAACCAGAAGCGCAAAGGCACGGATATCCCGTACATCTCGCACCCCATGACCGTTTCGGCGCTGACGCTGGAATACGGCGGTGACGAGGATCAGGCCATCGCCGCCCTGCTGCATGACGCCATCGAGGATGGCGGTGCGGAGTACGCGGCGCGGATCGGCGAAGCCTTCGGCCCGCGAGTCCTGGCCATCGTGCAGGACTGCACCGACAGCACGGCCGAGAGCAAGGCCGCCGCACAGACAAGCGGGCAGAAACGTCTGGACTGGAAGGCCCGCAAGCTGGCGTATCTGGCGCGCCTGCGCGACAAGCCATCGACCGCGCCCTCGCTGCTGGTGACTGCCTGCGACAAGCTGCACAACGCCCGCGCCATCCTTGCCGACTTCCGCCAGCAGGGCGAGCCGCTGTTCAACCGGTTCACCGCCGGGCGCGATGGCACGCTGTGGTACTACGGGCAACTGGCGGCCATCTTCGCCGACAAGCAGGTGGCACCATCGGCAAGCCTGCAGGCCACGGTCCAGGCGCTGCTTGAGGAGGCGAACGCATGAGCGCGATGCCTCCGCAACCATCCACGCAGGCGCCCCGGCACTTTTTCCACGACGGCCTCCACCGCTGCTGGAGTGGCCTGCAGAACGTGCCGGCATGGATCACCGCCGGCTTCTTCCACCTCGGCAGCAAGCTGACAGGGCGAGCGGACGACTACGCCATCCCACCACCCCGCAACCTGAGTGCCGACGCACGCGAGCTGGCCCTGATGGCCGCCAGACAGCCTTCGCCGGAGAACCTTCCGGAGGCCGTGAGATTGATGCGCCGCTGGACACGACTGCCTGAACACCTCAGGCCCGAGGTGGATTTCAAGCACGCGGGGATCGGCTCCCATTCGAAAATGGGTTTCCTGGCATGGCTGGTCGATGTGCAAGGCAGTCGCATCTACAGGGCGCTAAGGCACAGGCATCCGCGCGAGGCCGCGGCATTCCGGCAACAGCTGTTGGCCACGTGCGCGGCACGGGAAAATTTCCTGTCGAACATGGGCGGGGCCAGCCTCGTTCGCGTCTTCAGCAGGGCGCTTGCCCGGCATGCCCGGGAGTTCCCGGACGCCGTGCTGGTGCCCGGATCACCGGCCGAGACGGCACTGGTGAAGAAGCTGGCAAGCAACAGGCTCAGCCTGTTCCTGCCGTCGGTCCAGGAGTACGCGCTGGTGGTGCAAAGCAATACCGCGTTCGTGCGCGGCGAACTGCCCCGCATCGACATCGCCCCGTCTCTGGCGGCGGCCATCACCGATGTCTGCAACAGGCTGGACAACACGAGCCGGGAGGCGCCGGACGAGCTGCAGGCGTGGCGTTTCTCTCGTGCCAAGCCCTACGACCCTCCCATGCAGGAAGTCGTCAGGAAAACCGTCAAGCGGATCGACGACGACCTGCACGCGCTGCACGCCCTCGTGCAATCACTGCGCACCGAAGGACTCAGCTACACGCTGGTGGCGGAGTCCGCCGTCAACACCCTGGGCACCTACGGTGACGTGGTCGGCACCGCCGACGCCTATCACGCCGCCTGCAAAAGGCTGAAACCTGAAAAACGCCGGAAGAAACCACGCACTCCCGCTCATCCAGATGAACGGGGCAAACCGGTATCCACCAGCGATGCGGATACCCGCAGCCGCACACCGATGACATCTCCAAGCCCCTTGTTCATTGCAAGCTCATGCTTGCCGCACCGCTTCAGCAAGACGACGGAAGGTCCGGATAAAAACGCCAGATGAGCGACGATCCGGCTGCCGGCATCACGTGGGGCGATGCCGCGTTGGAGGGAAGCCACTCCGGGCGACACGCTTGTCGCCCTCATTTTCCCATCCCCTTTCATCCATCCCTACAATGGCCGGCTTCTTCAAACGCCCGCCCCGCAAAGGCGTCAACCTCTGGAGACATCGCCCATGAGCGAGCAGGAACACGTCTTGCCGGCACGGCCTGGCGCCCCGTGGCTGGAGCGCCGATTCCAGCTGTCGGCCCGCGGCAGCACCGTGCGCCAGGAAATCCTCGCCGGCCTGACGACGTTTCTGGCGATGGTGTATTCGGTATTCGTCGTGCCCGCGATGCTGGGCAAGGCCGGCTTCGACACGCCATCGGTATTTCTGGCCGTCTGCCTCACCAGCGCCTTCGGCTCGCTGCTGATGGGGCTGTGGGCCAACTTGCCGATCGCCGTCGGCTGCGCGATCTCGCTGACCGCCTTCACCGCCTTCGACCTGGTGCTGGGCCAGGGCCTGTCGCCAGCCGTCGCGCTGGGCGCGATCTTCCTGATGGGCGTGGTCTTCACCGCGATTTCCACCACCGGCATACGCGGCTGGATCCTGCGCAACCTGCCGCCGGGGATCGCGCATGGCACCGGCATCGGCATCGGCCTGTTCCTGCTGCTGATCGCCGCCAACGAAGTCGGGCTGGTGGTGAAAAATCCCGGGCCCGGCCTGCCCGTCTCGCTGGGCAACCTCGACACCATGCCGGCACTGCTGTCCGTGGCGGGATTGGCGGTGATCTTCGGGCTGGAACGCCGGCGCGTGCCGGGCGGCATCCTGCTGGTCATCGTGCTGCTGTCGGCCATCGGCCTGATCCGCGACCCGTCGGTGAGCTTCCATGGCGTGTTCGCCCTCCCCTCGCTCGGTGGCGAACACTCGCTGATTGGCGCGGTGGACCTGCGCGGCGCGTTCAATGCGCTGGTCATTCCCAGTGTCCTCGCGCTGGTCATGACCGCCGTGTTCGACGCCACCGGCACCATCCGCGCGGTAGCCGGACAGGCCGGCCAGCTGGATGAAAACGGCCAGATCATCAACGGCGGCCGCGCACTGACCGCGGATTCGCTGAGCTCCCTCGTCGCCGCCGGCCTGGGCGGTGCGCCGGCTGCGGCCTACATCGAATCGGCCGCCGGTACCGCCGCCGGCGGCAAAACCGGACTGACCGCCACCGTCGTCGGCATCGGCTTCCTCGCCCTGCTGTTCCTGTCGCCGCTGGCCGCCCTGGTGCCTTCCTACGCCACCGCGCCGGCGCTGATGTACGTGGGCCTGCTGATGCTCGGCGGAGTGCGCCGGCTGCACATGGACGACTCCGTGGACACCCTGTCCGGCATGGTCTGCGCGGTGTTCATCGTGCTTACCGCCAACATCGTCACCGGCATCATGCTGGGCTTCGGCACTCTGGTGATCGGCCGTCTCGTCGCCGGCGAATGGCGCAAATTGAACGTTGGCACCGTGGTCATCGCCGTGGCGCTGGCGGTGTTCTATCTGGGTGGCTGGGCGATCTGAGGGTATGAAAACGGGGTCAGGTTCACTTTGCAAAGTGAACCTGACCCCGTTTTGACCCCGTTTTGGGGTTACGCCTGCAGATCGAAACGATCGAGATTCATCACTTTGGTCCAGGCGGCGACGAAGTCCTCGACGAACTTGCGGCCGGCGTCGGCGCTGGCGTAGACCTCGGCCAGGGCACGCAGCACCGAGTTGGAGCCGAACACCAGATCGGCGCGGGTGGCGGTGTAGCGCACTTCGCCACTGGCGCGGTCACGGCCTTCGAAATGCTCGGAGCCTTCATCGGTGGCCTTCCAGGCCGTGCCCATGTCCAGCAGGTTGGCGAACCAATCGCTGGCCAGCACGCCGACGCGATCGCTCAGCACGCCATCCTTGCCGCCATCGAAGTTGCCGCCGAGCATGCGCAGGCCGCCGACCAGCACGGTCAGTTCCGGCGCGGTCAGGGTCAGCTGCTGGGCCTTGTCGATCAGCAGTTCCTCGGTGCTCGGGCCACCGGCCACGCGGCGATAGTTGCGGAAGCCATCGGCCACCGGCTCCATCACCTCGAACGAAACCACGTCGGTCTGGTCCTGGCGGGCGTCGACGCGGCCCGGGGTGAACGGCACCTCGATCGACACGCCGGCGGCTGCCGCAGCCTGTTCCACGCCGACGTTGCCGGCCAGCACGATGATGTCGGCCAGCGAGGCCTTGCCCGACGCCTGCTGGATCGCCTGCAGTTTGGGCAGCACGGCCACCGCACGCTGGTTCACTGGCCAGTCCTTCTGCGGCGCCAGCGCCAGGCGGGCACCGTTGGCACCGCCACGCTTGTCGCCACCGCGGAAGGTCGAGGCCGAAGCCCAAGCCACCGAAACCAGCTCACCCACGCTCAGGCCGGAAGCGGCGATCTGCTGCTTCAGATCGGCAATGTCAGCGGCGCTGGGGTTGTGCACGGCAGCCGGCAGCGGGTCCTGCCAGATCAGGTCTTCCTTCGGCACTTCCGGGCCCATGTAACGGGACTTCGGGCCCATGTCACGGTGGGTCAGCTTGAACCAGGCGCGAGCGAAGGCTTCGTTGAAGGCCTGCGGGTCGTCACGGAAACGACGCGAGATCTTGCCGTATTCCGGGTCGTAACGCAGGGTCAGGTCGGTGACCAGCATGGTCGGGCGATGCTTCTTCGACGGATCAAACGGATCGGGTACCACCGCCTCGGCATCCTTGGCGACGTACTGGATCGCGCCGGCCGGGCTGCGCACCTGCTCCCACTCGTACTTGTAGAGCAGCTCGAAGAAGTCGTTGCTCCACTGCGTCGGCGTGCGGGTCCAGGTGACTTCCAGGCCGGAAGTGATGGTGTCCGGACCGGCGCCGGTACCGTGGGCGTTGTGCCAACCCAGGCCCATCTGCTCCAGCGGTGCGCCTTCCGGCGCTTCACCGACGTTGTCGGCCGAGGCGGCACCGTGGGTCTTGCCGAGGGTGTGGCCACCGGCGATCAGGGCGACGGTTTCCTCATCGTCCATCGCCATGTTGCCGAAGGTGGCGCGGATGCCGGCAGCGGCAGAAAGCGGATCGCCATTGCCATTGGGGCCTTCCGGGTTCACGTAGATCAGGCCCATCTCGGTGGCGGCCAGCGGATTCTGCGCCAGTGCTTCCGGGTCACGGTGGGCCAGCCAGGCGGCTTCCTCGCCCCAGTTCACGTCCAGATCCGGCTCCCACACGTCTTCACGACCAGCGGCGAAACCGAAGGTGCGGAAACCGGAGTTCTCCAGCGCGACATTGCCGGCCAGGATGATCAGGTCGGCCCAGGAAATGTGCTGGCCGTACTTCTGCTTGACCGGCCACAGCAGGCGGCGGGCCTTGTCGAGGCTGACGTTGTCCGGCCACGAATTGAGCGGCGCAAAACGCTGCTGGCCACGACCGGAACCACCACGGCCATCGACCATGCGGTAGGTGCCGGCGCTGTGCCAGGCCATGCGCACGAACAGGCCGACATAGCTGCCCCAGTCGGCCGGCCACCACGACTGCGAATCGGTCAGCGTGGCCTTGATGTCGGCCTTCAGCGCGCTGTAGTCCAGCTGCTTGAAAGCCTCGCGATAATCGAACTTCTCACCCAGCGGGTTGGAACGGTTGGAGTGCTGGTTCAGCAGGTCCACACGCAACTGTTTCGGCCACCAGTGACTGTTGCTGGTACCGGTACCGGCGATCTGGATGGGGGCCTGATGGAACGGGCACTTGGCTGCCGACGTGCTGCCGGACTCGGGGGACGTGGACATGCAGGGGAACCTCCTTGATCTGGGAATTTCAAGATAATCCAGCCAGATGACGGCGTATATTTGATTTCTGCTATCACCGCGATAGGCAGGATTGACCACCTGGCGTGGCCAGGTTCGACAGACCCAGCTGGCTGACCCAAGTTCACTTGCCGACAGGCTCCTGCAGCGCCAGCCGACGCAGTCCAGGGTTTCCCGACGCTACCGGCGGCCACGCCACGCATCGATGCTCGGTGGATAGTCCGCCCCCAGAACCGGCCCGCCCCCCCGTTCACCGAAAAATAGTAACGGTTGACGTTATTAACGTTACGCGTAACGATTCTTGAGCCCAGAATTTTTCATGATCAAGACCTTCCGCTGCACCGACACCGCCAATCTGTTCCATGGCAAACGCGTGCGCCGCTGGGTCCACATGGAGGCAACTGCCATGCGCAAACTGGCCATGCTCAATCGCGCCGCAACGCTGGGCGATCTGCGCATTCCGCCGGCCAACAGGCTGGAAGCCCTGAAAGGCAACCGGCACGGCCAATACAGCATCCGCGTGAACGACCAGTTCCGCGTCTGCTTCCGCTGGCGCGACGGCAATGCCCATGACGTCGAAATCGTCGACTATCACTGAAAACGCACCTGTCCACGAAGCCATGAAAACCCGCAAAGCCACCATGCGCACCGTTCCCCACCCTCACCCCGGCGAGATCCTTGCCGAAGAATTCCTGAAGCCGCTGGGCATCAGCAATTACCGACTGGCAAAGGAGATCGGCATTCCCGCCACCCGCGTGGGCGAGATCGTCGCCGGCAAACGTTCCGTAACAGCAGATACCGGCCTGCGCCTGTCCACCTTCTTCGGCATGTCCGAGGGATTCTGGACAGGCCTGCAGGACGACTACGACCGCGCACAAACCAAGGACGCGATCGCCTCGGCACTGAGCGCCATCGTCCCCTACGCGAAGCATGCCGCCTGAGCCAGGAAAGTGAGTCTGGTGCCGAGGCAACGGCACGAATTGAACCGGGCTACTCATCGCCCTGCCCCACCACCCACACTGGGAACAGACCCGCCGCGCGACAGACAGCCCGCACAGCCTTTTCACGCCGCAAGTGGGCGCGACTCAAATGCCATGTACTTGATACTTGAGCCCGACCTTCCCGGAAACCGTCATTCCCGCGAAGAGCTTTTCAACAGACGAATGTCTGGTCATCCAGTGACTTTCATCCAGTCTGGAAAAAGCAAAGACACTGGATTCCCGCTTTCGCGGGAATGACGGTTTCCGGGGAGGTCGGGCCCAAGCAAGCTCCACTCGAACCAGCCCCCGTTCTGGAGGACACGCCGATGATCCGCACCACCTGCTTTGCCCTCGCCATCCTCGCCGCCTCGATCCCCGCCGCCAACGCAGCGGAAATCACCATCCACGACGCCGACTCGCAACCCGAAAGCATGGCCGTGGGGCCGGACGGCACACTGTACGTCGGCAGTGCCAGCGCCCCCTTCGTCTACGTGATGAAGCAAGGCGCCACCACCGCAACGCCCTTCATCGATGCCAGCGACGCCGGCCCCGGCACCTTCTTCTTCGGCGTGCTGGCCGATGCGGCAACCAACACCTTGTGGACCTGCCAACTGACGCCCGTACCCGACTCCAGCCCGGTACGCCGCAGCACCACCCTGCGCGGCTTCGACCTGGCCTCCGGCGCGCCGAAGCTGAGCTGGACCCTGCCCGGCGACCACTCCACCTGCAACGACTTCGCCGTGGGCCCGGACAAGGCGCTTTACATCACCGACACCGCCAATCAGAAGATCTATCGCCTCGCGCCCGGCGCCCAGAGCGCCGAAATCTATCTCGACCACCGCAGCCTGCTCGGCATCGACGGCATCGCCTTCCTCGACGGCACGCTGTACGCGAACAACGTCTTTTTCAACAAGCTCTACCGCATCCCGACAGACGCCGACGGCAAGCCCGGCACACCCGTCGACATCTGGATGGACGCCCCGGTCCGCGGCCCGGACGGCATGCGCGCCGCCAACGGCAAACTGTTCGTGGCCGCAAACGGCAGCGGCCGGATCACCAGCCTGAGCATCACCGGCGACACCGCCCACGTCACCGTCATCAAGGACGGACTGAAAACCCCGACCGGCGTCGAACCGGCCGGCGACATCTTGTGGTTCACCGAGCGCGGCACCGGCAAGATTTGGTCAGTGCCGATGCCGGAGTGAGCAAAACGGGGGCGGGTTCACTTGTTGGTCGAGCGAACCCGCCCCTGTTTTCACGGCGCCCGCCAACCCACATCCACCCGCAGCAACTCATAGTCCTCACCAAACTGCAGCGCGGCAGCCTCCGGCGCCAAATCGGCATAACGAAGAAGCTCCGCCTCCCCCATGCCCGCATCAACATGGTCGATCAAAAAGAACCGAACCATGGCCGCATCAAAGCCACCCAGCCATGCAGGGGAAATCGAGTCCATCACCACCTCCAATGCCATCACGACCACCTTGGCGAACCCCGCCAGATCGTGCCTTGGCATTGTGCTCACCGCCGTCTCATGCCCCGCGACCGGCTCTCGGTAAGTTGCCCCTCGACTGTCCCGCCCCACCACCGAGCTACCGACATGCCGCCCGAACAACAGCTCATCCCCGAACACGAGCTCGACGCTTCATGGGGCGCCTACGTCAGCCCCTCCGGCAACCTCTTCACCTTCGAGGAAGTTCGCGACCAACCCCACAACCACGTCTGGACCGTCGTCGAAAGCGGCAACGACAGCGACGGCAACTGGTACGCGCAACCGGGATTTCATGTCGTCAACAAGCTGGGCTACGTGATGACACGCAAGCCGTGGACGGACGCGACGCCGGATGCGGTCTACTTTCTTGATGATTTAGAGGATTGAGGCGTCAGCGCTTTTTGAAAGAAGCCCGAGCCCCGTGGGATACGTCATTCCAGCGAAAGCTGGAATCCCGTGCCTCTGCTTTTCAAAAGCTTGAAGTCGCTGGATCCTAGCTTTCGCTGGAATGACGGAGTTCCCGAAGCCCCCGAAAGCGCCCCGCCTGATCCAGTGCCCGCCAGCCCCGACATCAGGTAACCTGGTCAACATGGAGGAACAGGGGAAACACAGCACCGAATTGAGCGCGCCACGGCAGCGCTGGGGTTATGGCGCGACCATCCGCCAGTTCCTTGCGGAAGCCCCCCAATCCATCATCGGCGCACTGACCACTTGGCTCAGCTTCTCGGTTGACCTAAAGCAAAAAGATGCTTGGCTCGAACAGATCACCATTCTGAAAGATCTGCTTCGCCCATGGTCCGAGTCCACCGGCGCGCTGTTCTTCGAGTACGACATCCCGCGCCTTGGCTCGCGTGTGGACACGGTTCTGGTGCTGGAACATGTTCTGTTTGTGCTCGAGTTCAAGGTAGGCGCCAGCGACTACTCGCGCGATGCCAATGATCAGGCATGGGATTACGCCCTCGACCTGAAAAACTTCCACGAAACCAGTCACCAGATTCCCATCGTCCCGATCCTCATCGCGACGAAAGCTCCTGCAACAACGCTTCAGATCGAAACAGGCCAACACGAGGACAGCCTCCCGCGGCCCTTGCACTGCAATGCCGAAAACCTCGCCGATGCGATCCGACTAGGGCTGGAGCGCTTCCCGTCCGATTCCATCGAGCCGGAACACTGGAAGCGCGGCCGCTACCACCCCACGCCCACCATCGTGGAAGCGGCACGCGCTCTGTACGCCGGCCACGCCGTCGAGGAGATCTCGCGCAGCGATGCCGGCGCAGAAAATCTGGTCGTGACAGCGAACCGGCTGACCGAACTGATCGGCCAAGTGCGACAACACGGCAACAAGGCCATCTTCTTCGTCACCGGCGTGCCGGGTGCCGGCAAGACGCTGATCGGGCTGGACATTGCCAACCGGCATACGGACAAGAACGACAACCTCTACAGCGTCTACCTTTCCGGCAACGGCCCGCTGGTCAGCGTGCTGCACGAGGCACTGGCGCGCGATCAGGTGGCACGATCGAAGCAATCCGGGAAAGCCCTGCGCATTGGCGAGGCCCGAAGCACCGTCAAACAGTTCATCCAGAACGTCCACCATTTCCGCGACGACTGCCTCGCCAGTCCCGACGCACCGATTGAGCACATCGCCCTGTTCGATGAAGCCCAGCGCGCGTGGGACCTGAGCCAGACCGCCGGCTTCATGAGCCGCAAGAAAGGCGTCGAGGGCTTCAACCAGTCCGAACCCGAATTTCTCATTTCCTGTCTGGACCGCCACAACGACTGGGCCGTTGTCGTCTGCCTCGTCGGCAGCGGACAGGAAATCAATACCGGCGAAGCCGGCATCAGCGAATGGCTTGCAGCGCTGCGCCAGCGCTTCAACGACTGGCAGGTCTACCTGTCACCGCGACTGAAGGAAATCGAGTACCACGCCCACGAGGAACTGGAAGCCCTGCAAACCAGCCAGCGCGCGCACTGGGACAACGCCCTGCACCTGGCAACCTCCATGCGCTCGTTCCGCGCCGACCGTGTCTCCAACTTCGTCAACCTTCTGCTGGCGCTGGAAGTGAAAGCCGCCCAAGAAGCGCTCTCCACCATTCTGCCCCGCTTCCCCATCCGGCTGACCCGCCATCTCGACCGCGCCAAAGACTGGCTTCGCCAGCAAGCGCGCGGCAGCGAACGCTACGGCATCGTCGTTTCATCCCAAGCCCAGCGGCTCAAGCCACACGCCATCGACGTGCGCGTCAAAGTCGATCCCGTGCGCTGGTTCCTCGAAAGCCGGCAGGACGTTCGCTCCTCCTACTACCTCGAAGACGTCGCCACCGAATTCCAGGTGCAAGGCCTCGAACTCGACTGGACCTGCGTCGTATGGGACGGCGACCTGCGCCTCAACGCCGGCGAATGGGACCACTTCAGCTTCAAGGGCAAACGCTGGGAGCACGTCCGCAGCGCCACCCGACAACGCTACCTCCTCAACGCCTACCGGGTGCTACTGACGCGGGCACGGCAAGGAATGGTTATCGTGGTGCCGGAGGGGAGTGACGAGGACCCGAGTCGGAAGCCGGCGTATTACGATCCGGCATTCAAGTTGCTTGCCGAGCTTGGTGTACCGCAGTTGTGAGGACGGGGTGGAGCAACGGGGCCAACCTCATCCTTCGCTGGACTTAGTAAACCTGCCCCCGTTCTTCTGGACGCATGAACGCATACATCGGCCTTGTCCCCTTTATTCTCTCGACCGTTCTGGTACTCGGATTCCTGCTTGCGTACAAAGCGATCAGGGATCGACGCAAACGGCGCTCGCCACTAGCGGAAAAGCAGATTGCCAATGTGCCAGGACAACAGCTGGTAGCACGTATCTCCGATCACGAATCGGAGTTGCTGCTTGCAGTCACACTCATGCTCGTGGCCTTGCCCATGATGTTCATGGCTTGGGCAGGCCAACGCCTTGATTGGTCGAAGGTAGAGTTCGGTGGAAATGAATGGCTTTACTTAGTGGCAGCAGCCGTCGTCTTCGCCTATGGCCTGCGCCGCTTCGCCCATCATCTGAACGCTGGTGAGCAAGCACGCGATGGATTGATCGCCGAGCGAGTGACCGGAATACAGCTCAACCGTCTACTGGCGAAGGGCTGCGTCGTGCTGCATGACCTACCCTGCGGCAACTTCAATATCGACCACGTCATCATCGCTCCGCGTGGCATCTACGCCGTGGAAACGAAATCCTTCCGAAAGCCCAAGGGCCCATCCAAAGGCAAGCCCGCCAAAGTCGAATTCGACGGCGAAACGCTGAAATTCAGCGACTTCTCCACCCGCAAGCCCATCGATCAAGCACGGCGACAAGCCAAGTTCTTGTCCGACTTCCTCCGCGAAAGCCTGGGAGAAACCTTCCGGGTCGATCCTGCGCTGTCCATCCCCGGCTGGTGGATCGATAAGATCGAGGCAGGCAAATCCTCCGACGTCTTTGTATTTACCCCCATGGGCCGCGGGTGCGAGTGGTTTACCTATGGTGACGAGGCAATCCCTGCTACCAAGCGGAATCTGATTGCGCAGGCTCTGGCGACAAAGTATCCAGCAATTGCCTAAAACAGCATCAAGTGCAATCGAGCACATCAGCGAGACCAACCCGAATCTGCTTAAAATTCTCCCTGACACCTTTTTCGTGTCTGCCTTAGCCGCATCTCGCACGCCACTTAATTGCCTCTGAGGTGGCCCGGCTTTTCCGGACACGTTAATTAAGCACTCATCGCTTCATCATCAACAACGGCTGGTGTGCGGTAACCGAGGGTCTGATGCAGCCGTTGGCGATTGTAGAA
>Ga0222419_100428_pt1 | contig 42628 bp, 40 predicted proteins | sample 1B20Ametagenome_FD_182474 | JGI IMG/M metagenome (GOLD analysis project Ga0222419, IMG submission 182474) | Enriched microbial communities from leaf-cutter ant dump, University of Wisconsin, Madison, United States - 1B20A (version 2) | ecosystem: Environmental > Terrestrial > Nest > Insects nest...
ATCACGATGTGATTGCCGCGTACCTCGGCGGCTTCTGCGTGGATACCGTCCTGCTGATGATCGAGCAAGAGTGATTTCCGCGCGGTAGGGCGGGCACTGCCCGCGGCTTTTCCGCCGACCGCCATTCCGCGGCGCGGGCGGTGCCCGCCCTACGGGGTCGGAGCGATCACGATGCGCTTGCCGTGTACCTTGGCGTCTGCGTAGACACCGCTTTGCTGACGATCGAGCAAGGGTGATTCCGTGCGGTAGGGCGGGCACTGCCCGCGGCTCTTCCGCCAAACACCATTCCGCGACGCGGGCGGTGCCCGCCCTACGGCGTCGGAGCGACCACGATGCGTTTGCCGCGTACCTTGACCTCGTCTGCGTAGACACCGCTTTGCTGACGGTCGAGCAAGGGTGATTTCCGCACGGCGTAGGGCGGGCACTGCCCGCGGCTCTTCCGCCAACCGCCATTCCGCGGCGCGGGCGGTGCCCGCCCTACGGCGTCGGAGCGACCACGATGCGTTTGCCGCGCACCTTGACCTCGTCTGCGTAGACACCGCTTTGCTGACGGTCGAGCAAGGGTGATTTCCGCACGGCGTAGGGCGGGCACTGCCCGCCATCGCCCGGCCGCATGTGCGGCAGGCAAGGTTTCAGGGATTGGTCAGTGCACGGAGCCTGCCGGATCGGCACCCTCGTGCGCGATCGTCGCCGGTGTCGCGGGCAGCGGCTTCGGCAGCATCGTGTCGAGTTCGTTGTCGATGCGCAGCTGGTTGACGCTGGCCATGGCGTGGTCGAGCTGCTTTTCCTTGTCGTTCTCGGCCATCTGCGGGGCGCCGGGAGTGCGGGTGAGCGCGGCCAGTTCGGGGCCGACCAGTCCGGTGAGGGCGAAATAGGGCTCGTCGTGGATGCCGATGTGCGCCAGCAGTTTGCCGGGCAGCAGCCATGAGGCGGTGTCGTCCTGTACCGGTTCTGCGGGGTGTTTCGGATCGACCAGCAGCCACACGCTGGCCTGGCTCAGCATGTCGCCGCCATCGACGAAGCCGCGGATGTGGAAGCTGTTGCTCAGGCCGGGCAGGTGGTCGCCGTAGAACAGCACCACGCTGGGCCGCTGGCGTTCGGCCAGCAACTGCACCAGCCGGCCGAGCTCGGCGTCGGCGTGCCCAAGGTGGTAGAGGTAGTTCTGCAGCTCGAGCTTGTCGCGGCCCTCGACGTCGTCGGGTACCGGGATCGCGTCGCGCTTGGCGGGGTCGGCCGGCTCCACATCGTACGGGCCGTGGGCTTCGATGCTGATGGCGAAGATGAACTGCGGCGGGCCGTCGTCCTTCAGCTGCCGCATGATCTCGTCGGTCATCGCGCTGTCGGCCATGTACTGGCCGTCGTCCGGTGCATCGGCGGGGAACGAGGACTGCGACACGAAGTGGTCGAAGCCGATCGCGTTGAACGCGGTGGTGCGGTTCCAGAAGGCGGGGTCGTTGCCGTGCAGGGCCAGCGTCGAGTAACCGTGGCGGCTCAGCGTGCGGACCAGGCCGGGCAGGGCCCTGTTGCTCATCTGCAGATAGGGGAACTGCAGGTTGTCGAAATAGCGCAGTGACAGCCCGGTGAGCGCCTCGAACTCGGTGCGGATGGTGCCGCCACCGAAGGTCGGCACGTGCAGCTTGCCGCTGCTGCCCTGCTTGGCGAGCCGGTGCAGGTTGGGCGCAAAATCATTGTGCTCGTAGCCGCGCATGATGCTCGGGTCGAAGAACGACTCGCTCTGCACCATCACGATGTCGGGCAGTTCGCCGTTGGCCACATAAGGCTGCATCGACTGCAGCAGGGCCGGCGTGGACTGGTCAATCAGCTGCATGGCCACGGCGCGGTCCGGTTTGTGCGCGGTTTTGCCGTACTCCAGATGGAACAGCATCAGCGAGCTGACCAGGCCGGAATGGGTGGTGGTGGAGATGGCCGACCATGGCTCCAGCCACAGGGTTTTCCCGTTGTAGATCTTTGTCCAGGCCTGGAGGCCGACCAGCATGCTGGCCAGTGCCAGTGCCAGCACGACACCGCCGCCCAGGCGCGCGCCACGCGTGCGCCGCGGGAACAACGGCGGCTCCAGCCGCCATGCCGCCACGATCAGCGCCAGCGCGACCAGCAGGCCCAGGTATGGCCAGGGCGTCTGTGGCAGGTAGCCGGAGAGCAGGTGCATGCCGCCCTTGTTCAGCTGCCCGATGATGCGGAAATCGTCCGGCAGCAGCGGCGTGCCGAGGTTGGCCACTTTCAGTGTGTTGACGCCGTAGAGCAGGCCCTGACACAGAAAGGCCAGACCGAAAGAAAGCAGCAGGCGGCGGCTGACCATCAGCCACAGGCCGGCCAGCATCAGGCCCGGCCAGGCATTGGCCAGCGGGTAGCGGGCCTGGTCGAGCATGCGCTTCGGAACAACACCCACGCCGCCATCGATCAGGCCGGTGAGCAGCACGAAAACCAGTGCCATCAGCAGCAGCAGCGCGATGCGTATTGCGACGGCGCGCCAGCGCGCGTGCGGACGGAGGGTCAGGGGCATGGCAGTCCTTGTGATCGCTGTCATGGAATGGACGCGCAAATGTAATGGCGTCTGCATGAACAGTTCGTAGTCCAGCCGGCAAGTTTCGGGCCTGCAGGTGACTTGTTCAAGTTGCCGGCAGGCCCGGCGGACCCGCTCCGCCAGCGCTCCGGCATGCGGCACAATGGCCGGATGGCCACTCATGAATCCGCCGCGCTGCGTGCACTGATCGACGATCGCTATGCCGACCTCGCCGCCCGTTGCCGCGCCGCCGGCGTGCCGTTGCACGATGACGCCGGTGTGGCCGAGCGGATCCGCCGCACCCTGCTGGCCAGCGATTTCGCCTTCGACGTGTGGTGCCGCCAGCCGCAGTTGCTGTCGCCGCAGGGGCTGGAGCGACTGCGTTCGGGCGGTGATGCCGGTTCGCGGGTCGAGGCGTTGAAGTTGCCTGATGACGAAGCCGGCTGCATGGCCGCGTTGCGCCGCTTCCGCCATGCCGAAGCCCTGCGGCTGGTGTTCCGTGACGTCAACGGGCTGGACGACCTGCCGGAAACCCTGTCCGCCACCAGCGTGCTGTATGAGGCGCTGCTGGGCGAGGCGCTGGGCTGGTCCGAGCGCGCCTTGGCCACCCGTTATGGCCGCAGCCGCACGCACGATGGCGAGCTGCAGCGTCTGCTGGTGATCGGCTTCGGAAAACTTGGCGGCAGCGAGCTGAATTTCTCGTCCGATATCGATCTGGTGTTCGCCTATCCGCATGGCGGGCAGACCGATGGCCCGCGCCCGCTCGACAACAGCGAGTATTTCGTGCGGCTGGGCCGCCAGCTGGTGCGCCTGCTCCACGAGCCGACCATGGATGGCATCTGCGCCAGGGTCGACATGCGGCTGCGTCCGTTCGGCAATGCCGGGCGGCTGGCGCTGTCGTTCTCCGCGATGGAGCAGTACTACCAGAGCGAAGGGCGCGACTGGGAGCGCTACGCCTGGATCAAGGCGCGCCCGGTGGCCGGCGATCTTGCCGCCGGCAAACAACTGCAGGAACTGCTGCGGCCGTTCGTGTACCGCAAGTACCTCGACTACACCGCGTTTGCCGGATTGCGCGAGATGAAGGCGCTGATCGACGCGGAAGTGGCGCGCAAGGAGCTGGAGGACAACCTCAAACTGGGCCCGGGTGGCATTCGCGAGATCGAATTCATCGTGCAGCTGACCCAGCTGATCCGCGGCGGGCGCGAGCCGAGCCTGCGCGTGCGCGGCCTGTTGCCCGCGCTGACTGCCTGCGAGGCGCGTGGGCATATTTCGCTGGCCCGTGCGCGCCGGTTGCGCGAGGCCTATGTGTTGCTGCGCCGGGTCGAGAACCGCGTGCAGATGCTGCGTGACGCGCAGACCCATGACATTCCCGCTGATGCATTGAGTCGCGAGCGCCTCGCGCTGGGCCTCGACTACCCCGACTGGGCCAGCCTGGAAGTGGCGCTGGCGGAGCAGCGCGATCTGGTCCGCGAGGAATTCGCTGCCGTGCTGATGCCGCAGGGCGGTCGTGCCGCCCGCGTGCCGGCGGCGGACAAGGCGCTGTGGCAAAGCGCCTGCGATGGCTCGCTTGATGCCGCCACGCTGGAAGCTTCCGGCTTCGTGCCCGCCGACGAACTGGCCGACACCTTGCTGAAGCTGCCGCAGGCCGCATCGGTGCGTGCGATGTCGGCGCGCTCGCGCGAACGGCTCGATCACCTGATGCCGCAATTGCTCGATGCCGCCCGCGGCAGTGATGCACCGGTGCCGAGCCTGTTGCGCCTGTGCCGGTTGATGCAGGCGGTGGCGCGGCGTTCGTCCTATCTGGCCTTGCTGGAGGAGCAGCCGGCGGCACGCAAGCGGCTGGTGCGGTTGTTCGGTGACAGCGCGTTCCTGGCCGAACGGGTCATCGCGCAGCCGTTGCTGCTCGATGACGTGCTCGACCCGCGCATCGACCAGTTGCCGTTCCGGCGCGCCGACATCGCCGCCGAGATCGCCCGCGTGCTGTCCATTCTGGAGGAGCGCGAGGCCGAGGCCGAGCTGGAGCGGATCAACGAATTCAAATCGTCCACGGCGTTCCGGCTGGGCCTGGCCTTCAACGACGGCCGTGCCGACGCGGTGGCCACCGCCCGCCGGCTGGCTGCACTGGCCGGGTCGGTGGTGGGCGCCGTGTTGACGCTGGCCGAGCGCGAACTGGTTGCCCGGCACGGTCGTTTGCCGGGTGAGGGATCAGGTTTTTCCGTGCTCGGCTACGGCAGTCTGGGCGGCGATGAACTCGGCTTCGCTTCCGATCTGGATCTGGTGTTCGTCTATGACGGCCGGCGCGCGCAGGCGATGAGTGATGGTCCACGGCCGCTGGAGGGGGCGCGCTGGTACCAGCGGTTGGCCCAGCGGGTGATGAACTGGCTTACCGTGCTGACCCGCGGCGGGCGGCTTTACGAAGTTGACACGCGCCTGCGTCCGGACGGCTCCAAGGGCTTGCTGGTCAGCAGTCTGGATGCCTTCGTGGCGTATCAGCAGAGCCGGGCGTGGACGTGGGAGCATCAGGCCCTGCTGCGGGCCCGGCCGATGGCCGGTGATGCTGCGCTGAACGCGGAGCTGGCGAAGGTCCGCCGCACGATCCTGGCGGTGCCGCGGGAGCTTTCCACGGTGCTGGCCGAGGTCGGCAGCATGCGCCAGCGCTGGCGTGCCGAGCGCGACCGCTCCGATGAGCACCGGATCGACCTGAAACAGGGGCGCGGCGCCTTGCTCGACATCGAGTTTGCGTTACAGGGACTGGTGCTGGCACATGCCGCCCGCCAACCCGGGTTGCTGGATGTCACCGCCAATGCGGGGCTGATCGAGGCCTGCCGCGTGGCCGGCCTGCTGGACGACGACCAGGCGGCGGTCTTTGCCGCCGCTCACGCCGACCTGCTGCAGCGCGCGCTGACCTGCACTCTCGATCTGCGTTCGCGGATTGCCGTGCGCGATGCGGAACTGGAACGGCTTTGCGATGGCGTGCGCGAGGTGACGACGGCGCTGGGTTTCGAGTTCTGAGGCGCGCTCGCGTCAGGCCGTTGCCGGTGCGTTCTGCCACAGGGCGATGCGCTGGCGCAGTTCGTCCGCCAGTTGCGCGGTTTCGCGCAAGGGTGCCTGTCGTGCCGGCATGATGGCGTCCAGGTCGTGCAGCAGCCGCGCTTCGCGCAGCGCGTGATGGAACCGCGCGATCTTTGCCGGCAGTGGCGCGTTGACGAAGGTGTGCACCGGGCAGCCAGTGGCGCAGGCCTCGCTGAGCATGTTGACCGAATCGGGGGTCACCACGAGGCGGTCGGCCCAGCCGAGCACGCCGGGATAGGGGTTCTGTCCGTCATCGCGACCGGTCCAGACCAGGCCGGGCACGCCCTGCAGGGCTTCACGCAGCCACTGGAGTGCATCGGGCGGGCTGCGACGCGAGGCCAGCACCAGCAGGCTGCCGCCTTCACGCCGCTGGCGTTCCAGCAGTCGCGTGGCGAGTTCGCGGACGTAGGCGATGTCGAGAGTGATGCCCTTGCGTGGCCCGCCGATCAGTACGCCGACACGCGGCTGCGGCAGTTCGGCGAAGGCGGGGCAGGATTCGCGGCCGTCGGCCAGCCAGTCGTCATCCACCTCGTTCAGCGAACCGAGCGGAGTCAGCACGTTGGCGCCGGCCAGCCGGTCATGGCGCGGGGCGATCACGCAGTCCCAGTGCGCGGGGTCGATGCGCGGGTCCAGTATCTGCACGGTATGGCACTGGCCTGCGGACAGGGGCCGCAACAGGCGGGTGAACAGGGCGGCGGCACGGCCGCAGCCGATCGCCACGCTGGGCCAGGGCGGCACGAACAGTGCCTTCTGGTCGGCGGGAAGAGACTGCCGGGCGCCGGCAACGAGGCGTGGCGACAGCCACGACCATGGCGCCCGTGGCTGCAGTACCAGATGGCGTGCCGGCATCTGCAGATAGTCGGCCAGAGCCAGCGCCTGGCGCTGGTTGCCGGCGGCCTTGTCGGTGATGACCCAGCATTCGCCGTGCAGCTTCAGCATCGGTGCGGGTGTCACGTCATTGTTTCCCGATCAGGCACGGTTCGTTCCCGGAAGTGGTGATCTGTTCGTGTACGGACACCTATACACTTGTACGCCCTGGCGCCGCCTGGCGCGCCTTTCAGCAGAGGATACCCATGAGCGAGTTGCTTTCCGAGGCCAGCTTCGACCAATTGTTCCGCACGGCACGCACGTTCAACGCGTGGCTGCCCAAGGAAGTGAGCGACGAGCAACTGCAACAGCTCTATGATCTGGCCAAGTTCGGCCCGACCAGCGCCAATGCCTCGCCGATGCGGGTGGTGTTCGTGAAGTCGGCGGAAGCCAAGGCACGCCTGGCGCCGCATCTTTCCGAGGGCAACCGGGCCAAGACCATGACGGCGCCGGTGACCGCGATCATCGGCAGCGACCAGACGTTCTACGAGCAGTTGCCGAAACTGTTTCCGCACACCGACGCCCGCAGCTGGTTCATCGGCAACGATGCACTGATCGAGACCACCGCGTTCCGCAACTCCACCCTGCAGGGTGCCTACCTGCTGCTGGCCGCGCGGGCGATCGGGCTGGATTGCGGCCCGATGTCCGGTTTCGACAATGCGGGCGTGGATGCCGAGTTCTTCGCCGGCACCGCAATCAAGTCGAATTTCCTGATCGCCATCGGTTACGGCGATGCCAGCCGTGACCTGTTCCCGCGCAACCCCCGCCTGACGTTCGACGAAGCCTGCACGATCGCCTGACCCCATTCGAAGGAGACTCCCATGCGTACCCTGAAATATCTCGCCCTGGCCGGCCTGCTCGGCGCTGCCGTCTCGGCCCAGGCCGAACCGGTCACCTACAAACTTGATCCCGATCACACCATGGTGCTGTTCAGCTGGAATCACTTCGGCTACTCCAACCCCACCGCCGACCTCGGCCTGGGCGAGGGCAGCCTGGTGTTCGATGAGCAGAATCCGGCGGCTTCCAGCGTCGAAGTGAGCCTGCCGCTGGCCAATCTCGACACTCACGTGCCGGCGCTGGACGGCCATCTGAAGAAACCGGACTTCCTGGATGCCGACAAGTACCCGGTGGTGACCTTCAAGAGCACGGCGGTGCAGCCGCTGGGTGACAACCGGTTCAAGGTCACCGGGGATCTCACCATCCACGGCGTGACCCGGCCGGTGGAGCTGGATGCCACCCTGAACAAGATCGGCCCGCATCCGATGAGCAAGGCGCAATCGATCGGTTTCGACGCCACGGCAAGCATCAAACGCTCCGATTTCGGCGTGGGCGCGTATGTGCCGAACGTGGGCGACGAGCTGAATATCCGCATCACCACCGAGGGTTCGGTGCCGAAGGCCGCGGAATAAGTCCGCCATCCAGAAAAACCGCGCCATTCCGGCGCGGTTTTTTGTGCCTGTCCGGTTTTTGCCCGGGACCTCGAAACCTCGTGGCAAGGACGTGAGAGGGTGGCTGCCACGTCGCGCGGGGGGTGGTTCCAGCCTGCTACCATTCCCGGTCTGATGTTCCCCAGGAGTCCACCCATGTCGTCCAATCCGTCCGCCGCCGCGCCGCTGGTGCCGGCGAATGCCGAAAATCGTTACGAAGTGACGCGCGCGGACCTGCCGCTGTCGTGCCCGATGCCGGGCATGGAATTGTGGAATTCGCACCCGAAGGTCTACCTGCCGATCGTCGATGACGGCGGCGAGTCGATCTGCGCCTACTGTGGCGCGCATTACGTGCTGCGCGACTGATTCGGCAGCTTTCTTGTTGTTGGCGGCATTGTTTTTGCTTGCCTTCAGGGAATGAAAGCCCCCAGCCCCGTACTCATGTCGAGCATTGCCGTCCCCGCCAAGCAGCTGACCGTGGTCCAGCTCATTCCCGCGCTGCATTCGGGCGGGGCGGAGCGGTCGGCGCTGGAGGTTGCCAGGGCGCTGGTGCAGGCGGGTCACCGCTCGGTGGTGATCTCGGCCGGCGGGCGGATGGTCAAGCAGTTGCAGGCCGAGGGCAGCGAGCACATCACGCTGGATCTGGGCCGCAAGTCGCTGGTCACGCTGGCACGGCTCGGACCGCTGCGGCGGGTGCTGCGCGAGCTGAAGCCCGACATCGTGCACGCCCGTTCGCGGTTGCCGGCCTGGCTGGGCTGGTGGGCGTTGAAGGGGGTGGCGCCACGGCCACACTTCGTCACCACGGTGCATGGCCTCAATTCGCCGGGGCGCTACAGTGCGATCCTGATGCGCGGCGAGCGCGTGGTGGTAGTGTCGCAAACCCTGCGCGACTACGTGCTCAGCCACTACCGCTGGCTGGAGCCGGGCCGGGTACGGGTGGTTCCGCGCGGGATCGATCCGGCGGCATTTCCGTACGGCCATCGTCCCGATGACGCCTGGATCAGGGATTTTTTCGCCGAATACCCGGCGTTGGCCGGCGCACCGCTGCTGACCCTGCCCGGCCGCGGCACGCGGCTGAAGGGTCACCATGACGCGATCGAGTTGCTGGCCGAGCTCAAGCGCCGCGGCATCGAGGCACGCCTGCTGTTGCTGGGCGTGATCGAGCCGGGGCGTGAGGCCTACGTGGCGGAGCTGGAGGAGCTGATCCGCCAGCGCGGGGTCGCCTCGGAGGTGGTGCTGACGCCGCCGCGCAACGATGTCCGCGACATCTACGCGATCTCGGCACTGGTCCTGCAGTTGTCGAACAAGCCCGAATCGTTCGGTCGCACCGTGATCGAGGCCTTGTCACTGTGCCGCCCGGTGCTGGGTTATGCGCATGGCGGGGTTGGTGAACTGCTGGCCGAGTTGTATCCGGCGGGGCGCGTGCCGCCGGGCGATCAGCAGCGGCTGGTCGAGCGTGCCGCGGAACTGCTGCGCGTGGCGCCGCCGATTCCGCCGTTGCAGAGTTACCGTCTGGTCGACATGCAGCAGGCCATCCTGACGCTGTACGACGAAGTGGCGGCTATCCGGTCGAACTGAGCCGTGGCCGGACCGGATGGCGGGACGATCCGGCCCGGCGTCGTTGTTTCTCCCGCTCGCCTACAATGCCTGATCGTTTCCACCCCGGTTTGTGCATGAACTTCCCCGGCAACACGCTCAAGGCCGCGCTGCGCTCGCCACTGCTGCCGTTCTGGCTGGTCGTGGCGTTGCTGCCGTTCGGCCGCACCTCCGAACTGGGTACCTTGCTCTGCCTGTTCGGGGTCATCCTCTTGTTCGTGCGCGAGCCGCATGCGCTGCGCCAGCATGCCGGCGCCCGGCTGCTGTTGTGGCTGCTGGCGGCCTATGCGGGGGCTGCGCTGCTGTCGGCATTCGACGCGGTCAGGCCGGGCAAGAGCTGGAGCACGGTGGCGGCCCTGCTGCGCTATGCGCCGCTGGGGCTCTATGCCTGCTTCGCGATCCGCCGGGAACACAAGCTGCAGGCGCTGTACGTGGCGGTCGCCATCGTCGTGGGGTTGTGGTGCGTGGATGCGTGGGTGCAGGCACTGACAGGGTGGAGCCTGGGCGGGCGGGCCGAGGGCGGGCGGATCTCCGGCATTTTCGGTGCGGACAATCTCAAGCTGGGACCGGTATTGGCCGTGTTGTCGCCGTTTGTGCTGTGGGCGGCGCGGCAACGCTGGGGCCTGCGCGGCCTGCTGGTTGCTTTCGTGCTGGTGCTGGGGCCGGTCTTGCTGGCCGGGTCGCGGGCGGCGTGGCTGTGTTACGCGCTGGTGGCGCTGGGTTTTGCCTGGCACGAGGCGCGTTCGCTGCTGCGTTTTGCCGGCTTCTGCGCGATCGCCGCGGTCCTGCTGGCGTTGGCTGGTGGTGTGGCATGGAAAACATCCAGCTGGTTCCATGAGCGGGTCGATCGCTCCCTGCTGGTATTGAACGGCAGTGACCATGCGGTCGATACCGCGCTCAGCGGTCGGCTCGACATCTGGCGCGCATCTTCGGCCATGTTCGTGGCGCATCCGTTCAACGGCGTGGGCGTGCGGGGCTTCCGTTACGCCTATCCGCAGCACGCGCCGAAGGATGATCATTTCGTGGTTTCCGTCGAGGCCTGCGGGGTGGGCGAGGGCGCCTGCCACGCGCACCAGCTGGTGCTGGAGGTACTGACCGAAACCGGGGCGATCGGCCTGTTGCTGTGGCTTGTCGCGACAGTCCTTGCCTGGTGGGCGTGGCGACGGGTCGGGGTGGCGGCGCGGGAGCGTGCTTTCCCGATCACGCTGGCGCTGGGCGTGATGTTGTTCCCGTTGAATACACATCTGGCCTTCTATTCAGCCTGGTGGGGCCTGCTGTTCGCCTGGTTGCTCGGCTTGTGGTGCGCCAGCCTGTTCGTGGCCGGTGCCCCGGAGCATTCGCGGGAGGGGCGTGATGGAGCGTGAGCCGCTGTCGGTGGTGGTGACCACGTTCAACAGCGCCGCGACTCTCGATGCCTGCCTGCGCGGCGTGGCCTGGGCCGACGAGATCGTGGTGCTGGACTCGGGTTCGACCGATGCCACCGTGGCGATCGCCGGGCATTACGGCGCCCGCGTGCATGCCCAGGCGTTTGCCGGTTACAGCGCGCAGAAACAGGCGGCGATCGATCTGGCCACGCATCGCTGGGTGTTGCTGCTGGATTCCGATGAGTCGCTACCTGCCGAGGCCGCCGGGCCGTTGCAGCAGGCCCTGCTGGCGCCGTCCTGCGCGGGCTACCAGTTGTGGCGGCGCGAGTGGCAGTTCTGGCGCTGGCAGTCGATGCGCGGCCGGCTCAATCATTACGTGCGGCTGTTCGACCGCCGGCGTGCACGGATGAGCGGCCATGAGGTACACGAATCGGTGCTGGTCGATGGCCCGGTCGGCCGGCTCGACGTGGTGCTCGACCATTACGGCGAGCCCGACATCGCCGGTCGGGTCGCCAAGGCCAATCGCTACTCCAGCATGCAGGTGGTCGATCTGGGCCGGCGCAAGGTGCGCTGGCTGAGGCTGCGCATGGTGTGCTACCCGACGGTGGCGTTCTTTCGCTACTACCTGCTGCGTGGGCACTGGCGCTCCGGCTGGGCCGGTTTCATCGCGGCGCGGGTGCACGCCTTCTACGCCTTCCTGAAATACGCCAAGCTGCACGAGGCGCAGCGGCGTCGGCCGGGCGATCAGTAGACCGGCGGTGCGCCGGGCGGGCGTGTCTTGAAGCGCTTGTGCACCCACAGGTACTGCTCGGGTGCTTCGCGCACCATTTGCTCGATGCAGGCGTTGACGCGGGCGGTGTCGTCCTGCGCGTCGGTGCCGGGGAAGTCTTCCAGCGGCTCGCCCAGCCGCAGGGCATAGCCCTTGCCATCAGGCAGGCGGTGGTGGAAAAACGGGATCACCACTGCGCCGGACATCCTCGCCAGATGATGGGTGGCGGTGATGGTGGCGGCCGGCACGCCGAAGAACGGCACGAACACGTTGTCCTTGCTGCGCATGTCCTGGTCGGGCGCGTACCACAGCGTGCCGCCGCCGCGCAGGTATTTCACGGTACCGCGGATGTCGTCCTTGTCGAACATCGCGTCGGCGTAATCCAGGCGTGCACGCAGCACCGTCCATTCGAAGATGGCCGAATCCATCCGGCGGTACATGCCGGCGATGCGGATGCGCTCGGAGACCAGTCGCGCGCACAGCTCCAGGTGCGAGAAGTGTCCGCCCACCAGCAGCACGCCCCGGCCCTGACTGCGCGCTGCCTGCAGGTGCTGCAGCCCTTCGATGCGGGTGGGAATGCCGGCGATGCGTCGGTCGCTGCCCATCCAGCCCTGCGCGAACTCCACCAGCATCAGGCCGAGGTCGCGCAGGTTGGCATCGACCAGTGCGGCGCGTCCGGCATCGTCGAGTTCGGGAAAGCACAGGGCGATGTTGGCCTCGGCAATGCGCCGTCGCGGCGAGGGGATGTGCCGTATCAGGGCGCCAAGCCGACGGCCCAGCCACATAAGCATGGGTTGCGGCAGGCGCGCGATCAGCCAGATCGCGGCCACGCCCAGCCATGCCGGCCAGTGGCGCGGCGCGAGCAGTGAGCGGTTGAAGGTGGGGCGGGACATGCCGGGCATCGTCGGCATTGTAGCGGGCCGTCATGCGGATCGAGCGCTCTCGTTATACTCGCGCGTTACTGCAGGGATCCACCGTTGCGCTATCTCTATACCTTCCTGTTGTTTCTGGCGACGCCACTGCTGGTGCTGCGGCTGCTTGCGCGCGGCGTGCGCGCGCGGCCCTATCACCGGCGCTGGCTGGAACGTTTCGGTTTTTTCACCGCGCCCGGCTTCAGCGGCAGCCTGTGGGTACACGCGGTATCGGTTGGCGAGGTGAATGCGGCCGAGCCGCTGATCAAGGCGCTGCAACGGGATTATCCGAATGCCCCGCTGGTGATCACCACGGTCACGCCGACCGGCACCAGCCGCGTGCAGCAGTTGTTCGGCGACAGCGTGTTCCATGTCTACCTGCCCTATGACCTGCCATTTGCGGTGGCCCGTTTCCTGAAGAGGATCCGGCCGCGGCTGGCCCTGATCGTCGAAACCGAGATCTGGCCGAACCTGTATTTCGCCTGCCGGCGGCGCGGGATTCCGCTGATGATCGTCAACGCACGATTGTCGGAACGCTCGTTGCGCGGCTATCGACCGCTGCGCGGCATGTTGCGCAGCGCGCTGGGCTGCGTGAGCCTGATCGCCGCGCAGTCGCGCACGGATGCGGCGCGCTACCGATTGCTGGGAGCCACGTCGCAGCAGGTGGTGGTCACCGGCAACATGAAGTCCGACATGCCTTTGCCTGATGGAGCGGTGGCCGAAGCCCGCAGCATGCGCGAGCACTGGGGGGCGCGGCGGCCGGTGTGGATCGCCGCCAGCACGCACGAAGGCGAGGAGCTGGCGGTGCTGGAGGCCCACCTGCAGGTGTTGAAGCGATTGCCCGATGCGTTGCTGCTGATCGCGCCACGTCATCCAGAGCGCTTCAGGCAGGTCGAGCACGCCGTGCGCAGTCTGGGGTTCACGGTGACCACGCGCAGCGCCGACGGCATGCCGTTGGCATCCAGCCAGGTTTTCGTGATTGATGCGATGGGGCAGTTGATGCCGTTCTACGCTACCGCCGACGTGGCTTTCGTGGGGGGAAGCCTGGTACCGATCGGCGGACACAATGCGCTCGAGCCGGCAGCGCTGGCCGTACCGGTTCTGGTGGGGCCGTACACGTTCAATTCCGAGGAAATCACCAGCGGCCTGATCGAGCAGGGAGGCGCCGAGCGGGTGGATGATGCTGCCGAACTCGGTCCATGCGTGCTGCGGGTGTTGCGGGACAGGGAGTTGAGGGAACGGATGGGCCATGCCGCGTTGCAGGCTTTCGAGCGTGAACGTGGCGCGGTGCAGCGGGTCATGCAGTTGATCGACGGGCTGCTGCAGGAATAGCCGCCGCACAGACAAACGGCCGGGGATGAGCCCGGCCGTTTGTCTGTGCGGAAATGTCGCGGCTTATTGCAGCAGCGAGTTGATCTCTTCGATGTCCTTCACGTCGGCAGTGCCGGCAGTCTGCTTCAGCAGCAGCTTGTTCAGGATGAACTGATGGCGTGCCTGCGAGTAGCTGCTTTCGGACGAGGTCAGCGTCTGGATAGCCAGCAGCACGTTGGTCATCGTCTGGGTGCCCACGTCGAAGCCGGCACGGGTTGCTTCCAGTGCCTTGCGGCCGGATTCCACGGACGCCTTGGCCGATTCCACCTGGGCGATGCCGGCGATCACCGAGCGGTAGTAGTTGAGCGTGTCACGGACAACCTGGCGGCGCTGCGATTCCAGCGCGTCATTGGCAGCATCACGCTGGTAGATCGACTGGCGCACCTGCGACTGGGTGAGGCCGCCGGAGAAAATCGGCACGTTCAGAGTCAGCCCGATGGTGGTCGAGGATCGGCCGTTCTGCGGCGAACCGAAGCCGGCCGGGGCGTTCTGGTACCAGCTGGCGCTCTTGCCGTAGGTGACGCCCGCCGTGATGGTCGGCAGATGGCCGGAACGGGCAGCCTTGATGTTGTGCTCGGCCGTTTCCACGTTGCTCTTCTGCGCCAGCAGGCTGGGGTTCGTCTGCAGTGCCTGTTCGACCCAGCTGTCCTGATCGGCCGGGGACGGCGGATCCATCGGCAGGTCGTCACGCAGCTTTTTCAGCTCGCCGGTGGGTTTGCCGGTGATCATGGTGAGCGCTTCGCGGGCATCGTTGAGCGCGTTCTGGGCGGCGATCGTCTGCGACTTGGCTGCCTCGTAATAAGCCTTGGCCTGATATACGTCGGTGATCGCCGAGAGGCCGACCTTGAAGCGCTGGTCGGACTGCTCGTACTGCTGCCGGAAGGCGTCTTCGTTGGCCTTGGCGTAGGCCAGCTCATCCTCGCTGGTCAGTACGCCGAAATAGGCTGATGCCACGCGCGAGTAAAGCTCCTGTGCCGCAGCCTGATACAGCTCGTCCTGGGCGCTGGATGCCGAGTGCGCCGCCTTGAGGTTGGCGTATTTGCTGAAGTCGAGCACGGTCTGGTTGAGCGTGCCGTTGATGCTGCGGGTACGGGTGTGTCCGAACTGGCTGGTGTTGATGAAGTTGCCGGGGTTGTTCGGGTCCTCGAACGAGGTGCCGCCGCCACTGTTGGTCTGGCTCAGGCTCAGGCTGCCGTTGATCTGCGGCAGCAGCAGCGCACGCGCCTGGTTCACGCCTTCGCCGGTGGCCAGACGGGCGGCATCGGCCTGTGACAGCACCGGATCGTTGGCGCGGGCATCGCGGTAGGCATCGAGCAGATCCTCGCCATGGCTGGGCAGCGAAATGGCGGCCAGGGCCAGTGCAAGAGTGAGCAGCTTCAAACGCATGGGGTGCCTCGTGGGGATCGGTTTCGGGGGCGAAATCAGAAGACGAACCGCTGCGGCGGTTCGGCGTGGGTCAGGTATGGCAGATCGGTTTCGAACAAGGTTTCTTCGCGGCTGCGACCGGCACCTTCGAGGGTCAGCAAGGTGGCCTGCTGCGCTGGCGACTGGCCGCGGACGACCAGCATGCGGGCACCGGGCTTGAGCCAGGTCAGCCAGCGTGCGGGGATCTCGGACACGGCACCGGTGGCCACCAGTGCATCGAACAGGCCATCGGGCTGCCAGTCGTTGACGGCTTCACCGGTGACCAGGCTGGCATTGGTGATGCCGGCGGCCTGCAGCCGCTGTGCTGCCGCCGTGGTGAAGTCGGCATGGATATCCACGCTGGTCACCTGCGCCGACAGGCTGGCCAGGCAGGCGGTGAGAAAACCCGAACCGGTGCCGATTTCCAGCACGTGGTCGGTCGGCTGGAGATCCAGCGCCTGCAGCACGCGGCCTTCCACCACGGGCTTCATCATCACCTCGCCGTGGCCCAGTGGCAGGCACAGGTCGGCGAAGGCGAGCTGGCGGTGTTCGGCGGCGACGAAATCCTCGCGGCGCACGCGGGCGATGACGTCCAGCACGCGGCTGTCCAGCACTTCCCACGGGCGCACCTGATTTTCCACCATGTTCAAGCGCGCCTGCTCGATGTTCATCGCCATTTGTACGTGTCCCATGCGGATCGAAAAAGGCCAAAAAGGATAAGCGCTTGCGCCGGGACCTACAATGACATGCTCCGACACGCCTAGCCTGCCGGTTGCACGACAGTCTGCTTAAGTGCCGGAAGTCATCGCGGGCAACGGACGGGAGCCGTCATGCCAGCGCATGCGCGAATGGCGCCGGGCCACATGGACGGCGCCATTTCTGGAAAATAAATGAACCGCCTCGTATAATAAAGCTCATATTTCCGTTTGTGAAGGTGGTGGCATGAATACCCGCGCGCAAATCAGACCTCAGGGCCCCGGTCGCCCGAAGGACATGGAAAAGCGTGCCGCCATCCTGCTTGCGGCGAAGTCGCTGTTCATCCGCAACGCGTTCGCAGGTACCAGCATGGATGCGATCGCAGCGGAGGCCGGTGTATCGAAGCTCACCGTCTACAGCCATTTCGGCGACAAGGACAACCTGTTCCGTGAAGTGATTCGCTCACGCATCCAGGATCTACTGCCCGAAGACACCTATTTCCACGACCCGAAGGATGACATCCGCGAGACCCTGCAGCGGATAGCACTGACCCACGCCCATCTCGACTGCAATGCCGAGACCGTGGGCACCTTCCGCGCCATCCTCAGCGATTGCCGCCAGGGCAATCCGCGTTACGGCAGGTTGATCTGGGAAGAAGGTGCTGCGCGCACGCATGGCCTGATGGAGCGCCTGCTGCGGCAGGCGGTCGATGCTGGCCAGCTGGAGATCGACGACGTCTCGCGGGCCAGCGTGCAGTTTCTCGCCCTGGTCAAGGGCAACCTGATGATGCGCCAGATGTTCGGTTGCACCGAATGTCCCGAGAGCTACAGCGAGGAAATCGAGAGCACGGCCCTGGCCGGCGTCGAGATGTTCCTGCGTGCCTACCTGCCGCGCGAGCCCCGCGCCGCCGGCTGATCCACTCAGGCCGGAGGGAACGCGGTGGTGTTGACGCCACCGCGACATCGCATGACTAGACTGTCAGGCGCAGTCACCGCCACGCGATCGAGGGTTCCTCCATGGCCGTCCAGTCGAAGCCGCAGCCGTTTCTTTCCGATATCAAGACCATTCGTCGGCGTGCCCGCGAACACATGCGGCAGGGAGCCGTCACCGACAGCTACACGCTGGATCGCAAGACGGTCCTGAAGCTGCTCAACGAGGCGCTGGCCACCGAGATCGTCTGCGTGCTGCGCTACAAGGCACATTACTACCTGGCTTCCGGCATCAACGCCAAGAGCGTCGCTGCCGAGTTCCTTGAGCATGCCAACGAGGAACAGGGCCACGCCGACCAGATCGCCGAGCGCATCACCCAACTCGATGGCACGCCGGATTTCGAGCCGGATGGCCTGTCCGCGCGCAGCCATGCGGAGTTCGTGGTGCCGGATGATCTTGCGTCGATGATCGAGGAAAACCTCGTGGCCGAGCGCATCGCGATCGACAGCTATCGCGAAATCATCAACTATGTTGGTGATCGCGACACCACCACCAAGCGATTGCTCGAAGGCATCCTGGCGGTGGAAGAAGAGCATGCCGAGGACATGAAGACGCTGATGGAGGACTTCGGCAAGAAAGGCGAGCCGGCAGCGCCGGCGCCGGCGTCGCGCAAACGGGGTTCGGGAAAGAAGCGCTGACCGGCTACCAGCCGGCCAGCACCAGCTTGCCGATGGTGGACCCCGATTCCAGCCGGCGATGCGCCTCGCGCAGGTTGGCGGCGTGGATCGGTGACAGTGTTTCGTGGCGCGTGCCGCGCAGTTCGCCGGCGTCGGTCAGGCCCGCGACGCGGTCGAGAATGCGCCCCTGTTCGGCCATGTCACCGGTGCGGAAGCGCGGGCGGGCGAACATGAACTCCCAGTGGATGCCGATGCACTTGGCCTTGTACGGGTCGCCGATCTTCAGTGCACCGGCCGGCTCCACGATCAGGCCCACGTGTCCCTGCGGCGCGAGCAGTTCGCCCACAGTGTCCCAGTAGCGGTCGGTGTCGGCCAGGTTGATCGCTGCGTCGATCTGGGCAAAGCCCAGCGCCTCCATCTGCGGAGCCAGCGGTTCGCGATGGTTGATCACATGCTGAGCGCCCATCGTGCGGCACCACTTGATGGTTTCCGGGCGTGATGCGGTGGCGATCACGGTGAAGCCGGCGCGCCGGGCCAGCTGGATGAGGATCGATCCGACGCCACCGGCACCGCCGATCACCAGCAGCGACTTGCCTTCACCGCCGTGCTCGCTGTCGAACGGCATGCGCTGGAACAGCAACTCCCATGCGGTCAGCGCGGTCAGCGGCAATGCTGCTGCATCGGCGTGGTCGAGCGATCGCGGTGCATGGCCGACCAGGCGGGCGTCAACCAGCTGGTATTGGGCATTGCTGCCCGGCCGGGTGATGTCACCGGCGTAGTACACGCGATCACCTGGCGCGAAACCGGTGACCGCGCTGCCTGCCGCCTCGACCACGCCGGCGGCGTCGTAGCCCAGCACCCGCGGCTCGGTCTCGACCTGCGGTTTCGGCGAACGGACCTTGGTATCGACCGGGTTCACCGATACTGCCTCGACGCGGACCAGCAGGTCGTTTTCGCCGGGTACGGGCGTTGGCAGTTCCACGTCGAGCAAGGCCTGCGGATCGTCGATTGGCAGGTAGCGGACAAGGGCAACGGCTTTCATGCTTGCGGCTCCGAGGGGACGTTGAACGGTACTGGTGGTGGATTTCGTTCGGCGAACATGCCGTTCCAGTAAGGGTAATAAGGATACGGCGGCATCACCGCGCTGGCGGCATCGAGCCGTGCGACCTGTGCTGCATCCAGCGTCCAGCCGGTCGCGCCGAGGTTGTCACGCAATTGTTGCTCGTTGCGCGCGCCGATCAACACGCTGGATACGGTCGGTCGCTGCAGCAACCAGTTCAGCGCGATCTGCGGCACGGTACGACCGCTCTCCTCGGCGATGGCGTCCAGCGCATCGACAATGCGGTACAGGCGTTCCTGCTCCACCGGCGGTGCGAAGCCGGCGGTGTCGTGCAGGCGGCTGCCGGTGGGCAGTGGCTGGCCCCGGCGGATTTTTCCGGTGAGCCGGCCCCAGCCCAGCGGACTCCACACGATCGCGCCAATGCCCTGATCGAGGCCAAGCGGCATCAGTTCCCACTCGTAGTCGCGGCCCACCAGCGAGTAGTAGGTCTGGTTGGCGACGAAGCGCGCGCGGCCGAACCGGTCAGCCGCGGCCTGCGATTTCATCAGTTGCCAGCCCGAGAAATTCGATGCGCCGATATGGCGCACTTTGCCTGCACGAATGAGGTCGTCCAGCGTCGACATCACATGCTCCACCGGCGTCATCGCGTCGAAGTGGTGCAGTTGCAGCAGGTCGATGCGGTCGGTATCCAGACGCCTGAGTGCGTGCTCGACGCCTTTGACCAGATGGGAGCGTGAGGCGCCGGTGTCGTTCGGTCCCTCGCCTGCACGCAGCGTGAGCTTGGTCGAGATGATTGCCTCGTCACGCCGGCCCTTGAGCGCCGCGCCAAGGATTGATTCCGAGGCGCCGTCCGAATAGACGTCGGCTGTGTCGAACAGGTTGACGCCGGCTTCCAGGCAGATGTCGATCAGCCGTCTTGCCTCATCGACATCGGTGCGACCCCAGGCGCTGAACAGCGGGCCGCTGCCGCCGAACGTGCCGGCGCCGAAGCCGAGCGCGGGAACCTTGAAGCCGGATGTGCCGAGATAACGGTATTCCATGGAAGCAATTCCTGTTCAGTGGTCAGAGATGGGTGTCGACGCAGGCCAGGGTGGCGGGCTGTCGCCGTCGGGTTTCCCGTCGGTCCAGTCGCAGGCTCCACAGCGCCACCGCGACGCCCAGCACCGGTATCAGCGCGGCCACCGAGGTCACCGCAGCAAGGCCCGGGCCGTGGTTGATCACCGCGCCGCCCAACCAGGCACCGATCGCGTTGCCGAGGTTGAAGGCAGCGATGTTGAAGCTCGACGCCAGGACGCCGCCGCTGGCTTTCTGCAGCACGCGCAATTGCAGCGGTGCCGCGGTGGCGAAGGCGGCGATGCCGAACAGGGCGCTGAAGGCGATCATCGCCGCACGGTTGTGCAAGGCCAGCGTCATCGCACCCAGCACCAGAGCCAGTGCCACCAGCGTGCCGAGCAGGGTGGCCATCAACCGCTTGTCGGCCAGCCGGCCACCGAGCAGATTGCCGATCACCATGCCGCCACCGAACACCAGCAGGATCGGTGACACCGCGCTTTCGTCGAAGCCGGTGATCCGGGTGAGAATCGGCTGGATGTAGGTGAATACCGTGAACACGCCGGCGAAGCCGAACACGGTCGTCAACAGCCCCAGCAACACCTGCGGATGGACGACGCCCTTCAGTTCGGTGCGGAAGTCCATCGGCTGATGGGCTTCGCGGTCGCCGGGTACCAGGGTGGCGATGATGGCGGTGGCCAGCACGCCGATCACGGTGACCGCGCCGAACGTTGAGCGCCAGCCGTGATGCAGGCCCAGCCATGCGCCGGCGGGTACGCCGAGCAGGGTGGCCACGGTCAGTCCGGTGAACATGATCGAGATCGCCGAGGCCTTGCGGTCTTCCGCTACCAGTCCGGTGGCGACCACCGAGCCCACGCCGAAGAAGGTGCCGTGGGCCAGCGAGGTGATCACCCGGGCCAGTATCAGCGCCGGATAGTTCGGCGCCAGCGCACTGGCCAGATTGCCCAGGGTAAAGATCAGCATCAGCGCGATCAGTGCGGTCTTGTGCGGCAGGCGGCTGGTTGCCGCGGTCAGCAGCGGCGCACCGACGAATACGCCCAGCGCGTAGCCGGAGATCAGCAAGCCGGCGGTGGCGATGCCGACATGGAGTTCGGCGGAAACCTGCAACAGCAGGCCCATGATCACGAACTCGGTGGTGCCGATGCCGAACGCGCCGGCGGTCAGCGCATACAGCGCCAGTGGTGCGCGGGAGGTGGCGGGGGAGGCCATGGGGACTGCTCTGGAAGAAAGAGGTGGCAGTCTGCGACTTGGTGATTTGTATTAAAACCACCAGAATGACTAATAATTTTCAATAAAAAATTGATAATCATGGAGCGTATCGGTGATCTCGGCCTGTTTCTGCGCGTGCTCGATCTCGGCTCGATCAGTGCCGCCGCGCGCAGCCTCGACCTTTCCGTGGCGGTGGCCAGCCAGCGCCTGAAGCGACTGGAGCGTGATCTCGGTGTGCGACTGTTGCAACGGACCACCCGCCGCCTGCATGCCACGCCTGAAGGCCTGCGTCTGGCCGAGCAGGGGCGCGTGCTGGTGGAGGATCTGGAAGCACTGACCACGGACCTGCGCCGGAGCGCCACCGAGATCAGCGGCAACCTGCGCGTGACCATGTCGGCGGCATTCGGCAGCCAGTACATCTCGCCGCTGCTGCCCGAGTTTCTGGAGCGGCATCCGCGGGTGAGGTTGAGCGTGCATCTCGATGACCAGATCGTGGATCTGGTCGGTTCGGGTTTCGATCTGGGCATCCGCATCGGCGCGCTCGGCGACTCGGCACTGGTGGCGCGCCAGCTGGCGACCAATCGGCGGGTGCTGTGCGCAGCACCGGCTTACCTTGAACGTCATGGCACGCCGCAGACACTGGCCGAGCTGGAGCAGCACGAATGCCTGCTGCTGGTCGGTAGCCAGGGGCGCCAGGATCTGTGGCACTTCACCGATGCGCAGGGGAATCCGGTGGCGCAGCGGGTACATGGTCGCTTCGAGACCAACCAGGGTGCGCTGCTGCGCGATGCAGTGGTGGCCGGGCTGGGCATTGCCATGCATTCGGTATGGCATGTGCACGAGCAACTGCGCGATGGCCGGCTGCAGATCTTGCTGCCCGACTTTCCGATTGCTGCCACTGGCATCCACGCGGTGATGCCGCAACGCCGGCTGGTGCCGCCACGGGTACGCGCTTTCGTCGATTTTCTGGCCGAGCGACTGAGCCACCAGCCACCGTGGGAACGCTGACAGGGTGATCACCGTCGTCACGGGCCGCGTGTAAGCTTGTGCCCACCCATCCGAAGGAGCTGCCCGATGCCTGGCCTGGACACTTCGCACTCGTCACGTCACGGCTTGCGCCGTGCCATTCTGATCCTGCTTGCCTTGCTGGTGTTGTTGATCGCGGTGCTCATGTGGTGGTGGGACACCGAACCGAAGCTGTTCGACCCGGCTGCGGTGACCCAGACGAAGATGCAGGAGCTGAAGCGTTCCACCGGCAGAGGAGCCACCACCACGGCCACCCTGATCGTTTCGGTGCAGACTCTGCTGGACAAGCGCGGCGGTTATCTCAGCAATGACAAGCTGCCGCCGGGCCTGTTCCTGGACAACCAGCCCAACTGGGAATTCGGTTCGCTGACCGCCTCGCGCGATCTGGTGCGGGCGTTGCGCAACGACTTCAGCCGCTCGCAGACGCAGTCCACCGAGGACAAGGATCTGGCCGAAGCCGACCCTCTGCTCAACAGCCCCAACGACCGCTGGCTGCTGCCCAGTTCGGAGAGCCAGTACCGCAAGGCGATCAAACATCTGGACGGCTATCTGTCGCGGTTGGGCGACAGCGACAACAGCAATGCGCACTTCTATGCCCGCGCCGACAATCTGGCCGACTACCTGCAGGTGGCCTCGGCGCGGCTGGGCTCGCTGTCGCAGCGGCTGTCGGCCAGCGTGGGGCAGGTACGCATCGGCGATGCGCCGTCGACCGATGCGCCAGCCTCGGCCACGACGGCGGCTGCTCCGGGCGGCGGCGTGCTGGTGAAGACTTCGTGGACCAAACTGGACGACAACTTCTACGAAGCCCGTGGCTACACCTGGACGCTGCTCGAACAGCTCAAGGCGTTCCAGCATGATTTCGGCCCGATCCTGCGCAGTAAGCGGGCGGACGTGAGCCTGGAGCAGGTGATCCGTGAGCTGGAAGAGGCCCAGCGTCCGCTGCACAGTCCGATGGTGCTCAATGGCTCGCCGTTCGGTTTCTTCGCCAACCATTCGCTGGTGATGGCCAATTACGTCTCGCGTGCGAATGCGGCGCTGATCGACCTGCGCGAGCTGCTGCGGCGCGGTTGAGCGAAACGGAAAGACCCCGCCGTGGCGGGGTCTTTCGCGGGGTTTCCGGTTGTGCGGGGCGATCAGCCGCTGATCGCGTCCTGATAGCGCTGGAAGCCGGCCAGGATCTCGGCCTTGGCCTCCTCGGCACCGGCCCAGCCGTCGACCTTCACCCACTTGCCCTTCTCCAGATCCTTGTAGTGCTCGAAGAAGTGGCCGATGCGCTCCAGCCAGTGTGGCGACACGCCCTTCATGTCGTTGATGTGGGCATAGCCGGGGAACACCTTGGGCGAGGGGATCACCACCAGTTTCTCGTCACTGCCGGCCTCGTCGGTCATCTTCAGCATGCCGACCGGATGGCAGCGGATCACCGAGCCGACCGACAGCGGCAACGGCAGGATCACCAGCGCGTCCAGCGGGTCGCCGTCGCCGCCCAGGGTGCGCGGCACGTAGCCGTAGTTGCAGGGGTAGCGCATTGGCGTGGACAGGATGCGGTCGACGAAAATCGCGCCGCTTTCCTTCTCCACCTCGTACTTGACCGGTTCGGCATCCTTGGGGATTTCGATGATGACGTTGATTTCTTCCGGCACGTTGCGACCGGCGGAGACGAGGTGCAGACCCATGGGGTGTCCTTGATGCGTAAGGGGAAAGATGGCGGGCAAGGATACGCCAAACACTGCTGCGCCGCAGCAGTGAAATGTCGATGGCCGTGTGCTCAGGCCTTGCCGGATGCCTTGTAGGGCCGCTCGCGCAGCCACTTGGTGGCAATCCATTTTTCGCCCTGGATGACCGGCAGGCCGGCGTGCAGCGAGTTGATGTCGCCGCCCTCGTAGGCGAAGTAGATGGCTGAGCCGCGTCGTGCCGTGACCGTGAGGCCGAGTTCGGGGAAGGCGGTGCCGCCGCCCTTTTCAGGCGTGTTGAGATACATCACCACGGTGGCGATGCGCTGCCCGCCGGACGCGGTGATGCTTTCGTAGCCGGGTTGTTCCGGGTCGAACCAGTCGTAGTGCGGCTCGTACTCCTGGCCCGGCCGGTAATGCAGGATCTGCAGGCCTTCGCCGTGGTTTGCCGGTATGCCGAGCAGGGCCGCCAAGCGCCGTTCGATGCGGTCCACCAGCGGCAGTTCGCCCAGCGTGAAGAACATGCCTTCGCTGGTGCGGGCCTGGTCGACCTGATGCTTTCCCTCGCTGTCCACGGTGAGTGCCCGCTGCATGCGCGGGCGCGCCAGCGTGATCAGCTCGTCGCACTCATCGGGTGTGAGGATGCCTTCCAGCACCCGCAGTGCGGGGGCCTCGACGCTGAGCGACACGTCGATGACATGGCCGTCGACGGTCATGCCGGGAGCTTCCGGATGGGTGGTGCGCAGGCCGGTCGGGGCCGGCCTGTCGCTGGCGGCACGCAGCGTGGCCAGTGGAAGTTTCAGCACTTCGGCAAGCATGACCCGGCTTTGCCGCGGGTCGTAGCCGCTCTCCCTCATCATCTGCAGCACTTCGGGCACGCCATGGCCGGCGCGGGTGGTGGCGAGGATCCATTCGCGCAGTTCGGGAGTGATGGTGGTGCGTGGAGGCATGGCAATCGGGAAAAACAGTGGACAGGAAAGCTTAGCGCAGGTGTTGCCGGTGGTTCGTGCGGGGCAGGGGGCCGGAAAGCGGATCGCCCGGCACGCAAGGCATGCCGGGCGATCCGGGGTGAGGCCTGGACAGCGGGTCTACTTCAGCTGGTCCCAGAGGAAGTCATATGCCATCGCGTGCATGTGGGCGGACTGCTGGTTGTCCGCGCCGGCGCCATGGCCGCCTTCGAGGTTCTCGTAGAACCAGACGTCGGGAATGCCCATGGCCTGCATCTTCGCCGCCATCTTGCGTGCCTGCACCGGGCCGACGCGGTCGTCGCTGGTGGCGGTGTAGAACAGCACCGGCGGGTAGGCCACGCCCTTCTTCACGTTCTGGTACGGCGAGAAGGTCTTGATGAAGTTCCAGTCGTCGGTGTCGGGATTGCCGTATTCGGCCATCCACGAGGCGCCGGCGGACAGGTGGATGTAGCGCTTCATGTCCAGCAGCGGCACTTCACAGACGATCGCGCCGAACAGCTGCGGATACAGGGTCAGCATGTTGCCCATCAGCAGGCCGCCGTTGCTGCCACCCTCGGCGCCCAGGTGCTTTGTCGAGGTGACGCCGCGCTTGATCAGATCCTCGGCCACCGCGGCGAAATCCTCGTAGGCGCGCAGGCGGTTTTCCTTCAGCGCGGCCTGGTGCCATTGCGGGCCGTACTCGCCGCCACCGCGGATGTTGGCGATCACGTAGACGCCGCCACGCTCCAGCCAGGCCCGGCCGATGCTGCCGCTGTAGTGCGGTTGCAGCGAGACTTCGAAACCGCCGTAGCCGTAGAGCAGGGTGCGGTTGCTGCCGTCGTGTTTCATGTCCTTCGGGGCGATCTCGAAGTAGGGCACGCGGGTGCCGTCCTTCGAGGCGACGAAGTGCTGGGTGACGGTGAACTTCGAGGCGTCGAAGAAAGCAGGCCCCTGCTTGATCGTCTCGGCTGCGCCGCCGCCCAGTTCGCCGCGCTGCAGAGAGGATGGGGCGAGGAAGCTGCCGACGTCGAGCCAGTATTCGTCATCGCGGTCAGGATCGGTATCGACCACGGTGACCGTGCTCATCGCCGGTGCGCCCGGCATCGCCTCGTGCGCCCATGCCCCGCCGTCCGCGGATGGCGGAGTGAATACCTCGAGCCTGCTCTTGACGTCGTCCATCAGGTTGACGATCAGGTGGTTCTTCGTCCAGGCGTACGAGTCCAGCGAGGTGTGTTCATCCGGTGCGAACAGCACGGTGAAGTCGCGCTTGCCGGCCATGAAGTCGTCGAAACGGATCGCCAGCAGGGCGCCGCCGGGATGACTGGTGCCTCCGACGGTCCACGGCGAGCGGGTCTGCACCAGCAGCCATTCGCGATGGGGTGCGGCGTTGGCGTCGTCCGGCACGTCCACGGGAATCAGCTTGCCGTCTTTGCGCTGCCAGGTCTTGCTGTGGAAGAAGTCGCTGGCGACCGTGACGAAGTCACGCTCGTAGCCCGGCGTGCGGTCGTGCCAGGCGCCCACGGCCAGATCGGTCGGCTTGCCCTCATGGACGAGCGTGGCGGCGGACAGCGGGGTGCCGCGCTTCCACTGCTTGACGATGCGCGGGTAGCTGGAGTCGGTCATCGAGCCGGGGCCGAAGTCGGTACCGACGTAGATGGTGTCGTCGTCGATCCAGCCGACATCGCTCTTGGCCACCGGCAGTTCGAAGCCGCCTTCGACGAAGGACTTCGAGTCCAGGTCGAACTCGCGCACGGCCACGGCATCACCACCGTCAGGTGACAGCGAGATCAGGCAACGCCGGTAGTCGGGTTTCAGGCACTGGGTGCCCTTGAACACCCAGCGCTTGTCCTCGGCCTTGTTCAGTGCATCGATGTCCAGCAGCACCTCCCACTGTGGCTCGGCCTTGCGGTATTCGGCCAGGCTGGTGCGGCGCCACACGCCGCGCGGATGGGCCTTGTCGCGCCAGAAGTTGTAAAGCTGGTCGCCCATGCGGCTGACGTAGGGGATGCGCGCGTCGGAATCGAGCACTTCGAGGATGCTGTCGCGGGTGCCGGCAAAGGTGGGCGTGTCGACGAAGCGCTTCGAGGTGCGCGCGTTTTCCTGCTCGACCCAGGCCAGTGGTTTGGCGCCGTGGATATCTTCCAGCCACAGGAAGGGATCGTCGGCTGCGTCGGTGGTGGGCGTGTTGCGGGTGATCTTGTCGTCGGCATGGGCGTTGTTCATGCCGGTCAGTGTGACGCCGAGCGCCAGTGTGAGCCAGAGGGCTTTCATGCACATTCCTTCGTTGGGGGCATTGCTGTCAGTGTCGCGGTCATCGGGTGCGGGGACACGTGACCAAAGTCAGGGTTACCAGCCACCGCCGCCTCCGCCACCCCCACCGCCGCCCGAGCCGCCGCTGGAGCTGCTGCTGAAGCCGGATCCACCCGAACCCGGTGAGACCGATGCGGAGGCGATCGCGCTGCCGATGCCGCTGGACAGTCCGCTGCTGAAACGGGTGAAGCCGCCACTGTCGAAGCCGTGATTGTCGACGCTGCGGTACCAGCCCGGCTGCGCCTGCTGCAGTTGCGCCGGCGACAGGGCTTCGGCGAAGCGTTGCGCCCAGGCGTTGCCGACATCCAGTGCCACGGCATAAGGCAGGTAGCTGGCGAACAGTTCGGGCCGGGATTCGGGCCGGTAGCGTGAATCCAGTTCCTGCTTCTCGGCCACGCCGAGGTACCAGCGAAAGCCTTCGATGCGGTTGAGCAGTTTCGCGCCGAGCTGGGTCGGCGCCTTCATCCAGGAATAGAACGCGATGTTGGTGCCCAGCAGCGCCACGAACACCGGCAGCATGGCGTAGCCGGCGAGATGACCCAGCATGATCAGGCCGATGACCTCGCCGCCGCTGAAGGGGATGGCGATCAGCCACCAGAACAGGCTGCCCTGCTCGTGGTCGCGCGTGGCCAGCCAGGCCTTGGTCAGCAGGATGGATACCGGAATGCTCCAGAAGGTCAGCCACAGCATGATGAAGCCGGCGCCACCGCCACTGATTGCGGAGATGACGAGGAAAGTGATCAGCGAGATCAGCAGGCCGGGAAGCAACTTCAGCGTGTTGGTGACGAAGAACCGGTTGCGGTACATCCGGTCCAGTGCGTTCTGCAGCACTTGCCGGGCGTGGCTGACACGCGAGTGTGCGGAGGGTACGAAGGACAGTTTCCTGCTGTCCCTGAACAGGGCGTCATGCAGGCTCCTTTCGTCGGGCGTGAGTGCGCTGGCGGCTGCTTCGTTGCGGGTCACGCTCCAGGTATCGCCGGCGTCCTGGTCGATGTCCAGCGCGCCTTTGGCAGCCAGGCCGAGGATGGCTGCGGTGAAACAGGTGTCGTCGTAGCCCATGCGCCGCACGAAGCGCAGCGCCGCGGGTGAGCTGCCATCCGGTGGTTCGTAGCCGGGTACACGCACGCCGGCGTCCGGGTCGCGGCCACAGGCAATCCAGGTCAACCCGTAGTAGATCCACAACAGGATCAGGCCGAGGAGGCCGGTCAGCAGATCAAGGTTGTCCTTGAGCAGCCATTGCAGGCGCCGACCGGTACCGGGCTCGGCGATCACTCCCTTGGGAAATGACAGCGCGATGCTCAGGCCCTCGTGCGGGGCCAGTGGCCGGGTCGTGGCATAGCCGGCACCGCCGGTTTCGGTGCGTGCGGTGAGTGCCTGTTCCAGCGAACCCTGCCGGCCGGTGTAACCGGAGACCCGCAGTTGCTCCGGTGGAACCGGGGCGGGCAACTGCACGTGGGCGCTGGCGTGGTCGATGGCGAAATCCCAGCCGGTGCCGGTGACGTTCCAGAACAGTTCGTCGTGGTCGTCGAAGAAGCCGAGCTGGCGGTCGCTGCGATAGCTCAGCACGTACTCGTGTTCACCAGGAGCCAGGCTGACCACGGCATCACCCAGATAGATGCGCACGCCGTTGCCCATGGTCTCGTCGTGCCATGGCTCGGGCTGGCCGTCGCGACTGGCCGACAGCAGCTTGAATTCGACCCGGTAGCGATGGTGCCGCGGGTCGCGGTAGTCGGTGGGAAAGTCGCGGTAGATACCGTGCAGGATCCGCCGGCCTTCGCTGTGCACGCGGATGCGCTCGGTCACCGTCATGCTGCCGTCGGCGGCGAGGGCAATGTCGGCGTGGTAGTCGAGGATGCGCTCGTCGGCATGACCCGGCGTGGCCAGGAACAGCAGTGCCAGCAGGACGAGCAGACAATATCCGTGGTGTCGAGGCATGGGCGGATCCTCGTGGCCGGTCAGTCCAGTGCGACTGCCACGGCATCGCGGGCATCGTCATCGGCGGCGAAGAACTGGGCCGGATGGAAGCGCAGCGCACGGGCCAGAAGCAGGTCGGGAAAGCGTTGCAGGTGCGTGTTGTACTGGCGTACCGAGCCGTTGTAGAAGCGCCGCGCGTGCTGGATCGTATCCTCCACCTCGACCAGTTCACGTGCGAGCTGCAGGAAGTTGTCGCTGGCCCGCAGTTCGGGGTGTGCCTCACCCAGCGCGATCAGTTGGCCGATGTCCCGACCCAGCACGGTTTCCGCCTCGCCACGCGCAGCCGGCCCGGTGCTGGCCTGTGCCGCCTTGCGTTCCGCTACCAGCCGGGTAAGCAGTGTGCTTTCGTGGGTGCCGTAGCCGCGCACGGTCTCGACCAGCAGGGGGATCAGGTCGTGGCGCCGCTGCAGTTGCACGTCCACGTCGCTCCAGGCGGCATGCACCTGGTTGCGGTCGCGCACCAGCCGGTTGAATGTCCATGCGGCAGCGATGGCCAGTGCCAGCAGGATCAGGGTCGTCATCATCGTGTGCGTGTTTCCCCCTGCATCACCTCGATTAGTGGTGATGCCCCGGAATGTCATGGTGTTTCCCCTCGACGGCGCATCTTGGCACCAGTTGTGGTTGCCCGCAAAAAGTCACGGGGCGGGCCGGTGTCCCGGCTCGCCCCGTGATTGCGTCCTGGTTGATCGGCTCAGAGCAAGGGAATCAGCAACAGCGCCACGATGTTGATGATCTTGATCAGGGGATTCACGGCGGGGCCGGCGGTGTCCTTGTATGGGTCGCCCACGGTGTCGCCGGTGACCGCGGCCTTGTGTGCCTCGGAGCCCTTGCCGTCGAAGTGGCCGTCCTCGATGTACTTCTTGGCGTTGTCCCAGGCGCCGCCGCCGGTGGTCATCGAGATCGCCACGAACAGGCCGGTGACGATGGTGCCGATCAGCACGCCGCCCAGTGCCTGTGCGCCGGCCTCCGGGCCGCCGAGCCACTTGAAGCCGAAGATCACCAGCACCGGCACCAGCACTGGCAGCAGCGACGGCACGATCATCTCGCGGATCGCCGAGCGGGTCAGCATGTCCACCGCGCGCGAGTATTCCGGCTTGGCGGTGCCTTCCATGATGCCGGCGATCTGGCTGAACTGGCGGCGCACCTCGACCACTACGGCGCCGGCAGCGCGGCCGACCGCTTCCATCGCCATCGCGCCGAACAGGTACGGGATCAGGCCACCGACCAGCAGGCCGATGATCACGTAATGGTTCGACAGGTCGAAGCTGACGATGGAACCGTCGAAATGCTGGCTGAGGTTGTGGGTGTAGTCGGCGAACAGCACCAGTGCGGCCAGTGCGGCCGAGCCGATCGCATAACCCTTGGTCACCGCCTTGGTGGTGTTGCCGACCGCGTCCAGCGGATCGGTGATGCCGCGCACCTCGGCCGGCAGTTCGGCCATCTCGGCGATGCCGCCGGCGTTGTCGGTGATCGGGCCGTAGGCATCCAGCGCCACGATCATGCCGGCCATCGACAGCATCGCGGTGGCTGCGACAGCGATGCCGTACAGCCCGCCCAGCGCGAACGCACCCCAGATCGCGGCACATACCGCAACCACCGGCCAGGCAGTGGATTTCATCGACACGCCGAGGCCGGCGATGATGTTGGTGCCGTGACCGGTGGTCGAGGCCTCGGCAATGTGCTGCACCGGCTTGTACTGGGTGCCGGTGTAGTACTCGGTGATCCACACGATCGCGCCGGTCAACGCCAGCCCGATCAGGGTGCAGAACCACAGGTTCATCGCGCCGTGGCCGAAGTCCGGCATCAATTGCGTGGTGATCGGATAGAACGCCACGGCGGCCAGTACCGCAGAAACGATCACGCCCTTGTACAGCGCGCCCATGATCGAGCCGCCCGGTTTCACCCGCACGAACAGCGTGCCGATGATCGAGGCGATGATCGACACGCCGCCCAGCAGCAGCGGATACAGCACCGCATTGCCGCCGACCTCGGCGGCCATCAGGCTGCCCAGCAGCATGGTGGCGATCACGGTGACCGCATAGGTTTCGAACAGATCGGCAGCCATGCCGGCGCAGTCGCCCACGTTGTCGCCCACGTTGTCGGCGATCACCGCCGGGTTGCGCGGGTCATCCTCGGGAATGCCGGCTTCGACCTTGCCGACCAGATCGGCGCCGACGTCGGCGCCCTTGGTGAAGATGCCGCCGCCCAGCCGCGCGAAGATCGAGATCAGCGAGCTGCCGAAGGCCAGGCCGACCAGCGCGTGCAGCGCCGGCTCGCCACCGATGCCCATGCACTCGAGTACCAGCCAGTAGCCGGCCACGCCGAGCAGGGCCAGGCCGACGACCAGCATGCCGGTGATCGCACCGCCGCGGAACGCCACGTCCATCGCCTTGCCCAGGCCGCTGCGCGCCGCTTCGGCCGTGCGCACGTTGGCGCGTACCGAGACATTCATGCCGATGTAGCCGGCAGCCCCCGACAGTACCGCGCCGACCAGAAAGCCGATCGCGGTCGGCCAGCTCAGGAAGAATCCGATCAGCAGCAGCAACACCACGCCGACCAGACCAATGGTCGTGTATTGCCGGTTGAGATAGGCGCGTGCGCCTTCCTGGATCGCCGAGGCAATCCCCTGCATCCGCTCGTTGCCTGGCGATTGCGCCAGGATCCAGCGCGCAGAGAACGCGCCATACAAAACCGCCACTAACGCACAAGCAACAACGATCCACCAGCCATACTGCTGCAGCATCGGAGCCTCCCCATGGGTTGTATGCGGCCGTCCGGAGTGGGCGGTCCCGGGCAGTATAGGCAGAGGTCATGGCCCAGGCTGTTGTGCGGCGCAGCGCCTGGCCTCGCGGGCAGTCAAGAAAAAGGCCATGCACGGATGCATGGCCTTCGTTTGCTGGCTGGAGCGGGCAGGTTTACTGCAGCGCCATGTCCAGAATGATGCCGGTGGCGATCGCCACCAGCAGATAGCTGTTGTCCTCCGCCCGGATCCAGTGGTAGCCGTGCGGGGGCTGGCGCAGGTGGTAGTAGCCGTAGTTGCTTACCACGTAGCTGGGGCCGTAGTAGCGGTGACCGCGCTGCCAGCGGGTGCGCACCGGATGGCGCGGGGTGACCGGGCGATAGGCGTAGCCATAGCCGTAGTTGTAGCCGTGTCCGTAGTTGTAGCCACGGCCATAGTTGTAGCCACGACCATGGCCGTAACCACGGTTGTATCCGTAGCCACGGTCGTGGCCGTAGTGCCGGTTGTCGTGGCGCCGGCTGTCGTGATGGGGTGCGCCATGGTGGCCGTGGCCGCGACGGTCGTGGTCACCTTTGCCGGGAGCCGCCAGCGCAAAGCCGGCCATGGCGAGCAGGGCAACGGCCAGGATCAGTCGGGTAAAGAGCTTCATCTCAGGTCTCCTCCGTGGCAGGCGGCCACGGGCGCGTCCGGGGTGATGCAGTCCTGATCGTAGGGAATGGCAACTGAATGGAGTGCCGCCGGCGGTGCCGGGCCTTGTCAGGCCATCGTATCGAATCTTCCGCGTACGAATGCTGCCGCCAGTCGCAGATCGGCGGTGTTGCCATGCAAGGTGTGCTTCCGTCATTGAGGGCGAGCGGTGTTTCAGTGATCGAACGCCGTCAGTTTTTTCGCCACGGCGGGGTTTTTCAGTCGTGCGTAGGCTGGCAGGCCGTCCTTCCCGTAGGGCAGGGCCGCCTCGCCGCGGATCAGCGGTGCAAGGTAGCGACGGGCGGCGGGGGTGATGCCGAAGCCGTCACGGCTGATGAAGCTCTTCGGCATCTTCTTTTCGCGGTTGGCGATCTTCGCCAGTGGTGCCGGTTCGATCTTCCAGCGGTAGGGCGTGTCGCTGGTGCGCACGATCACCGGCATCACCGCGTTCATGCCGGCCAGTGCGTACTCGACCGCGGCCTTGCCCACCGCGAAGGCCTGTTCGGCATCCACTTTCGAGGCGGCGTGCCGCGCCGAGCGTTGCAGGTAGTCGGGCAGTGCCCAGTGATATTTGTAACCGAGCTTTTCCTTGACCAGTGCCGCCAGCACTGGCGCCACGCCGCCGAGCTGGGCGTGGCCGAAGGCGTCGCGGGTGCCGGCTTCGGCGAGGAAGCGGCCCGCGGCATCGCGCACGCCCTCGGAGGCGACCACGGTGCACCAGCCGACGCGCTCGACGGTGGCTTTCACCCGGGCCAGGAAGGCGGCTTCGTCGAACACGCATTCGGGGAGCAGGATGATGTGCGGCGCGGCGTCCGCGTTTTCACCGGCCAGGCCGGCGGCAGCGGCGATCCAGCCGGCGTGGCGGCCCATCACTTCCAGGATGAACACCTTGGTCGAGGTTTCGGCCATCGAGGCGATGTCGAGGCTGGCTTCCAGCGTGGAGATCGCGGTGTATTTCGCCACCGAGCCGAAGCCGGGGCAGCAGTCGGTGACGGCCAGGTCGTTGTCCACCGTCTTGGGCACGCCGATGCAGCGGATGTCGTAGCCCAGCGTCTTGCCGATCTGCGACAGCTTGAGCGCGGTGTCGGCCGAGTCGTTGCCGCCGTTGTAGAGGAACCAGCGGATGTCGTGGGCGCGGAACACCTCGATCAGCCGTTCGTACTCGGCGCGGTTGTCCTGCAGCGATTTCAGCTTGTAGCGGCACGATCCGAACGCGCCGCCCGGGGTATGTGCCAGCGCGCGGATCGTGGCCGCGGTTTCTTTCGAGGTGTCGATCAGATCCTCGCGCAGCGCACCGAGAATGCCGTTGCGTGCGGCCAGTACCTTGACCCCGCGTGCGCGTGCCGTCTCGATCACCCCGGCGGCGGTGGCGTTGATCACGGCGGTGACGCCGCCGGACTGGGCGTACAGCAGTTTGCCGGCAACGGGGACGGGACGGCGACTCGGGCTCATGAGGGTTCTCGATCTGAAAGGTGGCAAGGGTGGTGGCGGCCGATAAATCTTTTCAGCGCCAATTACTTGGCGTGAATCCGCAGGCGATGCTGTTTGACGGCATCGGGTGCAGCCGCTAGTTTTGGCGTTCCATTCTGGAGTCAGGATGGCTGTTGCAGTGTGCGACAGCCCGTCGAATTTGTGGAGCATTATGCGACTCGTCCTACTTGGTGCGCCCGGCTCGGGCAAAGGTACCCAGGCTGCCCGGTTGAAGACGGCGCTGGGCGTGCCGCATATCTCGACCGGCGACATGCTGCGCGCGGCGGTGGCCGCCGGCACGGCGATGGGATTGAAGGCCAAGGCGGTGATGGATGCCGGTCAGCTGGTCTCCGACGACATCCTGCTCGGCATGTTGGAAGAACGACTCGCCCAGCCTGATGCCGCCGGTGGCTTCATCCTCGACGGCTATCCGCGCAATCTGGCCCAGGCCGATGCGCTGGACCAGTTGCTGGCCCGGCTCGGCCAGCCGCTCGATGCGGTGGTCAAGCTGGATGTGCCGAACGACGCCATCGTCGGCCGCTGCGAAATCCGTTTCGAGGCCGAAGGGCGTGCCGACGACAACCCGGAAACCGTGCGCAAGCGTCTTGCCGTCTATGCCGAACAGACCGCGCCGGTGGCCGATTTCTACGCCAGGCGCGGCAAGTTGCAGGTGGTGAACGGTGTCGGTGAGCTGGACGACGTCACTGCACGCATCAATCAGGCGCTGCAGAACGCACCGACCGCCGCCAACGGCTGAAACTTTCTCCACCCGGCCGGGTGGAACCAGGGAGCGCGCGGCATGCGCCTGCACATTCTCGGTATCTGCGGCACCTTCATGGGCGGTGTCGCCGCGCTGGCGCGTGAGCTCGGCGACGTGGTCGAAGGCTCCGACGCCAATGTCTATCCGCCGATGAGCACCCAGCTCGAAGCGCTCGGCATCGGCCTGATGAGCGGTTACCGCGCCGAGCACCTGCAGCCGGCGCCGGATCTGGTGGTGGTCGGCAACGCGATGAGCCGCGGCAACCCCGCCGTCGAGTACATGCTCGACCAGCGCCTGCGTTACATCTCCGGCCCGCAGTGGCTGGGCGAGACAGTGCTGGCCGATCGCGAGGTGCTGGCGGTGGCCGGCACCCACGGCAAGACCACCACCACCAGCTTGCTGGCCCATCTGCTGGAAAGCGTCGGCATGGCGCCGGGTTTCCTGATTGGCGGCGTGCCCGGCAACTTCGGGGTTTCCGCGCGACTGGGCGGACATTCTGGTGATACCGCACCCTCATCCGGCGTCGCGCGCCACCTTCTCCCGGGGGGAGAAGGAAAGGATGTGCAGCCAGCGACTGTGCCATTCGTGATTGAAGCGGACGAATACGACACCGCCTTCTTCGACAAGCGCAGCAAGTTCGTCCACTACCGCCCGCGCATCGCGATCCTCAACAACCTCGAGTACGACCACGCGGACATTTTCCCCGACGTGGCCGCGATCCAGCGCCAGTTCCATCATCTTGTGCGCACCGTGCCGGGCAATGGCCGGCTGATCGTCAACGCGCACGACGAACGGCTGGCCGAGGTGCTGGCAATGGGTTGCTGGACGCCGGTGGAAAGCTTCGGCATCGGACGTGGTGACTGGCAGGCCGTGCTGGTCGAGGCGGATGGCTCGGTGTTTTCGGTGCATCGCAACGGCGCGTTGATCGGCGAGGTGCGCTGGTCGTTGCTGGGCGATCACAATGTGATGAATGCGCTGGCCGCGCTGGCTGCGGCGACGGCGGCGGGAGTCGAACCCGCGGTGTTGTTGCCGGCGTTCGCCGGTTTCGAGAGCGTGAAGCGGCGGATGGAGCTGATCGACGAAGTGGACGGCGTGCGCGTCTACGACGATTTCGCCCATCACCCCACGGCGATCGCCACCACTCTGGCCGGGCTGCGTGCGAAGGTGGGCAAGGCACGCATCCTGGTGGCACTGGAGCCGCGCTCCAATTCGATGCGCCAGGGCGCCCATGCCGAAGCATTGGCACCGTCACTGGCTGATGCCGATGCCGTGGTTTTCCTGCATCGTGCCGGCTTGCCCTGGGATGCCGGTCGCGTCATCGACGCTTTGGATGGCCGAGGCAGCACCGTGTCGACGGTGGATGCCCTGCTGGATGCACTGCATGCACGGGTACAGCCGGGGGATCAGGTGATTTTCATGTCCAACGGCGGTTTCGAGTCCGCGCCGCGGCGGTTTGCCGAGAGTTTGCGGAAGGCGTGACGGCAGCACTGACCTGCCCGGTTGCTCTGGTTACACTTGCCGGATGGCCGTCCAGTCGCCGCTGATCGAAATGCCGCTGTTTCCGTTGAACACCGTGTTGTTTCCCGGTGGGCAACTGCGCCTGCGCATTTTCGAACCGCGTTACCTCGACATGGTGCGCGAATGCACGCGTTACGGCACCGGCTTCGGTGTGTGCCTGATCCTCGAAGGGGCGGAGACTGGCGCTCCGGCCTTGCCGGCCGCGGTCGGCACGGTGGCGCGGATCATCGATTTCCATCGTGGTGAAGACGGCCTGCTCGGCATCGTGGCCGGTGGTGACTCGCGCTTTCGCGTGGCACGCAGCCGGATACGTTCCGATGGCTTGCTGCGGGGCGAAGTGGAACTGTGGCCGAGCGAGCCGGAGCAGCCGGTCCCGGTGGAGTTTGCCCTGCTGCAGGGCATTCTGGAGCGCCTGATCGAGACGCTGGCACCACACTGGCAGGATGCTCCGCGCAGCGCGTATGACGACGCCAGCTGGGTAGGTTTCCGTCTGGCCGAGTTGTTGCCGCTGGATGCGGGAGAGCAGCAGCGCATGCTGGAACTGTCGGATCCGGTGCAACGCCTGGCCGGGTTGCGCGACATCCTGCCGCGCTTCCAGAAGCCATGAAATTTTGCGGCGCGGGCATCGTAGACTGACGCTTTTGCGATGGAGACGAGGCGCATGACCGACCTTGCCGGAAAGACCCTTTTCATCACCGGCGCTTCGCGCGGCATCGGTCTGGCGATCGCGCAGCGCGCCGCCCGTGACGGCGCCAATGTGGTGATTGCGGCAAAAAGCGGCGTACCCAATCCGAAACTGCCGGGCACCATCCACACGGCTGCCGCCGCAGTCGAGGCGGCCGGTGGCAAGGCGTTGGCCTTGCAGGTGGACATCCGCGACGAGGCTCAGGTAGCGGCTGCCGCCGCGGCGGCAGCCGAGCGATTCGGCGGCATCGACATCGTGGTAAACAATGCCAGCGCGATCTGGCTGGCCGGTACCGCCGACACGCCGATGAAGCGTTTCGACCTGATGCATCAGGTCAATACCCGCGGGACTTTCCTGGTCACCCAGGCCTGCCTGCCCTATCTGAAGCAGGCGGCCAATCCGCATGTGCTGATGCTGTCGCCGCCGCCGAACCTGGATCAGAAATGGTTCGCGCCGCACACCGCCTACACCATCGCCAAGTACGGCATGAGCCTGTGTGTGCTGGGCATGAGTGCGGAATTCGCATCGCTGGGCATTGCGGTGAACGCGCTGTGGCCGCGCACGGTGATCGCCACCGCGGCGATCGGCATGATCGACCGGGTGAAGGCCGAACAGTGCCGCAAGCCGGAGATCGTTGCTGATGCCGCGCACGCCATGCTGGTGCGGCCTTCGCGCGGGTATACCGGCCATTTCGCGATCGACGAGGAGGTGCTGCGCGAGACTGGCATCGAGGATTTCACACCCTATGCGGTGCAGGCCGGCGCTCCCCTCCTGCCCGATCTGTTTCTTGACTGATTCCATCCACGTACCCCATCACCTCCAGGAAGCCACCATGTCCCCACTCGCCACCGGCACTGCGGCGCTGACCGCACTGGGCAACCGCTATTGGCTGCCGGTCTACAAACCGCGTGATCTGGTGCTCGAACGTGGGCAGGGTGCACGCGTGTGGGACAGCGAGGGCCGCGATTACATCGACTTCGGTGCGGGCATTGCCGTGAATGCGCTGGGGCATGGCGATCCGGATCTGCTTGATGCGTTGACCATCCAGGCCGGCAAGCTCTGGCATGCCAGCAACGTGTTCTATACCGAACCACCGCTGCGACTGGCCGAAGAACTGGTGCAGGCATCGGGTTTTGCCGAGCGCGTGTTCCTGTGCAATTCCGGCGCCGAGGCGAACGAGGCGGCGATCAAGCTGGTGCGCAAGTGGGCGGCGGCGAATGGCCGTGCGCCGGAACGGCGGGTGATCATCACTTTCCGCGGTTCCTTCCACGGCCGCACGCTGGCCACGGTGACCGCCACCGCGCAGCCGAAGTACCAGGAGGGTTACGAGCCGCTTCCCGGTGGTTTCCGCTATCTGGATTTCAACGATGCCGACGCGCTGGAAGCGGCGTTTGCCGATGGCGATGTGGCTGCCGTGATGCTGGAGCCGGTGCAGGGCGAGGGTGGCGTGGTGCCGGCGGCACCGGGCTTCCTGCGCCGGGTGCGCGAGCTGTGTGACGCACACGATGCCTTGCTGGTGCTGGACGAGATCCAGTGCGGCATGGGGCGTACCGGCACGCTGTTTGCCCATGCCCACGATCATGTAGTGCCGGATATCGTGACTCTGGCCAAGGCACTGGGCTGCGGTTTCCCGATCGGCGCGATGCTGGCCGGCCCGAAGGTGGCCGAGGTCATGCAGTTCGGCGCGCACGGCACCACTTTCGGTGGCAATCCGATGGCGTCGGCGGTGGCGCGTGTGGCATTGCGCAAACTGGCTTCGGCAGAAGTGCTGTTGAACGTGGAGCGTCAGGCCAACGATCTGCGTCACGGGCTGGAGCAGATCAACCAGGAACGGCATCTGTTCGACGAAGTGCGTGGCCGTGGCTTGATGCTCGGAGCGGTACTGGCCGATGCGTGGAAGGGCCGGGCCGGCGAGATCCTCGATCATGCCGCGGCACACGGCCTGTTGTTGTTGCAGGCCGGGCCGGACGTGTTGCGCTTCGTGCCGCCGCTGACGATCAGCGATGAGGAAAGTGCCGAGGGGCTGCGTCGTCTGGATGCCGCACTGGCGGATTTCGCTGCGACCTGAGCTGGCGTGGTCGCAGGACATCGCTTGGTATCATTCGGGGTTCCCCCATCGAAACCTCGGATGATCCGATGAAATATCTGCACACCATGGTGCGCGTACGCGATGTCGATGCCTCGCTGCGCTTCTACTGCGAAGGCCTGGGGCTGCGCGAAGTGCGTCGCCAGGAAAACCCGCAGGGCAAGTTCACCCTGATCTTCCTTGCCGCGCCGGACAGCCCCGAGGCGGAAGTCGAGCTGACCTGGAACTGGGGCTCCACCGAGGATTACGGCAGCGCCCGCAATTTCGGCCATCTGGCCTTCGAGGTGGAAGACATCTACGCCGCCTGCCAGCATCTGATGGACATGGGCTACACCATCCATCGCCCGCCGCGCGATGGCCACATGGCCTTCGTTCGCTCGCCCGACCTGATCTCGGTCGAGCTGCTGCAGAAGGACGGCCATCTGCCGCCGCAGGAACCGTGGGCATCGATGCCGAATACCGGCAACTGGTGACCCGCAAGGTGCCGCCCGGACATGGGCGGGCGGCACCGTTTCCTCAGCCCTTGGCTTCGCGCAGCGCCTCACGAGCGGCCTGCAAGGTATCGGCGATATCCTGGTCGCTGTGCGCGCTGGACATGAAGCCGGCCTCGAACGCGCTGGGCGCGAGATAGACGCCGCGCTGGAGCATGCCGTGGAAGAAGCGGTTGAACATCGCCGCATCGGCCGCCGTGGCCTGGGCGAAGCTCTCCACTTTCTCCGCGCTGAAGAACAGGCCGAACATGCCGCCGACGCGGTTGGTGCTGAACGGCACGCCTTCGCCGTCGGCCACCGACTGCAGACCGTCGCAGAGCAGCCGGGTGCGCGATGCCAGCGTGTCGTGGAAGCCCGGCGCCTGGATCAGTTCCAGCATCGCCAGGCCCGCCGCCATCGCCACTGGATTGCCGCTGAGCGTGCCGGCCTGGTAGATCGGACCGGACGGGGCGATCTGCTCCATCAGATCACGACGGCCACCGTAGGCACCCACGGGCATGCCGCCGCCGATGATCTTGCCGAAAGTGGTCAGGTCCGGCGTCACGCCGTAGTGCGCTTGCGCACCACCCAGTGCCACGCGGAAACCGGTCATCACCTCGTCGAAGATCAGCAGTGCGCCGTGTTGCGTGCACAGTTCGCGCAGGCCCTGCAGGTAGCCGTCCTTCGGCAGGATGCAGTTCATGTTGCCCGCAACTGGTTCGATGATCAGGCCGGCGATGTCGTGGCCGTGCTCGGTGAACAGCGCCTTGGCCGCTTCCAGGTCGTTGTAGGGCAGGGTGAGGGTCAGGTCGGCATTTGCGCTGGGCACGCCGGGCGAGGTCGGCACGCCGAAGGTGAGTGCGCCGGAACCGGCCTTCACCAGGAAACTGTCGCCGTGGCCGTGGTAGCAGCCCTCGAACTTCACGATCCGGCTGCGTCCGGTGGCACCGCGGGCCAGCCGGATCGCCGACATGGTCGCCTCGGTGCCGGAGTTCACCATGCGCACCATCTCGATCGACGGAATCAGCCGGGTGATCGTTTCGGCCATGGTGACCTCGGCCGCGCACGGCGTGCCGAACGACAGGCCGTCCTTCACCGCCCGTTCCACCGCCTCGCGCACCGCCGGATGGTTGTGGCCGACGATCATCGGGCCCCATGAGCCGACATAGTCGATGTAGCGCTTGCCCTCGACATCCCACAGGCAGGCACCGTCGGCGCGTGCGGTGAAGAACGGTTCGCCGCCGACCGACTTGAACGCGCGCACCGGCGAGTTCACGCCGCCGGGCATCAGGGGCAGGGCGCGCTGGAAAAGTTCGTGGTTGCTCATCGGGCGGTTTCTCGGTCAGGGGAATACAGGGAGGCGAAGCTTTCCGCTGCGGCGCGTACGTCAGTGGCGCCGAACAGGGCGGAGATGGCAGCCAGATAATCGGCGCCGGCATCGACCAGTGAGGTGCCATTTTCCGGCGTGATCCCGCCGATCGCCACCCGCGGCACGCCGAGCGCGGCGCTTTGTCTCAGCAGGTCGTGTGGTACACAGGGTGCCAGTGGCTTGGTTTTCGACGGAAACATCACGCCGAACGAGACGTAGCTCGCGCCGGCCTGGACGGCTTCGCGGGCGGTGTCGAGAGAGCCGCAGCACGACACGCCGATGATGGCCCGCTCGCCGAGCACGACACGCGCGGCGGCAACTTCGCCGGCCGTATCCAGGTGCACGCCGTCGGCTGTTGCCGACAGGGCCAGCGCAACGTCACCCCCGATGATCAGCGGAACACCGTGCGTGTTGCACAGCTTGCGCAGTGCGATGGCTTCGCCGTGGCGGCGTGCCGGATCGTGGCTCTCGTCGCGGTACTGCAGCAGTCTGGCGCCACCGGCCAGGGCCTGTGCGACGACATCGGGCAGGTCGGGGCGCGGTCCATCGGTGATCGCGTACAGGCCGCGGGCAGGCCATCGTGCAAACGTGTTCAAGTTCCACCTCTCTTGCGTGCGGATGATGTCGGGTTGTCGCGAGCTTTCGCATTGTCGGGCGAGTTGCGAGAATGAGCGATTCCCAGTGATACGAAGAAGCCCGACCATGAGCCAGAGTTCCACCGAAACCCCAGCCTTGCGCAAATGGATGTGCGTCGTTTGCGGCTATATCTATGACGAAGCCGTGGGTGCTCCCGACGAGGATATTGCCCCCGGCACCCGCTGGGAGGATGTCCCCGATACCTGGACCTGCCCCGACTGTGGTGCGACCAAGGACGATTTCGAGATGATCGAGATCGACTGATCGCCGGTTTTTGCCCGTCAACGGTCCGATTCCGCCAGCGTGCTGGCCGTGCCTGCTGCTCAGATGCTCCCGCGTGTCACACGCATCACTCATGCCGGGAGCATTCCATGACGCAGCAGTTCATACCCTTCGAAGACGACTGGGACGCATTGGAAAACCTGCGCCCCGGTGATCTGGTGCCCTATCGGGTTGGCATGCTGGACCTGGTGGATTCACCGGATCAGTCCACCACGCCCATGTCGCCTTCCACGGTCAGCACGTCGCCGACCTTGGCACCGATCCGCCGCACGGTTCCTGCTGCCAGCTCCAGCACGTAACGCGCAGGAGCCTCGCTGGGGTAGGTCGGGCAGGGATCGGCCTTGCATGGCGGCACGTTCAGCTGCATCGATACCAGGCGGTAGTCCGCGTCGAAATACAGAATGTCCAGCGGGATCAGCGTGTTCTTCATCCAGAACGCCTGCGGCGCGGTATAGGGGAATGCGAAAAGCATGCTGTGATCCGCTGCCAGCGACGTACGCATCATCAGCCCCCGCATGCGACTGGCATCATCGGTGGCGAACTCCGTCGAGAAGCGGTGCCCGGCCAACTCCACGCGAGGCGTGGGTTGCGTCGCGCCGGCGGTATCCACGCCGCCGGCCAGCAGGAAAAGCATCAGTGCAAACGTCGGTTTCATCATGGTCTCGTCGCAGGACTGGGGATGACGGGGAAGTGTAGCGCTGCCATGGCGCGTGCTTTTTTGACAAAAAGCCCACGACCCTCTTCACATCGGCATGGCATGGCGCTATGATTCCCGCCCCTTCGACGAGGCGCCCGTTTCGCGAAGGTTCCCGCAACACCTTTCGATGAAAAAAAACTTCTCGAAAGGTGTTGACGGACAGGAAAAGCGATGTAATATGGGCGGCTCACCCGGGACGAAATGTTCCGGGGCATTCTCCGGAAACGGTGGGATGCAGAAGCAGATCTTTGACAGTGTGCGCAGGTGAATTGTGTGGACGTCTTGTGCTGATGGGTTGCGACCTGTCCAAGCAATGCAAGCGTCCCACCAAAGAAAGTCAGTAATGAGTTTTTTCG
>Ga0222419_100430_pt1 | contig 42426 bp, 41 predicted proteins | sample 1B20Ametagenome_FD_182474 | JGI IMG/M metagenome (GOLD analysis project Ga0222419, IMG submission 182474) | Enriched microbial communities from leaf-cutter ant dump, University of Wisconsin, Madison, United States - 1B20A (version 2) | ecosystem: Environmental > Terrestrial > Nest > Insects nest...
CATTCCGAACCCGGAAGCTAAGCCTCACAGCGCCGATGGTACTGCAGGGGGGACCCTGTGGGAGAGTAGGACACCGCCGGACTCCTTTTAGACAAGAAAGACCACCCAGAGCTGGGTGGTCTTTCTTGCGTTAAGGGCCGTGTCGCAGTGCGCGCGCACCGTGTGCGAGCCCGCACGTTCAGCGGCGCCTTCGCGCGTCAGCGGCGGATGGGCAGACGGAGCGTGACCACGCTGCCGGCGCCCTCCACGGACCGCAGCGACACGTCTCCGCCGTGCCGGCGCATGACCGTGGCGACGAGCGTGAGGCCGATGCCCGAACCGCTCACGTCGCGGGCGTTCTGCGCGCGGGCGAGCTCGTCGAACACGCTCGGCAGATCGGCCAGGGGGATCCCGCGGCCGGCATCCGCCACCTCGACGACGGCCCAGCCGTCGTGCTCGCGCAGCCGCACCTCGATCGGCCCTGACGACGAGTACTTGGCCGCGTTGCCGAGCACGTTGTCGAGCACGAGCGAGATGAGATCGACATCCACGGTGAGCGGAGGGACCGCCCAGGGGACCCGCGTGACCGACAGCGCGATCCGCGCGCCCGCTGCGGGATTCTGCTGGGCGAGAGCCGCGATCGACTCGCTGAGGAGCTGCTCGAGGTCGACGCTCTCGGTCTCGAGCGGCCTCGTCTCCAGCTCCGCGAGCTTGCGCAGGTCTCGCACCAGAGTGCTGAGCTTCGTCGACTGCGCGTCGATCGTGCGCCAGGCGTCGGCCTGGGTGCCGTCCTGCGCAGCCACGGCCGTCGCCCGGATCGCCGTGATCGGGTTCTTCAGCTCGTGGTCGAGGCGCGCGAGGAAGCGCTGATGGTTCTCCCTCTCGGCGACGGCGGCGGCCTCGGCGGCTGCGGTCGCCGCCTCGGACTCGCGCGCCCGCGCCCTGGCCGAGCGACGGCGGGCGAGCAGGATCGTCAGCGGCACGGCGGAGAGGACGACGCCGGCTCCGAACACCGCGGCGGGCAGGCTCGTCGAGACCTCCAGCATCCGCTCGTCGCCCGCCAGCAGCATCCCGCCGGCTGCCAGTGCGCACAGGCCGACCGGCGCCGCGGTCGCGACGCCGAGAGCGACGGAGCCGCGGCGCGTCATCCCGCCACCACCTTCGGGGCGAACAGATAGCCGACGCTCTGCGCCGTCTCGATAAAGCTCGCATCTCCGAGCACGCGCCGCAGCTCCGCGACGCGATGGTCGACGGCACGGCTCGAGGTCGCGAAGTCGAAGCCCCACAGGGTCGACAGCAGACGCTCGCGCGTGTGCACCTCCTGCGGGTGGAGCATCAGGTACTCGAGCAGGGTCAGCGCCTTCGGCGTGAGAGTGAGCTCGGCATCGCCGCGCCAGACACGGCGCGAGGTGCGGTCGAGCACGAGGTCGAGCGCACGCAGCCGAGGCGCGGAACGCAGGGATCCAGCGCCCTGCTCGGTGCGCCGCAGCACGGCCTTGATCCGTGAGATGAGCTCGTGCGGATCGAAGGGCTTGTTCAGATAGTCGTCGGCGCCCTCGTCGAGCGCGGCGCTGCGCTCCCAGGACTCGCCGACCTGCGTGAGCAGGATGATGGGCAGCCAGAGCTGGCGGGCGCGCACGCGCCGCACGAACTCGCGGCCGTCGACGTGCGGCATCAGCACGTCGCAGACGACGAGGTCGGGCACGTCGCGCTCCACCTCGATCAGGCCTGCGCGGCCGTCCTCGGCCACGCGCACGTCGAAGCCGCTGCGGTCGAGGAACGCGCCGAGGGCACCGGTGATCGCCTCGTCGTCGTCGACGAGCAGGATGCGGGGGCGGTGCGGAGCGTCCATCGGCTCAGCCCCGCTTCAGGATGTTGGCGGCTCCGGTGTCGGAGACGGCCGGCGTCGAGCCCGACCAGAAGACCGTGCTCGCGCTGCCGGTGACGGTGAGGGTCTGCACGTTCCCGACGAACACCGTGGTGCCGCTGCCCCGCAGCGTGAGGTCGTCGACGTCGTCCGCGATCACCGCGCCCGCGTCGATCTCTATCACGAGCTCGACGCAGTGGCCTTCGACCCGCACGATGTCGCCATCGGCGGTGAGCGGCCCATCGGGGCAGGACATGGTGGTGTCCGCCGCGGCGAGCAGCCTCTCGCGCTGTGCCTGGGCGTCCTCGCCTGTTCCGGATGCCGGTGCGGATGCCGGAGGGCTCGACGCGCCGGCATCCGTCCGCTCCTGTGTGCCGGTCGCGGCGGACTCCGTGCGGTCTGCGCGGGGCGCCCCGTCGGACGGATCGACGATCGCGACCGTGCAGGCGCTCAGCGCCGGCGCCATCGCGAGGGTCAGCAGCAGGGCCGCCGCCGTGGGGGCCTTCCGTGTCACGCGCATGGCATCCATCCTCTCGTGCCTCGGCTCAGAACGTGGCGGGGATGAAGATCTCGACGCGGCGGTTCAGCTGCCGCCCTGCGGGGTTGTCCGCGCCGTTCAGCTCGTTCGGCGCGACGGGGCGCGTCTCGCCGAACCCCTCGGCGGTGAGGGCGGTCGTCACGCCGCGCTGCTCGAGTCCCGCGACGACGGACTCGGCTCGCGCCTCGGACAGCTTCTGGTTGTAGTCGTCCGATCCGATCGAGTCGGTGTGCCCGGAGACCTGCGCCTGCGCGATGTCGAGCGTCGTGAACACCTGTGCGACCGCGTCGAGGGTGGCCGCGGCATCCGCTCTGATGCCGCTCCTGTCGAAGTCGAAGAGCACGCCGTCCTCGAAGGTCAGCGTGGTGCCGCAGGACTCGAGCGGGGCGAGCGCGCCCAGGGGAGGGAACGACCCGAGCCTCGGCACCTGCGGAAGAGGGTCGGCCTCGACCATCTCCCCGTCGACGCGGGCGGTGCCGTCTCCGAAGTTCTGGATCGTGATCTCCCCGTCGGTGTAGTTGCCGGATCCGTCGCCGAAGTTCTGGATCGTGACGGTCCCGTCGGTGTAGTTGCCCGACCCGTCGCCGAAGTTCTGGATCGTCTCGGCGCCGTCGGTGTAGTTTCCGGATCCGTCTCCGAAGATCTGCACCGTCTTGGTCGCATCCGAGTAGTTGCCGGAACCGTCGCCGAAGTTCTGGATCGTGACGGTCCCGTCGGTGTAGTTGCCCGAGCCGTCTCCGAAGTTCTGGATCGTCACGCCGTTGATGGTGGAGGTGCCCGATCCGTCGCCGAAGTTCTGCACGGTCCCGTCGGGACCGGTGAACGCGCCCGAGCCGTCGCCGTAGAGGTAGGCGGTGCCGTTGCCGGAGATCACGCTGCCGCCTGCGTCGCAGTGCGCGGGCGTGGCGGTCACGCCGGGCAGATCTGCGAGCGCCTCGTTCACCTCGATCGTGAAGGCGGACGCGGAGGTGTCCAGCAGGGAGAGATCGGGCAGCACGAACAGGGGCACGGGCGGGAACTGGCCGACGTCGTAGCCGGGCACGGTGTGCGCGGAGGGCTCGGCGGTCGCAGACGGCTTCGGAGCGGCGCTCGGCGTGGAGGAGGGGGATGCCGGCTCCGCCGCGCAGCCGGTGAGGACCACCGCGGCGGTGAGTCCGAGGATCAGGCCGCGGCGACCGAGCTGTGCAGTGCGTGTCGAGGAGGTCATGCTCCGAGACTATCCAGGCGATGTGGCGGTGCTGTCGCGGCGATGTCGCAGGTCTGCGACATCCGGTTCAGCGCTTCAGCCGCGACTCCAGCGTGGTCGCTGTGGCGCGCACGGCGTCGGCCAGCGCCTCCTCGTCGAGGTCTCCGCCGGCCCAGGTGACCGCCACCGCGGCGATCGGCCAGCCGGTGTGGTCGTGCACGGCGACGCCGACGCTGCGCAGCCCGTCGGCGACCTCGCTGTCCTCCGTGGCGTAGCCTCGGGCCCTGACCTCGCGCAGCAGCTCGCGCAGCTCGCCCGGCGTGCGCGGGCCGAGTCCGGTGCGGTCGGGGAACGCGGAGGCGCTCGGGTAGAGCGCGCGCACCTGCTCGCGGGGGAGCGAGGCGAGCATGGCGCGACCGGACGCCGTGAGATGGGCGGGGAGACGCACGCCGACGTCGGTGATGAGGGCGGGGCGCCGCGGTGCGCGCTCCTCGACGATGTAGAGGACGTCGCCGCCGCTCATCACGGCGAGATGGGTGCTCTCGCCGAGGCGGTCGGAGAGGGCGGCGACCAGCGGCCGGCCGAGCCGGGCCAGGGGCTGCTGCCTGGCGTAGCCGCCGGCGAGCTCGAAGGCCGAGGTGCCCAGGCCCCAGCGGCGGTCCTCGCGGAGGTGCAGCACGAAGCCGTGCGCGGCGAGGGTCGCGAGGAGGTGGTAGACCGTCGAGCGCGGGAGCGAGAGCTCGCGGGCGATGGCGGATGCCGCGACGGGCGCCGGACGCCCGGCGAGATAGCGCAGGATGCGCAGGGTGTTCTCGGCCGCCGGGACCCGGGCGGAGCCGGCATCCGCACTGTCTGGGATCACAGACAAAGGATGCCACGATCCCCTGCCGGGCGCGACCGCGAGGGTGTGGAATCGAGGCATGAGTGATCTGCCCGTCGTCCTGGTCGGCGCCGCGCCGCTGAGCGCCGCCGACGTCGTCGCCGTAGCCCGGCACGGCGCTTCCGTCGTCATCGCCCCCGAGGCCCTCGAGCGCGTCGCCGAGACCCGCGGCGTGATCGACGGCCTCGCCGCCGACCCGAACCCGCACTACGGAGTGTCCACCGGCTTCGGCGCCCTCGCCACGACCTTCATCGCCCCCGACCGCCGTCGCCAGCTGCAGGCGAGCCTGATCCGCTCCCACGCCGCTGGTACCGGCGCCGAGGTCGAGCGCGAGGTCGTGCGCGGTCTGCAGCTGCTGCGCCTGCAGACCCTGGCCTCCGGCCGCACGGGGGTCCGCCCCGTCGTCGTCGAGACCTACGCCGCCCTGCTGAACGCCGGCATCACGCCGATCGTCCGCGAGTACGGCTCGCTCGGATGCTCGGGCGACCTCGCCCCGCTCGCGCACATCGCGCTGGCCACGATGGGCGAGGGCGATGTGCGGGACGGGGCCGGCGACCTGGTCCGGGCATCCGAGGCGCTCGCCGCCGCCGGCATCGAGCAGCTCACCCTCGTCGAGAAGGAGGGCCTGGCCCTCATCAACGGCACCGACGGGATGCTGGGCATGCTCGTGCTCGCGCTGCACGACCTCGAGGAGCTGCTGATCACGGCCGACATCGCCGCCGCGATGTCGATCGAGTCGCAGCTGGGCACCGACGCCGTCTTCGCCGCCGATCTCATGGCGCTGCGCCCGCAGGTCGGACAGGGCGTCTCGGCCGCGAACCTGCGCTCCTTCCTCGGCGACTCCCCGATCGTGCACAGCCACAAGGGCCCCGAGGACGGCCGGGTGCAGGACGCGTACTCGCTGCGCTGCTCGCCGCAGGTGCACGGCACCGCCCGCGACACCGCCGGCTACGCCGCGACGATCGCCGACCGCGAGCTCGAAAGCGTCATCGACAACCCGGTGATCACCCTCGACGGCCGCATCGAGTCGAACGGCAACTTCCACGGCGCCCCCGTGGCCGCGGTGCTCGACTTCCTCGCGATCTCGGTCGCCGACGTCGCCTCGGTCTCCGAGCGCCGCACCGACCGCGCGCTCGACCCCGCCCGCAACCACGGCCTGCCGCCGTTCCTCGCCGACGAGGTCGGCGTCGACTCCGGCCTGATGATCGCGCAGTACGCCGCGGCCGGCATCGTGTCCGAGCTCAAGCGGCTCGCGGTGCCGGCATCCGTCGACTCGATCCCCTCGTCGGCCATGCAGGAGGACCACGTGTCGATGGGCTGGGCGGCCGCGCGCAAGCTGCGCCGCGCGATCGACGGCCTCGGCCGCGTGCTCGCGATCGAGATCCTCACCGGCGCCCGTGCGCTCGACCTGCGCGCGCCGCTGCAGGCGGGACCCGCCACCGGCGCCGTGCGCGACCTCGTCCGCACCGTGGCCGCGGGCCCCGGCCCCGACCGCTTCCTCTCTCCCGACATGGAGGCCGTGACCGCGCTCGTGCAGTCCGGCGCCATCGCACGCATCGCAAAGGAGCACGCGAAATGACCGACCCTTCGACAAGCTCAGGGACCCAGGGGACGACACGCCCAGGGGCCCAGGGGATGACAAGCTCAGGGACCCGGGGGCGCACCGTCCGCGCCCCGCGCGGCAACGAGCGCACCGCCAAGAGCTGGGGCGCCGAGGCCGCCAAGCGGATGCTGATGAACAACCTCGACCCCGAGGTCGCCGAGCACCCCGAGGACCTCGTCGTCTACGGCGGCACCGGCCGCGCCGCGCGCAGCTGGGAGGCGTACGACGCCATCGTGCGCACCCTCGACGAGCTCGAGCCCGACGAGACCCTGCTCGTGCAGTCGGGCAAGCCGGTCGGCGTGTTCCGCACGCACGAGTGGGCGCCCCGGGTGCTCATCGCGAACTCGAACCTCGTGGGGGACTGGGCGACGTGGCCCGAGTTCCGCCGCCTGGAGTCGCTCGGCCTCATGATGTACGGCCAGATGACCGCGGGCTCGTGGATCTACATCGGCTCGCAGGGCATCCTGCAGGGCACCTATGAGACCTTCGCGGCCGTGGCCCGCTCGCTCGGCAGGGACTCCCTCAAGGGCACGCTGTCGCTCACCGGCGGCGCCGGCGGGATGGGCGGCGCGCAGCCGCTCGCCGTGACGATGAACGAGGGGGCGGTGCTCATCGTCGACGTCGACGAGACGCGTCTCGCCCGCCGGGTCGACCACGGCTACCTCGACGTGTACTACACCGACCTCGACGAGGCCGTGGCGCGCGCGGTCGCGGCCAAGGAGACGGGCGAGGCCCTCTCGGTCGGCATCGTCGGCAATGCCGCGGAGGTCTTCCCCGAGCTGCTGCGCCGCGGGGTGCCGATCGACGTCGTGACCGACCAGACGAGCGCGCACGACCCGCTCGCCTATCTGCCGATCGGCGTCTCCGTCGCCGACTGGAAGACCGAGGCCGCGCGCGATCCCGAGGAGTTCACGCGCCGCGCCCGCGAGTCCATGGCCGCGCACGTCGAGGCGATGGTGGGATTCCAGGATGCCGGAGCCGCCGTGTTCGACTACGGCAACTCGATCCGCGCCGAGGCGCAGCTGGGCGGTTTCGACCGCGCCTTCGAGTTCCCCGGCTTCGTGCCCGCGTACATCCGTCCGCAGTTCGAAGAGGGCAGGGGCCCGTTCCGCTGGGCCGCGCTCTCGGGCGACCCGGAGGACATCCGCAAGACGGACCGTGCGATCGCCGAGCTGTTCCCCGAGGACGCCGCCCTGCACCGCTGGCTCGAGAAGGCCGGCGAGAAGGTGCACTTCGAGGGTCTGCCCGCCCGCATCTGCTGGCTCGGGTACAAGGAGCGGCACCTGGCCGGACTCAAGTTCAACGAGATGGTCGCCTCGGGCGAGCTGTCGGCGCCGATCGTGATCGGCCGCGACCACCTCGACTCCGGCTCCGTCGCCTCGCCGTACCGCGAGACCGAGGCCATGAAGGACGGTTCGGATGCGATCGCCGACTGGCCCCTGCTGAACGCGCTGCTGAACACGGCGTCCGGTGCCAGCTGGGTGTCGCTGCACCACGGCGGCGGCGTCGGCATCGGCCGCTCGATCCACGCGGGCCAGGTCACGGTCGCCGACGGCTCGCCGCTCGCGGCCGAGAAGCTCGAGCGCGTGCTGACGAACGACCCCGGCACTGGTGTCATGCGGCACGTCGACGCGGGCTACGATCACGCCCGCGACATCGCCCGCGAACGCGGCCTGAAAGTCCCCATGGGACTCTGATGCCCGGCGGGAGGAGAGGATGCTGATGCGCACACTCGTCACGAACATCGGCGAGCTGACCACCAACGACGGGCCTGCGCGCCACGACGCAGCGGTGCTGATCGAGGACGGGCTGATCGCCTGGGTCGGGGACGCGGGCGACGCGCAGTCGGCCGACGTCGTCATCGACGCCGAAGGCCGCGCCGTCATCCCCGGCTTCGTCGACAGCCACAGCCACCTCGTGTTCGGCGGGGACCGGGCGGCCGAGTTCGAGGCGCGCATGGCCGGCCAGAAGTACGCGGCAGGCGGCATCCGCTCCACCGTCGCGGCGACGCGTGCCGCCACCGACGACGAGCTGCGCGCCCGCCTGCGCGGCTTCCTCGCCGAGATGCACGCCCAGGGCACGACCACCGTCGAGATCAAGAGCGGCTACGGTCTCGACCTCGAGACCGAGGAGCGCCTCGTGCGCCTGGCCGCCGAGGTCACGCCCGAGGTGACGTTCCTCGGCGCGCACGTGGTCCCGGCGGAGTACGCCGACGACCCCGAGGGCTACGTCGACCTCGTCACCGGTCCCATGCTCGACGCGTGCGCTCCGCACTCGAAGTGGATCGACGTGTTCTGCGAGACCGGGGCGTTCACCGTGGCGCAGTCGCGCCGAGTTCTCGAGGCGGGCATCACCCGCGGGCTCGCGCCGCGCCTGCACGCCAGCCAGCTCGGTCCCGGCGAGGGCGTGCTGCTGGCGGTGGAGCTGGGCGCGGCATCCGTCGACCACGGCACCTATCTGACGGACGCCGACATCGACGCTCTCGCCGCGTCCGACACCGTGCTCACGCTCCTGCCCGGCGTGGAGTTCTCGACCAGGCAGCCCTATCCGAACGCGCGTCGGCTGATCGACGCGGGCGTCACGGTCGCGCTCGCGTGCGACACGAATCCGGGGTCGAGCTTCACGAGCTCGATGCCGTTCTGCATCGCGGTCGCGGTGCGCGACATGGGCATGACCCCCGCCGAGGCGGTCTGGGCCGCGACCGCCGGGGGAGCTGCGGCGCTGCGCCGCGAGGACATCGGCGTGATCGCCCCCGGCTGCCGGGCCGATCTCGTGCTGCTGAAGGCGCCGACGCGGATCCACCTGGCGTACCGTCCGGGGGTGCCGCTCGTCGAGCGTGTGTGGAAGGACGGCGTGCAGGTCGCCTGACCAGCGCGGGAACGGAGGATCATGGCACTGGACGATGGCGCGCATCCGCCGCTGGCACACGACGAACGCTGGCCGCGGGCCGGATCCTGGCCCGCGTTCGACGGGGAGGGTGCGGATGCCGTGCTCCTCGGCGTCCCGACCTGGCGCACCTCGCTGTCGCCCACGGGGGCGCACGAGACCCCGGCCGCCGTCCGCGACGCCCTGCGGCGCTACAGCCCGACGCTGATGGACCCGTCGCCGGTCGATCTGAACGAGGCGCTGCGCATCGTCGATGCGGGCGACGTCGCCGAGCCCGACGGCGACGTCGGCATCGCCGCGACGGTCGCGCGGGTCTCGGAGGTGTCGGATGCCGCACGCCTCGTCATCGCGCTGGGCGGCGACAACTCGCTGACCTATCCGGTGGCGCGAGGGGCCGGCGCCACCGGCCTCATCACGATCGACGCGCACTTCGACCTGCGCGACGGGGTCTCCAACGGATCGCCCGTTCGCCGCCTCGTCGAGGACGCGCCGGAGGCGGAGCGCATCGACCCTCGGCGCATCGTGCAGATCGGCATCGCGGACTTCGCGAACTCGGCCGCCTACGCCCGGCGTGCCGCCGAGTGGGGCATCCGCGTGATCACCCTCGACGAGCTGCGCCGCCGCGGCATCGTCGACGTCGTGGCGGAGGCGCTCGAGATCGCGGGCGCCGGGACCGCGGCCCGCGTCCATCTCGACGTCGACGTGGATGCCGCCGATCGCTCCGTCGCACCCGGATGCCCCGCGAGCGTGCCCGGCGGGCTGGCAGCGTGGGAGCTGCGCGCCCTGGCGCGGGCGCTCGCCGCGGACGGCCGTCTGGTCAGCGCAGACCTCGCCGAGGTCGACGCCACGGCCGACGCCGCGGACGCGCGGACCGTGCGGCTCGCCGCGCTCCTCGTGCTCGAGCTGCTCGCGGGCCTCGCCGGGCGCGAGGGTCGCGGGGGATTCGCCGGGCGTGCGGGGCGTGCGGGGCTCTGAACCCGGCGCGCGCAGGACGCGCGTCGTTTTGTCGGGAGCGGAGGCTCGGGGCGTCGGCGGTGGCGGCGCTTCGGAAGGAGGATTGCGCGTGCGAAGGACGCCCAGGGAGTAGATAGCCTTCTGAAGCGCAGATCTCCTTCCGGCGCGTATGCCGCGCAGGGCGCGACCGGGCAGAACCCGGCCATACAGGACGCAGCTGCGCCGGGTCCTGCCCGGTCCCCATGCCGATGTCAGAAGAGCAGGTAGGCGGCTCCCACCACGGTCAGCGCGATCACGAGCCGGTCGAACAGCTGCTGCGGGATGCGTCTCGCGATGCGCAGCCCCACGAGGGCGCCGACGACCACGAGCGGCGTGAGCAGCAGGTCCATCAGCAGCACCTGCGGCGTGAACAGGCCGAGACCAGCGAGGAACGGCACCTTCACGATGTTCACGATCGCGAAGAACCACGCCGAGGTGCCCAGGAACACCTGCACCTGCGTGCGGGTGGCGAGGAAGTACATCGCCATCACCGGCCCGCCGGCGTTGGCGACCATGGTCGTGAACCCGCCGAGGGCGCCGTAGGTCGAGGAGAGCAGCACGCCGCCGTGCGGCTGCGGCGCGGCATCCGCCCTGTTCTGCCGCCAGCGGCGCCACAGCGTGATCGCGATCATGAGCAGCAGGATGACCCCGACCGCACGGCGCACGATGCCGTCCCCGGCGAGGGCGAGGAACACGAATCCGGCGAGCAGCCCCGCGATCACCGCGGGCGCGAGCCGGAGCAGCGTCGGCCAGTGGGCGTGCCGCCGGTAGGCGATCAGCGCGAAGACGTCTCCGACGATGAACAGCAGCAGCATCGCCGCCGTCGAGGTGCGTGCGGGCAGCACCGCGGCGAACAGGACGACGCTGAGCGTCGATCCCCCGGGGATCGCGGCCTTCGACAGTCCCGTGATCACCGCCGCGAGACCGAGGGCGACCCAGGCCCAGACGCCGAGGTCGATCATCGGCCGAGCTCGGCCGCGATGGCGTCGTACCCGCGGGAGAGGGCGAGGGCGATCGGAAGCACGCCGTCGCCGTCGCGGATCGTGATGTCGGCTCCGCCGTCGATCAGGGCCCGGACGACGTCGACGTAGGCCTGCGAGCCGTCGCCGAGCACGATGGCCTCGTGCAGCGCGGTCCAGTTCAGGTCGTTGACGTGGTTCGGGTCGACGCCCGCATCGAGCAGGATCCGCACGGTGCCGAGCAGGCCGCGCTCGGACGCGGGGATCAGCGCCGTCCCGCCGAAGCGGTTCGTGCTCTTCAGATCGGCGCCGTTCTCGAGCGTCAGCAGCAGGATCTCGTCGTGCCCGCGGGCGCCGGCGTAGAGGTAGGCCGAGTCCTGCATGTCGTCCTTCGCGTTGACGTCGGCACCCGCCTCGATGAGCACGCGCGCGGTGTCCAGGTCGTTCCGCTTGGTCGCCGCGACGAGCGCGGTCATGCCGCCGGCGCCTCGGCCCTCGACGTCGGCTCCGGCATCGAGGGCGGCCTGCGCCGCCGCGGCGTCGCCGGCGGTGACGGCGGCCAGCAGGTTGCGGGTGGCGGTGGACATGGACGTCTCCTCAGAGGTCGGGGCGGGCGGCGGATCGGATGCCGTGCAGGCCGTCGAGACGAACAGCAGGGCCGTCGCGGTCGCGGCGGCCCGGAGCATCCGTCCGATTGCCATCCTCCTGGTATACCAAACGGAGCCGGGGGTGGGGCGGCGTCAGCCGCGCGCGGCGGTCAACGCCGCGGCGAACCGCGCCGCGCGCTGCTCGATGTCCGCCCAGTCGGATGCCGCGAGCGACGCGCCGTTGGCGAGGTCGCCCCCTGCGCCCACGGCGATCGCCCCCGCCGCGAACCAGTCCGCGAGGTTGTCGGGGCGCACGCCGCCCGTGGGCATGAGAGGCGCGTCGGGGAACGGGCCGCGGAGGGCCCCCAGGTACGAGGGGCCGCCGAGGGAGGCGGGGAAGATCTTCACGACGTCGACGCCGAGCTCGAGCGCTCCCATCACCTCGGTCGGGGTCATGGCTCCCGTCATCACCACGCGCCCGGTGTCGAGCATCGCGCGGGTGAGGTGCGGCAGAGTGCCGGGGCTCACGAGGAACTCCGCGCCCGCCTCGGCCGCCTGCGTCGCCTGCTCGGCCGTGGTCACGGTGCCCGCTCCGACGTAGGCGGAGTCGCCGTGACGGGCGATCAGCTCGCGGATCACCCCGGGGGCGTCGGGCGTCGAGAAGGTCACCTCGATGCCGGTCACCCCGCCCCGGATGATCGCCTCCGAGGCCTCCAGGGCGAGCTCGGGGGTGGAGGCGCGCAGCACGGCGAGCACTCCGGTGCTGCGGGCGCGGTCGAGGCGGTCGGTCATCGTGGCTCCTATCGGGGGATGGGTTCCATCCTCCCAGCTCCGAGGGGGCTGGGCGTCCGGCGGGGTCGGTGGAGCTACACCGGGAGGACGGAGGCGACCGTGACCTCCCTGGACACGAGCCGCGGGACGACTTCGCCGAGGAGACCCTCGGCGAAGTGCCTCGTCGTGCGATGCGCGGCGAACGCCCGGTCGTCGGCCCAGCGCTCGACCAGCACCAGGTGCGCCGGATCCTGCTGATCCCTGATCACCTCGATGCCTCGGTTGCCCGCCTCTGCGCGCGTCGCCGTCACGATCGGGGAGAGGGCGGCGAGCACGGCGTCGGCGGCATCGGGGTCGGCGGGGAGGCGGTAGTGCGCGACCGTCACGATCGTCATCCGGAGACGTCCTCGAGCGTGACGCGGTGATGCCGCCGGGAGTAGCGCTCCACGGCGGCGAGGTCGAGTTCGGTGTCGAGGCCTGGAGCCGTCGGCGCGTCGAGGTGGCCGTCGCGGATGCGCGCGAACACAGAGGACCGCATGAGCTTGTGCGACGGCTCGAACGGCAGGTCGTCGGGGAACGCCTCGATCCAGGTGGTGTCCGGCCACGCGAACGAGAGGTGCTGATGCACGCCCGGATAGGCGTGGGTGGAGATCGGCTTCTCGTATTGCCGGGCGGTGGCTATGACATCGGAGGCGGCGGAGATCCCGCCGAGCGTCAGCGCGTCGATGCGCACCACGTCGACGAGGTCCTCCTCGGCGAGGCGCATGACGTCGCGCGGGGAGGTGATGTCGTCGCCGGCGCCCATCGGCACGTCGACCAGGGCTCGAAGCGCTCCGACCTCGTGCAGGCGGTGCTGTGGGAAGGGATCCTCCACCCACGCGATGCCGTCGGTGGCGAACCGTCGGATGGTCTCGGCCGCCTCGCGCACGGTGGGCCAGGCGCCGTTCACGTCGACGACGAGCTGGACGTCGTCGCCCGCGTACTCGCGGATCAGTTCGAGACGGCGTCGCAGCACCGCGGGGTCGTCGTAGCCCGCGGCCTCCAGCTTGAGTGCCGGATACCCCTCCTCGACGCGACGGGAGAGCCGGCGCGCGAACTGCTCGTCGCTCTCGCCCGGCAGCTCGTACCCCTCGACGAGCAATACGCCGACGCGGTCGCGGGCTGCGCCGAGCAGTCGCCACACGGGTGCGCCGAGCAGGGCGCCGCGGATGTCCCAGAGCGCGACGTCGAGGAGGGAGCGGGCGTTGGCGAGGATGCCGAACTGATCGGATGCCGCGGTGGCCCTGCGCGACCGGCCCGCGAGGTCCGCCACGGCGAGCGCGTCCATCCCGAGCACGGCGGGGGCGAGCATGTCGACGATCGCGAGGTCGGCGGGCAGTCCGCGGCTGATCGCGATGGCCGAACCCTCGACGCCGGAGTCGGTGGTGAGCCGCACCACGGTGTAGTCGCGGTGGGTGATCGTGTTCCAGCGGAACCGGATGGGCGCGTCCAGCGGGACGCGGCAGGTCCAGGCGTCGATGGCGGAGATGGCGGGCACGGGAGCCTCCTTGCTCGAAGATCACAGAATTATCAATTTGTGGTGCAGTTGTCCGTTAGGTGATAACTTAGCGTGTGTTCGAATGTTCGGACATATAGATCAGCCGTCTCTCTGGAGACCCGCTTCAACGAAGAAGGAGTTCCCATGCGTCACATGCGCGCGATCGGAGCTGCATCCGCAGTGCTCGTCGGTGCACTGGCCCTGTCGGGGTGCTCGTCGAGCTCGCCCGAGGCGGACGAGTCCGAAGGCCCCGTCACCATCACGTTCGCCGCGTCGATCCTCGGCGAGCCCACCCGTGGGCCGCTGCTGCAGGAGATGATCGACGACTTCAACGCCTCCCAGGACGGGATCACCGTCGAACCGGCCAGCGTCCCCTTCAGCTCGTTCGGCACGACGATCGCCACCCAGCTGGGCGGCGGCGGGGGCCCCGACCTCATCGCCTTCGACCACCCGAACTTCTTCGCGGCGGTCGATGCGGGCCACGTCGAGCCCATCGACGACATCGTCGACGAGGATGCGCTGCTCCCCGGCAACGACAACCTCAGGATCGACGGAGTCCGCTACGGCACCGCGCTCGACATCGGCAACTACGCGTTGATCTACAACCCCGATCTGGTGACGACCGTGCCCACCACCTTCGACGAGCTCCTCGCCGAGGCCAAGGCGCAGACCACGGACGGCGTCTTCGGCTATGCGATGCGCCACACCCAGGCCGAGGAGGCGGGGGTCTGGTACGACCTCTCCGGCTTCGTCTACGGCTTCGGCGGAAACTGGTCGGACGAGGATGGCACGCCCACGATCAACAGCGACGAGAACGTCGAGGGCGTCGAGGCCTACAAGGAGATGTACGACGCCGGTGTCATCCCGCAGGGCACCGACGCAGCCACCTACCGGAAGATGTTCGCCGAGGGCAAGATCGCCATGATGGTCGACAACGGCGGCATCCCCACGGTCATCCAGGGCACCAACCCCGACGCGAAGATCGCCGCGGCAGCCGCTCCGCTGCCCTCCGGCGAGACCGGGCAGGTCATGGCCGTGCTCGGCGTGAACGCCAACGGCGAGCACATCGCCCAGACGAAGGAGTTCTTCGCCTGGCTGCTCGCTCCCGAGCAGCAGGCCCGCATCCAGGGCTTCCTCGGCGGGTCCACCGCGGCGACCAAGGTCGAGCGCACCGCTGAGGAGCTCGAGCAGCGCCCCTACGTCGAGGTGTTCGACGAAGCCGGCGAGAACGCCCGGTCGTTCGTGCCCGACGGGCTCGGCGTGCAGACGCCGCAGATCCGGACCATCGTCGTCACGGCCGTGCTCGAGGCGCTGCAGAACGGCGGAGACATCCGCGAGGCACTCGACCGCGCTCAGGCCGACGTCGAGGGCCTGCTGTAACCATTCGCGGCGGGCCGGCCGTCCGGCCGGCCCGCCGCCCCCGATCCAAGGAGCTCCCCGGATGACCTCCGTCACCACCGCGCCCCCCGCACAGCGCAGCGCCGCCGCCCCGCCGCCCGGCGCCCGGCGTCACCGCCCTGCGCGCATCCACGGCAGCCGTTTCCTGCCCTATCTCCTGATCGGCCCCGCGGCCGTCTACCTGATCCTCTTCCAGGGGCTCCCGCTGCTGCAGGAGGTCTTCCTCAGCACGACCAAGACCAGCCTGCTCAACCCCGGCCGCAACACGTTCGTCGGCGCCGACAACTTCGTCAAGATCTTCACCGATCCGCGGTTCATGAGCACGCTGTGGATCACCGCCGTCTACGTCGTCGTGTGCGTGGCCGGCATCGTCCTCGTCGGTCTCGGCGTCGCCCTGCTGATGGACCGCGACTTCCCCGGACGCGCGGCGGCACGCAGCATCGTCATCATCCCGTGGGCAGCGCCCGCGGTGGCGGTCGCCCTCATCCAGGTGTGGATGCTCAACGGGCAGTACGGCGTGATCAACAGGATCCTCGAGCCCTTCGGCCTCGTCCCGCCTGGAGGCGTGTGGCTGGACAACCAGCAGCTCGCCCTTCCCGTCATCCTGGCGATCACGATCTGGCAGCTCTTCCCGTTCACCGCCGTGGTGATCCTCGCCGCCCTCCAGTCGGTCCCGGAGGAGCTGCACGAGGCGGCCCTGCTCGACGGCGCGGGACGCTGGACCCGCTTCCGCGCCGTCACCTGGCCGGTCATCTCCCCGACCGTGGGGCTGATGGCCCTCCTGGTGACGATCTGGTCGATCCGCCGCTTCGAGCTCATCTGGCTCATGACGCAGGGCGGTCCGGTCGGCGCCACGAACACCATCGTGATCGACCTCTACCGTCGTGGATTCGTCAACAACCAGCTCGGCGAGTCCGCAGCCGTCGGGATCGTGGGTCTCGTGATCTCGCTCACCATCACCATCGTCTACTTCGTGGTGTCCAACCGCCAGCAGAAGGAGGGCCGGTCATGACCAGCGCCACCCGGCTCATCGTCACGGGGACGGCGGCATCGCCGCGTCGTCGCCGGCGCTTCTCCCTCTCGTCGACCGTCGTGATCCTGCTGATCCTCGCTGTCCTGGGACTCGCGGTCTTCCCGTTCTACTGGATGCTCGTCACCGCGACCTCATCCGACACCGCGCTCTACGGCGGCGGCGTGCAGGGCTTGCCCGACCTGACGCGGCTCGGGGTGTTCGGCGAGGTGCTCGGCAGCTCCGACGTGCTGCTCTGGCTGCGCAACAGCGCCGTGATCGCCGGCGGGACCACGGTCTGCACGCTGCTGCTGGCGATCCCGATGGCCTACGGGCTGTCGCGGTTCCGGTTCCGAGGCCAGGCGGTGGTCGGCATCGGCCTGCTCGTCACGCAGATGCTCCCCGAGGCGCTGCTCGTGGTGCCGCTGTTCGCGATCTTCTCCCGCCTCGGCCTGCTGAACAGCTTCGCCGGCCTCGTGCTCGCCAACACGGCCTTCGCGCTCCCCATCGTCACCTGGGTGCTCAAGAACGCGATCGACACCGTGCCGGTGGACATCGAGGAGGCCGCCCGTGTCGACGGCGCCAGCCGCATGGGAATCCTGTTCCGCATCATCGTCCCGGTGACCGCGCCGACAATGGCCGCGACCGCCGTCATCGCGTTCTTCCACGGCTGGAACGAGTACATCTTCGCGCTGACGTTCCTCACCGACGTGGGACTGAAGCCGGCGTCGGTCGGCCTCGCCGGTTTCGTCGGCGAGATCACCACCCCGATCCAGACCGTGATGACCGTCGGCGTGCTGTACACGCTGCCCGCGGTCGCCCTCTATCTGATCCTGCAGAAGTACATCGTGGGCGGCATGGCCGCCGGCAGCGTCAAGGGCTGAACGGCCCTCCTCCCACTCGAAAGGTCTCTCCGCACATGCTCGGTACGAACGCGCCCACTCGACAGGATGCGATCAACGCGCTCCGCGTCCTGTCGCTCGACCAGGTGCAGGCCGCCGGGATCGGCCACCTCGGGCTCCCGCTCGGCATGGCCCCCGTGGTCCACACCCTCTTCACCCGTCACCTCGTCGTCGACCCCGCCCACCCGGACTGGGTCGGACGCGACCGCTTCGTGCTGTCGTGCGGTCACGGCTCGGCGCTCCTCTACAGCGCGCTGCACCTGAGCGGATTCGACGTCACCCGCGACGACCTCGCCGCCTTCCGGTCATGGGAGAGCAAGACCCCGGGGCACCCGGAGTCCGACGTCACGCCCGGCGTCGACGCCACCACCGGGCCGCTCGGTCAGGGCATCGCCAACGCGGTCGGCATGGCCATCGCCGAGACCATGGCAGCTGCCCGCCTGCAGACCGACGAAGGGCCGCTGGTATCGCACCGCACCTTCGCGCTGGTCTCCGACGGCGACCTCATGGAGGGCGTCGCGATGGAGGCGATGGCGCTCGCCGGGAGGCTGGAGCTGGGCCGCCTGATCGCCTTCTACGACGACAACGACATCGTCATCGACGGACGGGCGGACACGGTGCACGATGCCGCGGGCGTCGTGCGCGCGCTCGCCGCCCTCGGCTGGCATGTGACCGCCCCCGTCGACGGCAACGACGTCGAGGCGATCGACTCCGCGATCGGCGAGGCGATCGCGGAGGCCCGGCGCCCGTCGCTCGTGCACGTCCGCTCGCAGATCGGATTCGGATCCACGCTCGTGGACACTCCGAAGATCCACTCCGGTGCGGTCAGCGAAGAGGAGGCGGCTCACATCCGCAGGGCCCTCGGCTGGCCCCTGGAGGAGCCCTTCGCCGTGACGGATGCGGTGCGCGAGGAGTGGTCGGCGGTCGCCGCCCGCGGGGCAGAGGCGTACGCGCGGTGGGAGGAGCTGTGCACCGCCCCCGGCAGCGCCGCCGCGGCCGAGTCGCTCGCGCGCTGGCAGCGTCCGTTCGACCGCGCGGAGATCGAGGAGGTCCTCGCCGGGCTGCCTCTGCCGGAGGCGCCGGAGGCGGCGCGCGTGTCGGGGGGCCGGATCCTCGGGGCCCTCTCCCGGCGCTTCGACAACATCATCGGGGGCTCCGCCGATCTCGTGGCGGCGACCATGACCGAGGTCCCCGGGTCGGGCACCTACGGCCCGGACGACCGCGCCGCGCGCAACATCGCGTTCGGGATCCGGGAGCACGCGATGGGCGCGATCAGCAACGGCATCGCGCTGCACGGCCTGTTCCGCCCGTTCGCGAGCACCTTCATGATGTTCGCCAGCTACCAGGCCAACGCCCTGCGCATGGCGGCGCTGCAGCATCTGCCCGTCGTGCACGTGCACACCCACGACAGCGTGGGTGTGGGCGAGGACGGTCCGACGCATCAGCCGGTCGAGGTGCTCGCCCTGCTGCGCGCCACCCCGAACACGACCGTGTTCCGGCCGTCCGACGCACGCGAGACGGCGGCGGCCTGGACCGAGGCGCTGCTGCGCACCGACGGTCCGACCATCCTGGCGCTGTCCAGGGCTCCTATCGGGCAGCGCACCGCCGACGGCGTGATCGGCGAGCCGGGGCGCGGCGCCAGCATCCTGATCCCTGAGCCCGGCGCGGACATCGACCTGGTCGCCTCCGGCAGCGAGGTCGACCTGGCCGAGGCGGCGATCCCGGTGCTCAGGGAGGCGGGTGTGCGCGCCCAGCTGGTGTCGATCGCCTCGCACGAGGCCTTCCGCGCGCAACCGGAGGAGTACCGGCGCTCGATCCTCGACCCCGCGCGCCCGCGCCTGGTCATCGAGGCCTCCGCCGGCCAGGGGCTGTGGGCGCTCGCCGGTCGGCGCGGAGGGGTGCACGGCATCGACCGCTTCGGGGCATCCGCCCCGCCCGCCGTGATCTTCGAGAAGCTCGGCTTCACCCCTGATGCCGTCGCCGGCGCCGCTCTCGCCCTGCTCGGCGAGCTCGAGGAGGCGTCGGCATGACACGGTCCTACCTCCCCGCAGGCAGTGCCGCACGCGACGGCTGGTCGGTCTTCGTCGCCCCGGAGGATGCAGGATGGGGGTACAGCGGGGTCCGGCTCGCATCCCTCGCGCCGGGCGCCGCGCTGCGCTTCACGCTGGAGAGGGACGAGGCGGTCCTCGTCCCCTTCGAGGGCGGGTTCCTCGTCGACGTCGACGGCGCAGGGCGCTACGAGCTCGCAGGCCGGGCCGACGTGTTCTCCGGCCCGACCGACGTGCTCTACCTGCCCCTCGGATCCGTCGTCACGGTCACGGCGATCGAGGGCGGACGCATCGCGATGCCGACCGCACGCGCCGAGGTCGTCCACCCGGTGCAGCACATCGCGGCATCCGACGTCCCCGTGTTCGTCCGAGGCGCGGGCCCGTGGTCCCGGCGCGTCCGCGACTTCGGCAACAGCAGCGTGCTGCAGGCCGACCACCTCGTCGCCGTCGAGGTGGTCAACCCCGGCGGAAACTGGTCGGGCATCCCGCGGCACAAACACGACACCCCGGGTGCGCACGAATCGCAGCTCGAGGAGATCTACCTCTTCGACGCGGCGGCGACGCCCGGGGGCGCCGGCTACGGGATCATGCGGGTCTCGTCCTCGGAGGCGGGGGAGATCGACGTCACAGAGGAGGTGCGGTCGGAGGACGTGGTGCTCGTGCCCTTCGGCTGGCACGGCCCCGTCACCGCGCCGCCCGACACCGATCTGTACTACCTGAACGTGATGGCCGGTTCGACCGGGCGCTCGTGGAACATCACGAACACGCCGGAGGACGCATGGGTGACGCGGCGGTGGGAGTCGCTCGATCCCGATCCCCGTGCGGCGCGTGAGGGGCGGCCCAGTGCGGTCGAGGAGGGGGCCCGATGAGGCTGGATGCCGACACGCGCACCCTCGGCGACCTCACCGGGCGGACCGTGCTGGTCACCGGTGCGAGCAGCGGCATCGGCGCCGCGGTCGTCACCCGCTTCCTCGCAGCCGGTGCGCGTGTGCACGGCGTCGCGCGGCGGCGTGACGAGATGGAGCGCCGATGGGCGGCAGAGCGCGCGGCGGAGCGATTCGTGCCGCATCCGCTCGACGTCTCAGACGGCGATGCCGTGCAGGCGCTCATGGACCGGCTCGCGGCGACCGACCCCGTGGACACGCTCGTGCTCGCCGCCGGGCGCAACGTGAACCCCCGGACATTCGGCGAGGTGTCTTTCGAGGCCTTCGACGACCTCATGCGGGTGAACCTCTCGGGGGTGTTCTACTTCCTGCGGGCCGGCATCGACCAGCTGCGCGACAGCCGCGGCGATGCCGTGATCGTGTCCAGCGTGTCGGCTCTGTGGCCCGATCACTCGGGTCCCGCCTACCAGGCCTCCAAAGCCGCCCTGGTGGCGCTGGCCCGTGCTGTGGCGCGTGACGAGCACGCGAACGGCGTCCGCGTGACGACCGTCATGCCGGCGTTCGTGAACACGCCGATCGTCGACCGCAGGCCCGTGCCCCCGCCTCCCGGGCTGCGGAGCCTGTTCATCCAACCGGAGGACGTCGCCGAGACGGCGCTCGCCGCGATCACCATCCCCGGCCGCACGACCGTGTCTGAGATCACGCTCACGGCGACCCGCATCCAGTCGATCGGCAACACGCAGAACGCGAACCCCGAGATCCCGGAGTCGCTGCGGGGGGAGCTCGGGCTCGAGGCCTGACCCGATCCCGTCCGGGCGACGGCGTGCTCGTCCCTCCCGGACGGTGGTCAGCCGAGCGCGGTCGCGGCCTCGCGCAGCGCCGGGAGCGCGCCGGCGACGGCGTCGCGCACATCGCGGGAGAGCCCCCCGACCGACAGAGAGGCGCGGATGCCGCCGCGCTCGTCGAACACGGGCACGGCCAGGCTGGTGATCCCGACTGTGACGTCCTCCGCGGCGAGCACGAAGCCCTCGGAATGCACCGCCTCGGCGTCTGCGGCGAGAGACCCGGGATCGGTCAGGGTGAACGGGGTGTAGGAGACGATCTCGCCTCGCTCCGCGGCGGGGAGGTGCGCTCGGAGCACGCGTGAGGCGGCGCCGGCGTTGAGCGCGAGAGACCCGCCCGGACGCAGGACCAGCAGTTCTATCCCGCGTCCTCGCGCCCAGTCCAGGCACACGGCCGCGCCGGAGCGGGGCACCGTGAGGTAGGCCGTGAAGCCGGTCGTGCGCGCGAGCCCGTCGAGCACGTCGCGAGCGGCCGCCCACTCGGTGCGTGCCGCCCGGGAGGCGTCGGAGAGTCGCAGCCAGCGCTGGGCGAGATCGATGGAGCCGTCGGGGCGGGAGACGACGAGCTCGATCGCGCGCAGCCCGTCGATGAGTCGGTAGGCGCTGGAGCGTGGCACGGCGATGCCGTCGGCGATCTCGGAGGGGGTGAGCGCGCCGTTCCGGCGCAGGAGGTCGACGACGGCCTGGGCCTTGGCGAGCGACTTTATGGGCTCAGCCATGAGACACCCCCGCGAGCGCGGGCGCGAAGCCGAGGGAGGCGCTGATCTCGTCGGCGCCCTCGACCACTGTTGCGATGAGCTCGGTCGCGTCGCGGTCGAGCAGAGCGGGGCGCAGGCCGCTGACCGAGATGGCTGCGATGACGTCGCCGCGGTGGTCGCGCACGGGTGCGCCGATGGCGGCGACCCCGGGTGTCACGTCCCCGTCCGAGACGGCGTAGCCCTGCCGGCGCACGGTCTCGGCATCGGCTCTGATCGTCGCCGCGGGCGGTGTCGGCGGATCGTTCGGGTCGAGGCGGAACTCGCCGTCGATCACCTGGTCGCGGTCGGCGTCGGGCAGGGTGGCCAGGAGCACGCGAGGCGCCGCGCCGGCGAACAACGGGGTCGATGAGCCGATCAGCGTCGCGAGCGAGCGCACGTCACGCCCCTCGATGCGCTCGATGCAGACGCTGCGAGTGAAGCGGCGGACGCAGAGATAGACGGTGAGCCCGGTGTGCAGGTGCAGGCGTTCGAGCACCGGCAGGGCGTGCGCGCGGATGCTCAGGCGGTCCTCGACGGCGTACCCGATGCTCATCACGTCTATGCCGAGCCGGTAGCGCCCACGTGCGGGGCTGGGCTCGACCCAGCCGAGCGCGGTGAGGCTGGTGAGGATGCGGTACAGCGACGACACGGGCTCCTCGACGTGCTCCGAGAGCTCGGCGACCGTGAGGGCGGCGTGCCGTTCCAGCGCGCGCAGCACGGCATCCGCTTTGTGAAGGATGTCGAGCCCTGGGGCTTGTACGGGGTCGGTCATGGGTCTAATTCTTGCATAGCGGGCAGTCTGTCCGTTGTGTAAGATGAATGGACGACATATTGTTCTAACAAAGGTGAGGGCATGAGCGCGATCAGGGAACTCGTCCGCGACACGGAGCGGCTCGACGAGCTCGCCCGCCGGGGCCGTTGGGAGGTGGTCTCGACGGTCGCCCGCAGCGGCGCCGGACACATCGGCGGTCCTCTGTCGGCGATGGACCTGCTGGTCGCGCTGTACTTCGGCCAGCTCCGCATCGACCCGCAGAACCCGGCCGACCCCGAGCGCGACCGTTTCATCCTCTCCAAGGGGCACTGCGCGATCGGCCTCTACAGCGTGCTCGCCCTGCGCGGATACTTCCCTCTCGAGGAGCTCTCCACCTTCGATCAGGGGGATTCCCGACTGCAGGGGCATCCCGACATGCTGCTCACGCCCGGCGTGGACTCGTCGACCGGCTCTCTGGGCATGGGACTCGCGGTCGGCGCGGGTATCGCGCTCGGCGCCAGAGAGGCGTCGAGCGACGCCCACACGTGGGTGATGCTCGGCGACGGCGAGCTGCAGGAGGGGATGGTCTGGGAGACGGTGCTCTCGGCGCCGCGCTTCGGGCTCGACAACCTCACCGCGATCGTCGACCTCAACGGGCTGCAGCAGTACGGCTGGCCCGGAGCGCACGCCGACCGCTTCGACCGCAGCGAGCCGCTCGGGCACGCCGATCTCGCCGCCGTGTTCCGCGGCTTCGGATGGAACGCGATCGAGATCGACGGGCACGACTTCGTCGCCATCTTCGCCGCCTTCGACGCGGTGACGGCCGATCGCGGTCGCAGCGGCCGTCCCACGGCGATCATCGCCCGCACCTCCAAGGGGCGCGGGATCACTTTCACCGAGGGCGCCTACCGATGGCACAACGGCATCGCCGGTGAGGAGCAGCTGGCGCAGGCGCGACGCGAGCTCGGCATCGGCTCGGATGCGGATGCCGGACTTCGAGGGGAGGGCGGGCGATGAAGGCGCAGCGGCAGGTGTGGGGCGAGACCCTGCTGGAGGCATCCCTCCGCGACCCTCGGGTGCGGGTGCTCGACGCGGACCTCGCGACGTCGACCCGTTCCGACCTCGTCGCCGAGGGCAACCCCGACGCCTTCGTGCAGATCGGCATCGCCGAGCAGAACATGCTGGGCATGGCGCTCGGGCTGTCCACGATGGGCTATCGACCCTGGGTGTCGTCGTTCTCGGTGTTCCTCACGCACCGCGCCATTGACCAGGTGCGGATGCTCGTATCGCAGACCAAGGCGCCGATCCGCATCGCTGCCTCCTATGCCGGACTCCTCAACGGGGCGTCGGGCAAGACCCACCAGGACCTCGCCGATCTCGCGATCATGCGTGCGATGCCGAACATGACCGTCATCGCGCCCGCGGACGAGCATGAGGCGCGCGCTGCGACCCGGTGGGCCTGTGATCACGACGGTCCCGTCTTCGTCCGCTATGCCCGGGATGCGGTCGCCCCGGTGTTCGATGAGGAGGACGGGTTCGAGCCCGGGGTCCCCCGGCTGGTGCGCGAGGGCGCCGACGTCGTGCTCGTCTCCACCGGCGTGCAGACCTCCCGGGTGCTGCGTGCGGCCGAGCAGCTCTCCGTCCGCGGGATCGATGCGGCCGTGGTGCACGTGGCCACCCTGAAGCCGGTCGACGAGGACGTTCTGCATGCGCTGCTGGCGCCGTTCCCGCTCGCCGTCTCGGTAGAGGAGCATGCGGCGTCCGGGGGCCTCGGGAGCCTCGTCGCCGAGGTGCTGGCGACCCGTGCCGAGGGGCCACGGCTCGCGATCCACGCGCTGCCCGATCGCTGGAGCGAGTCGGGGCCGTCGCCGTTCCTGCTCGACAGGTACGGCCTGTCGGCTGAGCGGGTCGTCGAGCGGGTGGTCGCCGAGCTCGGCGCCTGACGGGCTACTTCGCGACCAGCGTGGTCTCGAAGGCGTACATGTCGGGCCGGTAGCAGTGATATCCGTGCTCGATCGCCTTGCCGGAGGCGTCGAACGCGACGCGCTCCATCGTGAGAACGGGGCCGCCCTTCTCGATGTCGAGGATGGCGGCTTCATCGCCCTTGGCGCTGCGCGCGCCGATGCGCTGCTTGGCGACGCGGATGGCCACGCCGCGTCCTCGCAGCAGCTGGTACAGGCCGTGCTCGCGGAGCTGCTCGGCGGTGATGTCGGCGAAGTCGATCGGCAGGTGGTTCTCGAGGATGGCGACGCTGACGCCGTCCGTGAGGCGCTGGCGGCGCAGGTACAGCACATCGCTGCCCGGGGTGATGCCGAGAGCCTCGGCCACGGCGTCGGATGCCGGGCGGATCTCCCGTTCGAGCACGTTCGTCCCCGGCTCGTGATGGGAGCTCTTGAGGTCCTCGTACAGGCTGGTCAGCTCGACCTCGCGGGTCACCTGGCCCTGCACGACCTGGGTGCCGATGCCGCGGCGGCGCACGAGCAGCCCCTTGTCGACCAGCTCCTGGATGGCGCGGCGGATGGTGGGGCGGGAGAGCCCGAGCTGCGAGGCGATCGCTATCTCGTTCTCGAGGCGCGCGCCGGTGGGGATCTCACCGGCGCGGATCGCCTCCTCCAGTCGGCTGGAGACCTGGTAGTACAGCGGCACGGGGCCGGTGCGATCGAGGTCCATGAACAGGTGCGCGGGCCAGACGGCTTCTTCTGCCATGCATGCATCCTGTCTGCCGGAGGACTTTGTCGCAACAATCTTACTTCCAGATATCCGAGCCGTCGTGCATATTGTGTTATTGTTAGGACATATTCAGTGGTTGGCAAAGGAGTTGACGTCGGCGCATGACCGAGAACACAGGAGTCCGCGACATCCTCACGATGGGGCGCCTCGGCGTCGACATCTATCCGCTGCAGAACGGCGTCGGCCTCGAGCACGTCACGACGTTCGGCAAGTACCTGGGCGGCACCGCCGCCAACGTCTCCGTCGCCTCGGCGCGGTACGGGCACGACGTGGCCCTCGTCTCACGCGTCGGCGACGACCCGTTCGGCCGCTACCTGCTCGCCGAGCTCGAGCGTCTCGGCGTCGACAACCGCTACGTCGCCGTCGACGAGCGGTACAAGACGCCGATCACGTTCTGCGAGATCTTCCCGCCCGACGACTTCCCGCTCTACTTCTACCGGGAGCCGAAGGCCCCGGACATGTGCATCTCGGTCGACCAGCTCGACGAGCACGACGTGCGCACTGCGCGCATCCTGTGGTCCACGGTCACCGGTCTGAGCGACGAGCCGAGCCGGTCCACACAGCTGCATGCCCTGCGGACGCGTGGTCGTGCGGCGCATACCGTGCTCGACCTCGATTACCGGCCCATGTTCTGGAGCGGCGTCGACGAGGCGCGCGAGCAGGTCCGCGCCGCGCTGGAGCACGTCACTGTCGCGGTCGGCAATCGCGAGGAGGTCGAGGTGGCGGTCGGCGAGTCCGATCCCCGTCGCGCCGCCGACGCGCTGCTCGACCGCGGCGTCGAGCTCGCCATCGTCAAGCAGGGCCCACGCGGCGTGCTCGCCAAGACGCGGGACGAGGAGGTCGAGGTCGCCCCGTTCCCCGTCACTCCGCTGAACGGCCTCGGCGCAGGCGACGCCTTCGGCGGCGCCCTCTGTCACGGCCTGCTCTCGGGGTGGGGCATCGAGCGGACGCTGCGGTACGCCAACGCGGCCGGAGCCATCGTCGCCACCCGTCTGGAGTGCTCGACCGCCATGCCCACCCTCGACGAGGTCGAGGCGATGCTGAAGGACGGCGCCCGCTGATGGCGCGCATCGAGCCTGCGGACTTCGCCCGCCTGCGCGAGATCCGCGCCACCGACCCCGGTGCGATCGAACGCGCGCACCAAGAGCGGCGACGCCGGCCGGTGCTCCGCGAGGACGGGCGGCTGTTCATCGTCGCCGCCGACCACCCGGCGCGCGGTGCGCTCGGCATCGGAGCCGACCCGCTGGCCATGGCCGACCGGTACACGCTGCTCGAGCGCCTCGCCGAGGCTCTCAGCCACCCCGGGGTGGACGGCGTGCTCGGCACTGCGGAGATCCTCGACGACCTCGCTCTGCTCGGCCTGCTCGACGATCGCATCGTGGTGGCCTCGATGAACCGCGGTGGACTGCGTGGCTCACGCTTCGAGATGGACGACCGGTTCACGGCGATCGACGCCGCCGGTGCCCGTCGCGTGGGCGCCGACATGACGAAGGCGCTCGTGCGCGTCGACCTCGACGACCCGCTCACCGTGCCGACGCTCGAGGCGACCGCCCGTGCGGTGACCGAGTGCGCTGCGGCCGACCTGCCGATCATGATCGAGCCGTTCATGAGCCGCCGGGTCGGCGACCGCATCGTCAACGACCTGTCGACGGATGCCGTCATCCACTCCGTCGCGATCGCGGCGGGCCTCGGCGCCACGAGCTCGCACAGCTGGCTGAAGCTGCCGGTGGTCGATGACATGGAGCAGGTCATGGCCGCCACCACGCTGCCGACGCTGCTGCTGGGCGGTGACGCCGGTCCCGACCCCGATGAGACCTTCTCGCGATGGGAACAGGCGCTGGCCCTCCCGGGTGTGAGAGGGCTCACGGTCGGCCGCACCCTGCTCTACCCGCCCGACGGCGACGTCGCCGCCGCCGTCGACCAGGCCGCGCGTCTGGTGCACACGGACCTCGCCACGCGCTGAAGCATCGAAAGGAAAACGACATGACCACGAACGAGATCCCGACGATCGGTCACTGGATCGACGGCGCCGCCCGCCCCTCGGCGAGCGGTCGCACCGCCCCCGTCTACAACCCCGCCACCGGCGTCGTGCAGGCGCACGTCGCGCTCGCCGACCAGTCGGAGATCGACGAGGCCATCGCGTCGGCGCAGCGTGGCTTCGAGGCCTGGGGTCGGATGTCGATGGCGAAGCGCCAGACGGTGATCTTCGCCTTCCGCGAGCTGCTCAACGCCCGCAAGGGCGAACTCGCCGCGATCATCACCCGTGAGCACGGCAAGGTGCTCTCGGATGCGATGGGTGAGATCGCCCGCGGGCAGGAGGTCGTGGAGCTCGCGACGGGCTTCCCGCACCTGATCAAGGGCGGCTTCTCCGAGAACGTGTCGACCGGCATCGACGTCTACACGATGAAGCAGCCCCTCGGGGTGGTCGGCATCATCTCGCCCTTCAACTTCCCTGCGATGGTGCCGATGTGGTTCTTCCCCATCGCGATCGCTGCGGGGAACGCGGTGGTGGTCAAGCCGAGCGAGAAGGACCCGTCGGCGTCGATCTGGATCGCGCAGCTGTGGAAGGAGGCCGGCCTTCCCGACGGGGTCTTCACGGTGCTCAACGGCGACAAGCTGGCAGTCGACGGGCTGCTCACGGCACCCGAGGTGCAGTCGATCTCGTTCGTCGGCTCGACTCCCATCGCGCAGTACATCTACGAGACCGCCGCGAAGCACGGCAAGCGCGTCCAAGCACTCGGCGGCGCGAAGAACCACATGCTCGTCCTCCCCGACGCCGACCTCGACCTCGTCGCCGACCAGGCCGTGAACGCGGGCTACGGGGCCGCGGGTGAGCGGTGCATGGCCCTTTCGGTCGTGCTGGCCGTCGAGCCGGTCGCCGACGTGCTGATCGAGAAGATCGCCGAGCGCATCGCCGGACTGCGCGTGGGTGACGGCGCCGGTGGGGAGGGCGGCGAGCCCGACCTCGGCCCGTTGATCACCGCCGAGCATCGAGCCAAGGTGGCGTCGTACGTCGACATCGCCGAGGCCGACGGGGGTCGCATCGTCGTGGACGGGCGTTCCTGCGCGGTCGAGGGACACGAGGGCGGGTTCTTCTTTGGACCCACGCTGATCGACGACCTCTCCACCGAGTCACGCGCCTACACCGAGGAGATCTTCGGCCCGGTGCTGCAGGTCGTGCGCATCCGGACGTTCGACGAGGGCGTGGCGCTGATCAACTCCGGACGGTTCGGGAACGGCACCGCGATCTTCACGAACGACGGCGGCGCGGCGCGGCGCTTCCAGAACGAGATCCAGGTGGGCATGGTCGGCATCAACGTGCCGATCCCGGTGCCGGTCGCGTACCATTCGTTCGGCGGCTGGAAGGCCTCGCTGTTCGGAGACGCCAAGGCGTACGGCGTTCACGGCTTCGACTTCTTCACGCGGGAGAAGGCGGTCACGAGTCGCTGGCTCGACCCGGCCGCTCACGGCGGCATCGACCTCGGCTTCCCGCGGAACGACTGATGGGCGGTCGGGTCTCCGTCATCGGGCTGGGCGCCATGGGTCTGCCCATGGCGCTGCGCCTCGTCGGAGCCGGCTGGCACGTGACCGGGTGGAATCGGTCACCCGGTCCGCGGGACGTACTGGCGACAGGTGGCGGCCACCCGGTGGCGGATGCCGCGGCGGCGGTCGAGCCGATCGTCCTCAGCATCCTCCCCGACGTCGCTCAGCTGCGCGAGGTGCTCATGGGCGGACTGCTCGACGGCATCGAAGCGGGGCGGAGCGCGCGCGACGACCTGGGCACGGTGCACCTGGTGGTGATGAGCACCACCGGTCCGCGTGTGGTGCGCGACCTCGATGCCGAGCTGCGACCGCACGGCATCCGCGTCGTCGACGCTCCCGTGTCCGGCGGCGATCGCGGCGCGCAGGACGGCACGCTGTCGATCATGGTCGGCGGCGCGGACGACGACGTCGACGCGGTCTGGGACGTGTTCGCGCCCCTGGGGCGCCTGGTCGAGCGGATGGGCGGGCTGGGGGCGGGGAGCATGGCCAAGCTCTGCAACCAGATCGTCGTCGCCGGCAACCTGACCGCGACCGCCGAGGCGCTGACCGTGGCCGAGGCTGCGGGACTCGATCTGCCGACGATGGTCCGATTGTTCGGCAACGGTCTCGCCCGCAGCGGGGTGCTCGAGCTCAAGGCCGAGAAATGGCTCTCGGGCGAGTACTCCGTCGGAGGCAACGCGCGCAATCAGCTCAAGGATCTGCGCTACCTCTCGGAGGAGGTCGCCGAGCTGGGCGTCTCGGCTCCCGTCGCCGCCCTGCTGACAGGGCTGTTCGACGAGGTCGTCACAGCCGGCTGGGGCGACGAGGACCATGCCGTGGTCATGGAGCTGCTGCGCGGGGATCGCTCTGTTCACGGGCGCTGATTGCGAACGGCGCGACAAGTACGTTAATATGTCCTATCAAAAGGACATGGGACTTTCCCCTCGATGAAGAGTAGGACGTTGTGACTGAGATCAAGGTGACCAGGGGCAATGAGGGCCCCAAGGCGACGCCGAAGCAGCTGGCGCGTGCGATCGTCTCCGGCTGGGCAGGGACGTCGCTGGAGTACTTCGACTTCCAGCTGTACGGTCTCGCCGCCGCTCTCGTGCTGCCCCAGCTGTTCTTCCCCGATGCGGGGCCGGCGATGGGGCTCCTCGCGAGCTTCGCGACCTACGCCGTGGGCTTCCTCGCCCGTCCGCTCGGTGCGATCTTCTTCGGCCGCCTCGGAGACAAGCACGGCCGCAAGATGGTGCTCATCGTCACGATCGCCCTGATGGGCTTCTCGACGCTCGGCATCGGATTGCTGCCCACCTACGACCTGGTCGGCTGGCTCGCTCCCGTCCTGCTGGTCGTCCTCCGTCTCGCGCAAGGCTTCGGCGCCGGCGCCGAGCTCGCTGGCGCATCCGTGCTCCTCGCCGAGTACGCGCCGCCGCAGCGGCGCGGCCTGGTCGGCGCGTTCGTCGCGGTCGGCACCAACACGGGCACCCTGCTCGCGTCCGGGGTCTGGCTGCTTCTGGCCCTCGGTGGCGATGCGTGGCTGATGGAGTGGGGCTGGCGCATCCCGTTCATCGCGAGCATCCTCGTCGCGGTCTTCGCGATCGTCATCCGTCGCTACCTCAACGAGACCCCGGTCTTCGTGGCCGCACTCGCCGACGAGCCCGTGGTGGAGCGCACCCCGCTCGCCGACGCGTGGAAGTACGGCAAGAAGGCGTTCGTCGCCAACATGGGACTTCGCATCGCCGAGAACGGACCGTCCTCGGTGTTCCAGAGCTTCCTGCTCGGATACATCGCGACAGTGCTCCTGGTCGACCGCGCGGTGGGGACGCAGGCGGTGTTCATCGCCTCGCTCATCGGGTTCGTCTCGGTGCCGCTGTTCGGATGGCTGTCCGACGTCTTCGGGCGCCGGATCGTGTACCGCCTGCTGGCGATCTTCCAGTTCCTGTGGGCCATCCCGACCATGCTCCTGCTGCAGACCGGCGAGCCGGGGCTCATCCAGCTCGCGCTGATCGTGGGCATCTCCGTCGGCGTCCTCGGCCTGTACTCGATCCAGGGTGCGCTGATGCCTGAGATCTTCGGCTCGCGCTACCGCTACACCGGGCTCGCGGTCTCGAAGGAGATCGGGTCGATCCTCTCCGGCGGCACGGCGCCGATGATCGGGGCCGCGCTGCTGGCCGCGTTCAGCAACTCGTGGGTCCCGATCGCGATCTACCTCATGATCACGACCGGCATCGGCATCGTGACCACGTTCCTCATCCCCGAGACGAAGGGGCGCGACCTCACTCTCGTCGAGGACGCGCTCTGACGCGAAGCGTACGAGAAGAAGGGGGGCCGGTCGCGACCGGCCCCCCTTCTGCATCTCCGCGCGTCCCGATCAGGGCTCGGGTGAGATCTCGAGCAGCACCTTGAGCGATGCGCCGGGGTCCATGGCCGTGGCGAAAGCGTCGGCGGCCTCGTCGAGGGCGAACACGTGCGTGACCACGGCGTCCAGTGCGGGCGTCTCGGCGATCATGCGCACCGACTCGTCGAGCTCGACGTCGAAGCGCTGGGAACCGCGCAGCGTGACCTCCTTGGCGACGACGGGGCCCAGCGCCACGCTCAGGTCGCCCGCCGGGAGGATGCCGAGCTGCACGACCGTGCCGCCCGAGCGGACGGCTGCGATCGCCGATGAGAGCGCGCGCGGCGAGCCCGAGGCCTCGATCACGACGTCGAAGGCGCCGGTCTCGGGGCTCTCGCCGCCGCCCAGGTGCACCGTCGAGGTCGCGCCGAGCGACCGTGCTGTGCCGAGGGGCTCGCTGCGCAGGTCGACCGCGGTGATCGCAGTGGCCCCGCGGCGGTGCAGGGCCGCTATCGCCAGGCATCCGATCGGGCCTGCGCCGAACACGGCCACCCGGAGGCCCGCGTAGTCGACGCCGGCGCGATCGACGCCGTGCAGCGCGACCGCGAGCGGCTCGGCGAGTGCTGCACGGCGCAGGGGGACGCCAGCCGTGAATCGACGCAGCTGCTCGGGGTTCACGGTGATCGTCTGCGCGAATGCGCCCTGGGTGTGCGGTGTCGTCGAGGCGCTGCCGAGATAGCTGCCCGGCTGGATGTGCAGGCCCTTGCCGAGCACGCCGCCCGGCGGCGGCGTAGGACGTGCGGGATGGATGGCGACGATGTCGCCAGGGCGCGCGTCGGTGACGGCGTCGGCTCCCACCTCGATGACCGCGCCGACCACCTCGTGCCCGAGCACGAGCGGCTCGTTGACGACGTAGTCGCCGTTGCGGCCGGCATCGTAGTAGTGCAGGTCGCTTCCGCAGATGCCTCCGTAGATCACGCGCACCGACACCTGCGACGAGTCGAGCGAGGGTTCGGGGATCTCGTCGATGCGCAGATCGCGGGCACCGTGGACGACGACGGCCTTCATAGGGACTCCTCTTCAGAGCAAGCGAATATGTCTTAACATACTCGCTTCGTGCTCTCTCTGCCGCGTCAGCCCCAGTGGTCGATCGCGCGCTTCGACTCGGCGAGGCCGAGGCCGGTGCTGTCGCGCAGCGCCTTGATCGCCGCGATCTTCTGACCGGCCGCGACCAGACGATCGATCTCGGACGCGACGGGCGCCGGCAGGCTCTCGCGCATCGATGCTCCCGGAGTCGCCCCCGGAGCGGATGCCGCCGTCTGAGCCGCCGACGCCCCGGAGCCGGGCTGCCAGGCCTCGACGGCGTCCTTCGCCTCCTTGAGGCCGACGCCGGTGTTCTCGCGGTAGACCTTGATCGCCTGGATCTTCTGCTCCGCGGCGACCAGCCGGTCGATCTCGGCGGCGGCCTCGGGGGAGAGGACCCGCGGCGCCGTGCGGACGACCGGGATCGCCGTGGTCGACGGGGGCGCGGCGGGAGTCGCGGGCGCGGCCCGCCCGGCTGCGGGCGCGGCGCCGGTCTTCGACCACGTCGCGACGGTGTGCGCAGCCCGGCGCTCCGGCATCGGGTGGGTCTGCCGCAACAGGGCGATCGCCTGGCGCGTGTTGCCCAGGCCGATCTGCTCCGTGATGTCGAGACGGGCCTGAGCCGGCAGCTGCTCGATCGGCAGCGCGGACCCTCCGGTGCGCAGAATCGGCAGCACCACGAACCAGAAGAGGTTGACGACGACGAACGCGAGGATGACGTAGATGATCCAGTCGGCCATCGCCCCAGCCTAGGCGTCGCCAGGACTCTCCCATCCGCCAGCCCGTACGCTGGAGGGTATGACCGAGACTCCCCGCACGCGCCAGACGCGACCGGCATCCGCGTCCCGTCCGGGGACGATCCGCCAGACCGGCGGCGCACAGGTGCGCCCCCAGACGGAGGGCTGGACGCAGCAGAAGGATGCCGAGGGGCGCCCGCTCCTGCAGTTCGCGAGCCCCAAGCGCGGCAAGCCGCCCGTGCATCTCGCCGACCTCACGCCCGCCGAGCGGATCGACAAGGTGAAGGAGCTCGGCCTGCCGGGGTTCCGTGCCACGCAGCTCGCGACCCACTACTTCCGTCACTACACCTCCGACCCCGCCGCGATGACGGACCTTCCGGCCGGCATCCGCGACGAGCTGGTCGCCGGCCTCCTGCCGCCGCTGCTTACCGAGGTGCGGCGGCTCGAGACCGACCGCGGCGACACGATCAAGTTCCTCTGGCGCCTGCACGACGGGGCGCTCGTCGAGTCCGTGCTCATGCGCTACCCGGGTCGCATCACGCTGTGCGTGTCGAGCCAGGCCGGCTGCGGCATGAACTGCCCGTTCTGCGCCACGGGTCAGGCCGGGCTCACCCGCAACATGTCGACCGCCGAGATCGTCGAGCAGATCGTGCGCGCCAACCGCCTCATCGCGGAGGGCGGCCTCGGCGGCAAGAAGGCAGACGACCACTCCATGGAGCGCGTCTCGAACATCGTCTTCATGGGCATGGGGGAGCCGCTCGCGAACTACAAGCGGGTCATGGATGCCGTGCGCATCATGGTCGCGAAGCAGCCGGACGGACTCGGCATGAGCGCCCGCGGCATCACGGTGTCGACCGTCGGCCTCGTGCCCGCGATCAAGAAGCTCGCCGACGAGAACATCCCGGTGACCTTCGCGCTCTCGCTGCACGCCCCGGACGACCACCTGCGCGACGAGCTCATCCCGGTGAACTCGCGGTGGAAGGTCGACGAGGCGCTCGACGCCGCCTACGACTACTACGCGAAGACCGGTCGTCGCGTCTCGATCGAGTACGCGCTGATCAAGGACATGAACGACCACGCCTGGCGGGCCGACCTCCTCGCCGAGAAGCTGAACGCCCGCGGCCGCGGCTGGGTGCACGTGAACCCGATCCCGCTGAACCCGACGCCCGGCTCGATCTGGACCTCGTCCGAGAAGGACGTGCAGAACGAGTTCGTCCGGCGGCTCAACGACGCCGGCATCCCGACGACGCTCCGCGACACCCGCGGCAAGGAGATCGACGGCGCCTGCGGTCAGCTCGTCGCCACGACGGAGGACGAGGCCGCCGCCGCGATGCTCTGAGCGCTCCCGCCCCGGTATTCCCGCGCCATTTCTCGTCGAGTTCTCGTGAAGTCAGCGAGCGCACGAGCTGTCGACGCGGGTAGGCCGTGCTCTCGGCGAGAATCCGTGCACTCGGCGGGATGCTGCGCGCACGCAGGCTCAACGCGCGCCGAGGAGCATTCCGCGCACCTCCGCGAGCCTCTGCTGCAGGGCCTCGAGGAACGCGGCGACGGCGGGCTGGCCGAGGGCATCCGGGCGCGCCACCAGCCAGTACGGCAGCCGCTGCTCGATCTCGTCGGGCAGCACTCGGACGAGATCGTCGTGCTGGTCGGCGAGGAACGCGGGCAGCAGCCCGAAGCCCGCACCGCCCCTGGTCGCGTCGACGTGCACGTACACGTTCGTGCTGGCGACGGCATCCGTCATCCCCGGCACCACGCGCCGGGCGTCGTCGAGCGAGTCGACGTGCAGCATCGACTCGATGAAGTAGACGAGCGGCCGGCCGACGAGGTCGGCCGGGGAGCGCGGCGTCGGATGCTGCGCCAGGAAGTCGCGGCTCGCGTACAGTCCGAGGGCGTAGTCGGCCAGGTGGATCGCGCGCGCTCTGCGCACCTGAGGACGCCCGACCACGACCTCGAGGTCGGCCCCGGCGCGCTGCTGCGAGGCCTGCCGGGTCGCGGTGACGATCTCGAGGGCGACATCCGGATGCCGGCGCTGCAGGGCCGCCATGGCGGGCGCCGCGATGAAGCCGCTGAAGCCGTCGGTCGCCGAGAGGCGGATGAGCCCTTCGAGCCGCGCCCCGCTGTGCGCGCCGAGATCGCCGAGGGCGCGTTCGACCTGCTCGGCGGAGGCCAGCGCGCGGGAGCCGAGCGGCGTCAGCTCCCACCCGCCGTCGACGCGGGTGAGCACGCGCCCGCCGAGCTGCGTCTCGAGTGCGGCGATGCGGCGGGCGATCGTCGTGTGGTTGAGGCCGAGCTGCTGCCCGGCGCTCGTGTAGCGCCCGCTCCGCGCGACGGCCAGCAGCACGAGCAGGTCGTCTGCGCTCAGCGGCGGTGCAGGGAAATGCGCCATCACATCTGCAGTTTTGCACATTCCGGTGCCGCGAGCACTGAACTACTCTGCACATGTGACGACTGAGCTGGGGGCTGCGCACGGCACCGATCTGGCGGGGAGGACCGCGCTCGTGACGGGGGCCGCGAGCGGGATCGGTGCCGCGTGCGCGGCGGCGCTGGCGGATGCCGGAGCACACGTCATCGTCGTCGACCGCGACGCCGACGGCGCCGAGCGCGTCGCGGCCGAGATCGGCGGCGAGCCTCTCGCCCTCGACCTGGGCGACCTCGACGCGCTGGCGGAGCGCAGCCTCGACGCCGACATCCTCGTGAACAACGCCGGCATCCAGACGGTCGCCGCGATCACGGAGTTCGATCCGCGCACCTTCCGGCGGATGCTCGACATCATGGTCACGGCGCCCTTCCTGCTGATCCGCTCCGTGCTCCCCGGCATGTACGAGCGCGGCTGGGGCCGCATCGTCAACATCAGCTCGGTGCACGGCATCCGGGCGTCCGCCTACAAGTCGGCGTACGTGACGGCCAAGCACGCGCTCGAGGGGCTGTCGAAGGTGACGGCGCTCGAAGGGGCGCCGCACGGCGTGACCAGCAACTGCATCAACCCCGGCTACGTCCGCACGCCTCTCGTCGAGAGGCAGATCGCCGATCAGGCGCGAGCCCACGGCATCCCCGAGTCCGAGGTGGTCGAGAAGGTCATGCTCGTCGAGGCGGCGATCAAGCGCCTGCTGGAGCCCGAGGAGGTCGCCGATCTCGCCCTCTGGCTGTGCGGGGCGACGTCGACCTCGGTCACCGGATCGTCGTACGTCATGGACGGCGGATGGAGCGCCCGATGAGCGGCCTCGCGAGCACCGTGTACGGGCCAGCGGCAGGCGGTCCGGCGATGCTCGCCGTGCACGGGATCACCGCGAACGGCCGCTCCTGGGGCGCGGTCGCCGAGCACCTGCCGCAGCAGCGGATCATCGCCCCCGACCTGCGCGGACGCGGGCGCAGCAATCGGATGCCGGGTCCCTACGGCCTGCGCACGCACGCCGCCGACCTGGCCGCGCTGCTCGACGCGGACGGCGGCGGGGCCCGCACGGTGCTCGGGCACTCGATGGGCGCCTTCGTCGTCGTCGCGCTCGCGGCTCTGCGTCCCGACCTCGTCGGAAGGCTCGTGCTCGTCGACGGCGGCTTCCCGCTCGCCCTGCCGGCAGACGCCGAGAGCATCGACGACCTCGACATCTCCGCACTGCTCGGGCCCGCCGCCGCGCGGCTGGCCATGGAGTTCCCCGACCAGGAGGACTACCTCGACTTCTGGCGACGGCATCCCGCCTTCTCCCGCGACTGGTCCGACGCGGTCGAGGAGTACGCCCGCTACGACCTCGACGGCACCCGCCCCTCGGCCGTCGCCGCCGCGATGATCGAAGACGGCGCCGAGCTGTACGGCGCCGGATGGCACCTCGACGCCCTGCGCTCGCTGCGGATGCCGGTGACCGTGCTGCGGGCGCCGCGGGGCCTCACCGACGCCGAGCCGCTGTACGCGCCCGGCGCGCTGGAGGGGTTCCGCGAGCTCGTGCCTCAGCTCGAGATCGTCGAGGTGGCCGACGTGAACCACTACACGATCGTCTTCGCCGACCGCGGGGCGTCCGCCGTCGCGGCATCCGCTCTCGCACCGACCATCACGACGAAGGAGTCGACATGACCTCTCAGCTCTTCGACGGCATCACCGCCCGCCGCGTCGAGACCCCGCGCTACACCGCGAACGTCCTGGAACGACCGGGAGACGGCCCGGTCGTCGTGTTCGTGCACGGCAACGTGTCGTCGGCCGCGTTCTACCAGCCGACCATGCTCGCCCTGCCCGAGGGCGTGCGGGCGCTCGCGGTCGACCTGCGCGGCTTCGGCGACAGCGAGACCGCACCGGTCGACGCCACCCGCGGCCTGCGCGACTTCTCCGACGACGTTCTCGCGGTGCTCGACGCGCTCGGCCTCGACGCCGTTCATCTCGTCGGCTGGAGCATGGGCGGAGGCGTCGTGATGCAGGTCGCTCTCGACGCACCCGAGCGGGTGCTGTCGCTCACCCTCGAGGCGCCCGTGTCGCCTTACGGGTTCGGCGGCACGCACGGTGCTGACGGCATCCGCAACGACGACGACGGCGCGGGCACCGGCGGAGGCGGGGCGAACCCCGACTTCGTGGCGCGGCTCGAGGCCGGCGACACGGGCGGCGACGAGCAGACCTCTCCGCGCGTCGTCTACCGCACCGCCTACGTCGCGAAGCCGGAGCTGCAGGAGGCGGACGAAGACGCCTGGGTCGCGTCGATGCTGACCACGAAGACGGGGATCGACAACTACCCGGGGGACGCCGCGGCATCCGACAACTGGCCGGGTTTCGCCGCCGGCACCCGCGGGGTGCTCAACACCATGGCGCCGCAGCACTTCGACGCCTCAGGCATCGTCGACCTCGCCGTGAAGCCGCCGATCCTGTGGATCCACGGCGACAAGGACGCGATCGTCTCGGACGCCTCGTTCTTCGACCTCAACCAGCTGGGCGCGCTGGGCGTGATCCCCGGGTGGCCGGGCGCCGAGATCGCCCCACCGCAGCCGATGGTCACCCAGACGCGCGCGGTGCTCGACCGCTACGCCGCGAACGGCGGCGTGTACCGCGAGGTGGCGCTGCCGGATGCCGGGCACGCCCCGCACCTCGACGAGGCGGCCGTGTTCGACGCCGAGCTGGCGCGGCACATCGGGGTCTGAACCTCTCGCGACCCGCGCTTGCGCGTCGAGTTCACGTGCTCTCGGTGAGTGCACGGGCTGTCGGCGTCGGCACGCCGTGCACTCGGTGAGAAACCGTGCACTCGGCAGGAGGCGTGCACGCGTGGGCAGTCACTCGCCGTCGCGGGGCGTGCGCAGGCGCAGGAGGCGGCCGGCGCCCTCCACGAGCTCGGCCCATGAGCCGACGTCGACCGCGCACTCGGCGACGGCGCAGGTCGGGAACTCTGTGTAGGCACCGGTCAACTCCTCGACCGCATCGCTCATGCCGGGGTTGTGCCCGACGAGCATCGCGACCTCGCTTTCGTCGGGGAGCGCGGCCGCGATCGCGAGGATCGACCGGGCGGATGCCGCGTACAGCAGCGGCTCCTCGACGGGGTCGAGTCCGAGGGCGGCGGCGTACTCGCTCGCCGTGCTGCGCGCCCGCGTGGCGTCGCTCGAGACGACGAGGTCGACGGCGATCCCTTCGTCGACCAGGCGACGTGCCATGCGGGGCGCATCGCGCCGGCCGCGGGAGTTGAGGGGACGGTCGTGATCGGAGAGACCGGGAACGCCCCAGTCCGACTTGGCGTGGCGGGCGAGGAGCAGGGTCTTCATGGGGCAAGCCTGGCACCGTCGGCGCTCGCGCGCACCCCGAACCTGTGAGCCGCTCGCAGGGATCGTCCGGGCGATCCACAGGCGGGGTTTCCTACCCTCGAAGGATGGCTTATTCCGCGCATCGCCCCGGGCGGATGGATTCCCAGGGGCGGATCTCGTTCGAGACCGACGTCCCCGAGGGCTCGGTCACCGACGAGGATCTCGACTTCCTCCGGTCCTTCGAGCCGACCGGCGGCGAGTCGGCGACGGCGCCGGACGCGGTCGCAGCCGACGAGACGGCGATCGCCGGCGAACCACCCGTCGACGCCGATGAGCTCGACGACCTGCGCCGCGCGCAGGGCGCCTTCGGCCCGTCGCGGATGAAGCGTACCAAGGCGAAGCGCCCCCGCGCCGAGCGCGCGCCCCGGCCGAAGCGCGAGAAGAAGCCCCGCGTACCAGGCTCGCGACTGCGCACCCTCGCGATCCTCGGCGGGGCGGAGGGCGAGATCCTCGACCGCGTGCCCGGCGAGACGCCGCGCTTCGTGCAGATGTTCTTCGTGCTCGCCGGAACTGCGCTGGTCTCGGCGATCTCGATGCTGTTCGCACTGACGACCGGTGTCGGAGCCGCCATCTGGCTGGCGGTGCCGCTCGCGATCGTGTGGGCGCTGATCATCTTCAACCTCGACCGGTTCCTCACCTCGACGATGGCCTCGACGAGGAACATCTGGCGGCTGATCGGACTCGCCATCCCGCGTGTGATCATGGCCGCGATCATCGGCTTCGTCGTCGCCGAGCCGCTCGTGCTGCAGATCTTCCACAACGACATCGCCCGTGAGGTCGCCTCCACGAACATCACTCAGGCGCAGTCCGACCAGGACGCGCTGGAGACCGGACCCGAGAAGAAGGCGCTCGACGCGGCATCCGCTCACCTCGCCGAGCTGCAGAACCAGGCCGCGACGGGCATCGTGGCCGGCACCGACTCGGCGTCGGCGAGCGAGGCGGCTGCTCAGGCCACGGTCGACGACCTCACCGCCAAGATGACCGCGCAGCAGGCCGTGATCGATCAGGCCCGCGCGCTCTACCAGTGCGAGCTCACCGGCGAGGGGGCGGGGACCGTGCCCGGCTGCACCGGTGTGAACGGCGAGGGCGCGAGCTCCGACGCCGCGCAGGCCCAGCTGGCCCAGGCCCAGCAGACCTACGACGCCCTCGCCGCGCAGCTGCGCACGGCGAACGACGAGCTCTCCGCGGCGGGGACCTCGGCCAAGGAGAGCACCGCCTCTTCCGAGAAGCAGAACCGTGCGGAGGCGCAGGCGCAGATCCCCGCGGCGCAGAAGACCTACGACGCGGCGCTCGCCGCGTACAACGCGAGAGCGGATGCCGTCGCCCAGGGCAATGCGGGAGCGACGGGTCTGCTCAGCCAGATCAGCGGGCTGAACCGGCTGAGCGAGAAGGAGCCGACGATCCTGTGGGCGCACTGGCTGATCGCCGCGCTGTTCTTCATGATCGAGCTGCTCCCGGTGCTGGTGAAGGTGCTGACGTCCTACGGCGACCCCACCCTGTACGAGAAGGCGGCGGCGATCCGCAAGCAGGTCGCGCTCGACAAGGTCACCGCCGAGGGCTTCCGCGACCGTGCGGAGATCGTCGCGGTGCAGTCGCAGGCCGTCGACGCCGCCGCCGACGAGACCCCCGCGGCTCCCGCCGCAGCATCCGCTCCGGCCCCCGCTCCGGCGACCTGACCGCTCCGGTCGCGATCCGTGTCGCTTCCGGGCGATCCCGGCGGCACGGATCGCGACCGGAACCGACGACGGCGGCACTGAGGCGGCGCCCTCGACCTTGTATGACAGGACCGGCCCCGGCATCCGCTCCCGCCGGTAGCGTGGAGACATGGTCAACTATCGCTATCTCGGCAACAGCGGTCTCAAGGTCTCTGAGATCACCTACGGCAACTGGGTCACGCACGCCTCGCAGGTCGGCGACGACGCCGCGGTCAAGACCGTGCACGCCGCCCTCGACGCCGGCATCACCACGTTCGACACGGCCGACACCTACGCCAACACGGCCGCCGAGGTCGTGCTCGGCGACGCGCTGAAGGGCCAGCGCCGCGAGGGGCTGGAGATCTTCACCAAGGTCTACTTCCCGACCGGTCCCAAGGGCCCGAACGACACCGGACTCAGCCGCAAGCACATCCTCGAGTCGATCAACGGCTCGCTGAAGCGCCTCGGCACCGACTACGTCGACCTCTACCAGGCGCACCGCTTCGACTACGAGACCCCGCTGGAGGAGACCTTCCAGGCCTTCGCCGACGTGGTCCGCCAGGGCAAGGCGCTCTACATCGGAGTCTCGGAGTGGACGGCCGAGCAGCTGCGCGAGGGTCACGCGCTCGCGACGCAGCTGGGCGTGCAGCTCATCTCGAACCAGCCGCAGTACTCCATGCTGCACCGCGTGATCGAGGGCAAGGTCGTCCCCGCCTCCGAAGAGCTCGGCATCTCGCAGATCGTATGGTCGCCCATGGCGCAGGGCGTGCTCAGCGGCAAGTACCTGCCCGGTCAGCCCGTCCCCGACGGCTCGCGCGCGACCGACCCGCACAGCGGCGCCCACTTCATCAAGGAGCTGCTGCGCGACGAGATCCTCGAGGCCGTGCAGCGTCTGAAGCCCATCGCGGCGGAGGCGGGCCTCACGATGCCGCAGCTCGCGATCGCCTGGGTGCTGCAGAACCCGAACGTCGCAGCCGCGCTCGTCGGCGCCTCGCGCCCCGAGCAGCTCGCCGACACGGTCAAGGCCTCGGGCGTCACGCTCGACGCCGACACGCTCGCCGCGATCGACAACGCGCTCGGCGACGTGCCGAACCGCGACGCGGAGGCCACGTACGAGGTGTCGCCGAAGACGCGCCTGGTCTGAGCGCCGGCACCAGAAGAGCCGACGTCCCCGTGGGGCGTCGGCTCTTCTCGAGCTCTGGCGTCGTCAGCCGAGGGTGATGTCGACCTGGATCTCCGCCGCCAGACGCTCGAGGTCCGCCTGCAGGGCGTCGAGGTCGACGGATGCCGGCACCTTCGCCGTCACCGACGCCTCGAACAGGCGCCCGCCCGCCATCGCCGCATCGCGCGTCTCGGTCGCGAGCTCCTCGATGCTCAGGGCGTGCGCGTTCAGCACGCCGGAGATCTCGCGCACGATGCCGGGACGGTCGTTGCCGAGCACCTGGATCTCGAGCACGCGGTCGTCGGATGCCGCGGCATCCGATCCGGTGCGCACGGCGACCGTGAGCAGCCCTTCGAGAGCCCGCAGCGCCCGCTCCAGCTCGGCGGCGCCCTCGGCGGGGACGGAGACCTCGATGACGCCGGCGAAGGTGCCCGCGAGCTCGGCGAGGCTGCTGTTCTCCCAGTTGCCGCCGTGCGCGTCGACCACATCGGCGACGGCGGCGACGAGGCCAGGACGGTCTGCACCCGCGACGGTGAGGATCAGAGTTGTCATGGCGACAGCGTAGCCCGCGGGCTCGTCGTCACTCGACCCAGTCGCCGGTCTCCAGGAAGCGCTCGAGCCGGGCGCGGTGCGGGGCGAGGTCCCAGCCCTGGGCCGCGACCCACTCGTCGGAGTAGTAGGTGCCGGCGTACCGGGCTCCGCCGTCGCAGATCAGCGTGACGACGCTGCCGGTCTCTCCCGCCGCGCGCATCCGGGCGATGAGCTGGAACGCTCCGTACAGGTTCGTGCCGGTGGACCCGCCGGCCCAGTGCAGCGTGCGCTCCTTGAGCAGGCGGATCGCGGCGATCGAGCCGGCATCCGGTATCCGCAGCATCTCGTCGATCACCGTGGGCACGAACGAGGGCTCCACTCGCGGACGGCCGATGCCCTCGATGCGGCTCGGCCGGCCGGCCGGAGCATCCGCGGTCCCCGCCCAGCCGTCGTAGAAGGCCGAGCCCTCCGGGTCGACCACCGCGACCTGGGTGTCGTGCCTGCGGTACCTC
>Ga0222419_100431_pt1 | contig 42042 bp, 30 predicted proteins | sample 1B20Ametagenome_FD_182474 | JGI IMG/M metagenome (GOLD analysis project Ga0222419, IMG submission 182474) | Enriched microbial communities from leaf-cutter ant dump, University of Wisconsin, Madison, United States - 1B20A (version 2) | ecosystem: Environmental > Terrestrial > Nest > Insects nest...
TTTCAACGATTGCCGCATTGGTCAGAATACACCTGATTAGCCACGTTGATGTATTTTGGATGGTGCAAAACAGCCGAAGAACATACCAAAAGCGAAAAAAACGAAATAAATCGCCCTGTATCCAGACTTCATTGTTCTAAAATAAGGGGGGGTAGGTTTTGGAGAAGCTAAAAACAACTAATGATATTCAGCAGGTTAACGGCTAATTTTGTCCTATTTGAAAGATTGCCCGTTTAGTAGTGATTTAAAATGTTTCTTTTCATAATTTGTTTTTTTGTTATTTACCCAATGAATGGTCTTTTATTTCTGAGAAACTTCTTCACTCTTCATTTTAATAATTCCGAAAAGCCGGAATGCATAAATGCTGAATCCCGCAAAAGTTTTCATGTCAGAGAGAATCCCAAATTTTGAAAACTTAAACCGGCAAACGGAAAGCATAATGAGTGGTGATGATGATTTCGCAATACCGCTTAGAATTTAGATTAATTATCCTGAGGGTCGCTCTGTGTCATACTGGCCACCAATACCCAGCGATTACCCTTTTTCAGCAGTACATCCAGATTTTTGCCTCTCACCACCCTCTTTTTACCTTCTTTGTTCACATACACCCAAAGATCATAATAATCAATGTAAGCGTAATTACCGTTTACCCAGACATTGACAGGAACCATGATGTGGTGATCAACTTTGCTGCCCTCTGATGTGTAATATTCCATACTTTTTCTAAATACCTCTTTGGAAACAGGTATATTCGAATTCGTGCCCCAATTTTGAAAGTTATCATCAAAATAGCTGAAGTAATTCTGTAAGTCTCCTTTTACTGCAAGGTCACTGATGGTATTTTCAGTTTCTATAATGGCTTTCTGTTCCGGCGTCCACTGAATTTGTGCAGAGACAGTATTTACTGTCAGGCAGCTTGTCAATACGACAATTAAACTGCAAAAGATTGTTTTTTTCATCATCAAATAATTTTGTATTAATGGGGCAAAATTACTTTCAGAAACAGACAGCAGAGTAGGATTTTCTGTTCAAAAAACAGGATTTTTGGCGCATTTTGAATTAAAATCGGTCTGCAAAAATTTAAACCGAAAAGATTTTTTTATAAGAAATCTAAGGAAGTTTTTCCCTTTCGGACGGCAGACAGCCAAAGTGATTTTTAAATACACGCGTAAAATAACCGGGGTCTTCGAAGCCGACCTTCCATGAGATTTCCGAAATGTTTCCGTTGCCGGTTTTCAAAAGTTCCAGTGCCCTTTGCATACGAACTGAACGGATAAATTTCTGCGGTGACTGGTCTATCAGTGCTTTCAGTTTTCGGTTGAGCTGCGAAATGCTTATATTCATTTCTTCGGACAGTTGTGTTATTGAAAACTTCGCATTGCCGAGATGCTTTTCGGTTAAATCCATCAATTTTTTCATAAAATCCTGATCCAGACTTGTAATTGTTATTTCACTTGGTTTGATGACCAGCCGACCGCTGAATTTTGCTCTCAGTCTTTTTCTGAGTTCAATCAGTTTATTAATCCGAATGTTCAGCTCTTCCGAATTAAAGGGTTTGGTCAGAAAAGCATCAGCACCGGTTTTCAGACCGGTCATCCGGTCGCTGTCTTCAGCACGTGCAGTCAGCAAAATAACGGGAATGTGACTGGTCAGCGGGTCGGTTTTAAGTTTCTCACAAAGTTGAAATCCGTTCATTTCGGGCATCATCACATCGCTGATTACCAAATCAGGAATCCGGTTTCTGGCTTGTTCCAAACCATCTTTGCCATTGCCGGCTTCCAATATTGTATAGGTTTCGTTTAATTTTCCGCGAATGTATTTTCTGACATCGGGCTGATCCTCCACAATCAGAATTATTTCACGATTACTATCAGTTGCGGTTTCGAGAGCCGGTTCGATTTCATTTTCTGTGAAATCCACGGCTGAAACCGGTTCGTGCCGAGACAGAGTCTGTGTGTTTGCGGTTAAAATCTTTTGATTAAAAGGCAGATTACAGTAAAAAACAGTTCCTTTTCCCGGCTCGCTTTCTGCTGAAACTGTTCCGTCCAGCAGTTCTGTCAATTCCTTGACCAAAGCCAGTCCCACGCCACTACCGCCGTACTGCCCGCGATTTGAATTGTTTGGCTGATAAAAACGATTGAAAATCTGCACCAGATCATTTTGAGAAATACCGATGCCGTTGTCCTGCACCGACAATTCCAAAAAATCTTTATTGTGTTCGGAAATTTTTAGCCTGACAGTTATGAAACCTGAATTACCGGTGAATTTAAATGCATTCGAAAGTAGATTGTCCAAAATCTTTTCGATAATGTCTTCATCAAAGAAAAATTTTGTTTTTTCCTGTTGCAACAGCAATTCTAATTCCCGATCGGTTTCTGTTTTCAAACGAATATTTTTTCTTTGTGCCAAAGAATCAAAGGTTTCAACTACCTGTTTTACAAAAGGAATAATGTCTTCTCGAGTCGTATTGATGTGGTATTTCTTTGCATCCAATTTGGAAAGGTCGAGTAATTGATTGATTAATTGCAAAAGCCGTTTGGAATTCCGGTGTACTTGCGGTAGAATTTCCTTGAATTTTTCTGTGTTTCCGCTTTTCAGGAGGTCTTCCACCGGCCCCATAATCAAAGTGAGCGGTGTTCTGAATTCGTGTGAAATATTGGCAAAGAATTGTGATTTAAGATGATCGAGTTCTTTTAATCTCTCTGATTCCAAATGTTCCATCTGCAATCGGTTTCGCAACAATATCCTCTTTAATTCATATTTCCGAATAAAATAAATGATCGTGGCAGCAAGAAAAAAATAGACGAAATATGCCGTCCATGTTCTGTACCAGGGCGGTCGGATGACGAGGTTCAGAAAAATCCCTTTCTCATTCCAGATTCCGTTTTTATTCCGTGCCTTTACCACCAGTGTATAATTGCCGGGTTCCAGGTTGCTGAATGTAATCAGGCGGCTGTTTCCCATCTGCACCCAGTCTGTGTTTGCGGGAATCAGTTTGTAGGCATACTCTTTTTTATAGGTATCCGAAAAATCCAATGCCGCCACCTGAAAACTGATGATATTGTCACGAAAAGGGAGAACTATTTTCTTTGTTTCGGTGATGCTTCCGCTGAGCGGAGAATCTTTTTCACCAAATGAAATCGGCCGGTTGAAAATGCTGAAGCCGGTAAAAGCAAGTTGCGGCACATCTCTGATTTTGTTGATTTTTTCAGGTTGAAAAGCATTAAAACCTTTGATTCCGCCAAAATAAAGAATTCCGTCATCGTCTTTGTAAAAGGCACCGGAATTGAATTCATTGCTTTGAAGACCGGAGTTCACATCGTAACCGGTAAAGATTTGTGTATCCGGATTAAACTCTGCAATCCCTTTGTTGGTACTCATCCAAAGATTTCCGGCCTTGTCGGACAGTATTCCGTAAACCACATTGTTCGGCAGTCCGTTTTCCCCGGTGAAGTGGGTGAATTTTTTTGTTTTGAGATTTAGTTTATTCAGACCGCCGCCGGCAGTGGCAATCCATAAAAATTTTTGGGGAAACTTCGGGTCGGGCAGTATTGCTCTTACCACATTAAAGCTCAGACTCGAAGAATCGGTGGGTTTGGTCTCGTAACGGCTGAACTTTTTTGAAACCAAATTAAAATACAATAAACCTTCAGCTGTTCCCAACCAAAAATTCCCTGAAGGTTCTCTGTAAATATCCCCGTAAGCAGGCTCAGAGAAAGGATTCACTGCCTGTTTACTGAAAAAATAGTGTTGAAAGACTTTTGTTTTGATGTCAAAAAAACTCAAAGAATAGGGAGTGAGACACCAGAGATTGTCGTTGCTGTCTTTATAAATTTTAAAAATTCGATTGTCCGTTTGTCCGTTCTTTTCAATGCCAAGCTCAAACAGTTGATGAGAATTTGTTTTGTAATTATACAGGGTCAGCCCTGAATTGGATGCCAGCCAAAAGCTGTCGGAATCGTGTGAAACCATGGAAAAGACAGGTCCGGCACCGTGATGATTTAAACCCAAATCCACAGGTTTCATCAGCTGGGTTTCCCTGTTTGCCATCATCAGCGAAGCCTGAGTGCCGACGAACAAATAGTTTTCGGTACTTAAAAAAGAGCGTACGCTCAAATCTTCACTCCTGATACTGCCGTCTGCAGTGCGGTATTCCGAAGACGGAAACAATGCGGCCCTTGTATTGAACTGACTCAAACCTTCGCCGCTGCTGCCCAACCACAAACTTCCGGATTTGTCCTGAAAAACGCTGAGCATACTTCCCGGAGCTAAACTTGCAGGATTTGCAGGATCATTCCGGATGAGTTGTAAAGTGAAATCTTCGGTGTCGAAAATTCCCGCACCCGACAAAAATCCAACAAGAATCGCCTCGGAATTGCGATCGCCCTCCGGCAGAGTGACATTGCAGATTGACCTTATATTTCCGGCATCAAGTCCGGGCATCAATGGATCGAAATAAATAAGCTGTTGTGAATCAGCGTCTAACAGTAATATCCCGGAAGTTGTACTCATCCAAATGCGATTTTGCCTGTCCTGTAAAAATCTCGTTCCGCTAAAATCCAAATTCTTCGACGGAACTGTTTTGGTTTTGGATAAATCGTATTTAATTCCCTGAGGAATGATTTTTTTCTCCGGACTTACCACCTGAAAATTTTCAGTGCCAAAACTGAGTTTTGATTGTGTTGGTTGTGCATATTGAAAAATTCCTTTTGTAGTCGAAGCCCAAATTCCTCCGTTGCTATCGGCAAAGACATCAATTACCATATTGTTGGTCAGAGTGGTTTTGTCGCCGGGTTTGCTCGTATAATGCTGAATTTCGGTTGGTTTTTCGTTATGATTTTTATTCTTAAAAACCAATTTAAAAATGCCGTTTCCATAAGTTCCTACCCAAATATTTCCGTGAATGTCTTCTGTAATGGCATTGATATTTCCCTTGTTGGTGTTGTTCGTGAGAAAATGTTTAAATTTTTCAGTCCGGCTGTCATAAAGATCCACACAGCCATTCATGGTGCCAATCCAAAGTTTTCCGCCCGAATCCGTAAAAAGCGTTGAAACTGCGTTGTCCGAAAGCGAAGTGGGATCAAAAGGATCGTGGTGAAAAACCTTGAAATCATAGCCGTCAAAACGATTCAGGCCGTCTTTGGTGCCGAACCACATAAAACCGGTATGATCCTGTGTAATGCTGTAAACAAGGTTTTGAGAAAGTCCGTTGTCTATGGTAAAATGATTAAAATGAGGACGAACAAACTGTTGAGCCTGTACCGAAAACATTAAATTTAAAAGACACCAGAGAAAGATTTTTCTTCGGAATTTCGGTCGAAAAGGCCGGATGCTTTTCCTGTTTTTCATGGGTTTCGGTATAATTCAGTATAATTCGGGTATTCGCCTCAAATAACTTTCATTAGGATTTTCATGCTAAATTAAACAGATTTTCTGATTTTTTTTAACAATCATATTGGAGATTATTTATTTAACCATTTCATTGCCAAAGCACTTTACTGCAAAAAAGCGGGATTAATTTAAATCCTGCCCCAACAAAAAAACCGCCTCTCTCGAAGCGGTTTCTGTATTTTGAAATATTGATTTCTGATTATTTTACGATGGTCAGCTCGTCGATGATATTTTTTGCACCCGCATATTTATCAACGATAAACAGTACATAACGGATATCGACAGAGATGGTTCGCTGAAGCTTCGGATCAAAGATCACATCGCCCGCCATCGCTTCAATGTTTCCGTCAAATGCAATACCAATCAGTTCGCCGTTTCCGTTCATCACCGGTGAACCCGAGTTACCGCCGGTAATGTCAAGATTGGAAAGGAAATTCACCCACAGCTCACCGTTTTTGTCGGCATACTGACCGTAATCTTTTTTGTTGTACAGATCGATCAGTTTCTGAGGGTTCTCAAATTCGTCATCACCCGGTTTGTTTTTCGCAATCGTACCTTTCAAGGTAGTGTAATAATTGTATTTCGCATCATTTACCTTTCCTTTTCCGAGCGGAAGATCCATAATGGTTCCGTAGGTCAGACGCAGTGTGCTGTTTGCATCCGGATATTCAATGGTTGACAGACCCGATTCTCTCAAACCTTCCACCAGCAGACGGAAAGCTTTGCTGTACGAATCATTCATCGCTTTTTCTTCGGGTGTTTCCGAACGATATCTGCCCAAAAGATCGCCTGAAAGTTTCATCAGTTCGTCATTTTCAATCAATGAAGCATTCGGATGATCGAGATAGTTCATCAGTTTGTCTTTGCTGGTGAAAATGCTGTTTTTAAATGCATCACCAATGAATTTTGAGAAATCACCTTTGTTTTTGTCGCCGATTTCCTGAACATAAGGCGCCAGACCGCCCGCTTTTCCTTTGGTATAATACAGATTGAGCTGTTTTGCATAAATTTCTTCTTCAAGCGGCATATAGATATCGCCAAAAGTCGAATTGATCATTTCCTCAATGCCGGGCCTCATTTCGGCTCTTTTTGCTTCATTTTCTGAAGCATACTGCTGAAGCGCTCCGCCGAGTCTGTACGGTGTAACCGCAAAAGCTGCAGAACGGAGGATATTGATCAGATAATTCTGCTGTTTTGAACGTTCGTTTGTTTTTGAATAATAATTGTTCAGAATTTCAACCACATCGCCGTATTTGGCTTTTCTTTCCGGCTTGTTTGCCCATTCGTTGAATTTCTGTTCAACTTTTCTTTTTGAATCAACTGTTTTGTGTTCTTTCAGCGCAACGATCATTCCGCCTCTGTTTTTCCAGTAATTTGCGATTCCCGCATAGGTGGATGCATAGTCCAGTCTTACTTTCTGGTCGTTGTCCATATATTTTTTCATCACATCCATCGCCAGTTTTGAACCTTCAACCCAGGCAGGATATGCATATTCGACATTTTGTTCCACTCCGCCCGACGGCATCCATCGGTTGGTTCTTCCCGGATAGCCCATGATCATCGCAAAATCTCCTTCCTGATAACCTTTCAGACTGATCGGCAGATGATATTTTGGTTTCATCGGAACATTGTCCGGTGAATAATCAGCAGGATTTCCGTCTTTGTCGGTATAAACTCTGAAGATTGAGAAATCACCGGTATGTCTCGGCCATTCCCAGTTGTCGGTGTCGCCTCCAAATTTTCCGATCGAATTGGGCGGTGTTCCCACCAGGCGCACATCCTGAAAATCCTGATAGACAAAATAGTAATATTCGTTTCCTTCATAGAATGGACGGACAGAAACCACATATTTTCCGTCTTCGTCATTTTCTTTTTGGATTTGTGCAATTTCACGATTGATGGCTGCTTCTCTCTCCTCTTCGGTCATGCTGTCGTTGACCTGAGCCAGGATACGGTCGGTGACCACATCCATTCTGACAAAGAAACGAACCTTGAGACTATTGGGTTTCAATTCTTTGGTTTTGTCTTTTGCCCAATATCCGTTGGTCAGATAATCGTGTTCGGGTGTTGACAATTCTGCGATGGCACCGTAACCGCAATGGTGATTGGTCAGCACCAGACCTGTATTCGAAATGATTTCGGCCGTACAGCCGCCGCCAAACTGAACGATTGCATCTTTCAGACTGCTGTGGTTGATGCTGTAAATATCTTCGGCTGTCAGTTTAAATCCTTCTTTTTGCATGTCTTCAATGTTCTTGCCGATGAACATCAAGAACCACATTCCCTCGTCTGCCTTCACTTTTTGGGAAGGTCCGATCAGCAATGCCGCGCCTGCAATGATCAAGAAAAGTTTCTTCATTTTTTTAATTTTTTGTGTTGTCAATAATTTGAATCCCGCCCCAACTTAGAAGACGGGTTCACAAAAGTAGTGTTTATTTTCAAAAAATCATTAGTGAAAGGTTTGTTACCCTGAGGCTTCGACAGGCTCAGCATGACGGAAGATTCTATTGATGGTAATTGCTATTATAACGCATCACCCTGAGCCTGACGAAGGGTCACGCAAAGACATTATTCCAAAACCCCATCCATCACCTCAATGATATCCTGATGACTGCAGCTGTTGGCATCCACCGCACAATTTGAATTTCCGTAAGGCCGGTACATCGGAAGCGACGAAACCGAAAACAGACCGACGGTCGGCACCAGTGAAGCACAGCTCAGATGCATCATGCCCGAATCACCCGCCACCACCAATCGGCAGTTGGCCATCAGCGAACCGATTTCACGGATATCTTTGCTGTAAAAAGAAGGCAGCCTGTTTTGAAGCTGTGAAATATTTTCGACCGGAAGAATCTCGATCAGATTGTATTCGTCTTTGTATTTGGAATGAAATAATTCATAAAAATCATCCCACCATTCGGTCGAAAAACATTTGTCGCCGGTGGCATAAGTGAAAAATGCAATGGTTTTGCGCGACGGTTCGCCTGTCAATTCAGACAAAAGCTTTTTTCCGTTTTCAAGCTCGTAACTGCTCAATTTGAGATCGAGAACCGGAACTTCGCGCTGATCGGTTTCACCGCCGGCAAGCGACAGGAATTCTCTGAAATTATAAACCGGAAATTTCGCCATGTGCACATAATCCGGATATTTCTGATCGAGTCCCGAAAAATCGTCGCCAAAATATTTGTAACGGGATTTTGCAATCACGGTCGAAATCCTGCCCGAAGAAGATCCTTTGACCGCATCAATCACCAGATCATATCTGTTTTTTCTCAATTCAACCCAGACCTTCATGTATTTCAGCAGTTCTTTAAACGGTTTGCGCGGAAGACTGATCGTTTTTTCAACCTGCGGATAATTTTCAAAAATTACAGACGCAATAAATCCTCTGACAAACAAATCAATCTTCACGTCGGGATAATTCGAAATGATTTCCTGAACCAGCGGCGTCACCAGCAGCATATTTCCCAAACGGTGGTTGGGGCGGTTGATCAGCACCCTTTTAATTTCGGGTTTGACCGATCCTTTTTTCAGCCGTGAAGACGGACGGGCAACAAATACACGGGTGACCGCCTTGGTGGCTGTCCTTCTGATTTGGTTGATTTCTGATTTAAAGCTCATCGAACTGTATTGAATTACCGATACAAAAATATTATTTTAAAATTGATTCAGTCAAGACAAGCCGGTCAAAAAAACAAACCGATAAAATTTTGTGCTTCAAAATCAGATTCGGTCAGGTTAGTTAATCAATTCGGATTAATTTTGCAGGATGTCAGGAATCTATATCCACATTCCGTATTGCAAACAGAAATGCAGTTACTGCAATTTTCATTTTTCGACCGACACCCGGTCAAAAACCGAAATGGTCAATGCGGTCTGCAAAGAGATCAAACTGAGAAAAACAGAAATCACCGGCACAGTTGAAACCATCTATCTCGGCGGCGGCACTCCTTCCCTGCTCGATCGGGATGAACTCAATCTGATTTTTGACAGACTTTATTCGGCTTTTAAAATTTCGGATAATCCCGAAATTACGCTTGAAGCCAATCCGGATGATCTGACAGCTAAAAAAATTGAAATCCTGAAATCTTCACCGGTCAACCGGCTGAGCATCGGCATCCAATCGTTTTTTGATGAAGATCTGAAATTTATGAATCGTGCGCATGACACAAAACATGCTGTTAATTCTGTGAAATCGGCTCAGAATGCAGGTTTTGAAAATATCACCATCGATCTGATTTATGGCGGACAGACCACCACCGATGAAATGTGGCAGAAAAATCTGGAAACCGCGCTCGAACTCAATGTTCCTCATATTTCGTCTTATGCACTGACGATCGAACCCAAAACGCTGCTGTATCATCAGATCAAAACCAAAAAAATTCCGGACACAGATGAAGCCAAACAGCAGCGGCAGTTTATGATGCTGACCGATACACTGACCGACAACGGTTTTTTGCATTATGAAATTTCAAATTTCGGCAAACCCGGATTTTTGTCAAAACACAACAGCAGTTATTGGAAAGGAATCCCTTATCTCGGGCTTGGTCCGTCGGCTCATTCGTATGACGGAAAAAACAGAAGCTGGAACATTGCAAACAACACGATTTATCTGAATCATATAAATAAAGGTAAACTGCCTATTGAAATTGAAGAGCTGACAGCCGAAAACCGTTTCAATGAAATGGTGATGATCCGGCTGAGGATGATGGAAGGGCTGTCGATTGACGAAGTTTCGGAAAATTTTCCAAAACATTTTTCGGATGATCTGATTCGCGAAATCAAACCGCATTTGGAAAACGGAACGGTTACTTTTGAAGACGGCAGAATCAGAATTACAAAAAAAGGACTTTTTCTGTCGGACGGCATCGCATCTTCGCTTTTCAGACTGAAAGATTAAATTTTATCTGAAATAATTTTGTGTAATTTTGCGTTATGATCAAAGGTGTTGCAAACATAATTTTCGGACTTCTGTATTCATTTCTCGGAATACTTATTTTAATGAAACATTGGTTTTTGGTCGAATTGAGCAAAGAAGCGGCACTGTCGCTCGGTATTTTATTTATCGTTTATGGAATTTTCAGAATATACAGGGCGGTCAAAAGCATCCGCAATCAGAATTATAATTAGTCTGTTTCTGTTTTCGGCAGTTGTTCTTCAGTTTTCATCCTGCAAACACAAGGATAAAAAAGTAATCAGCCACAGCGAAGGCGAAATGACGATTTATGCCGATCCGTCCAATCAGAGTCTGCTTCAGGCGCTGACCGATATTTATATGATGAAATTTCCAAAAGTGAAATTCAACATCATTTACAAACCCGAAAATCAAATCCTGAAAGATCTGATCGATACCACCGCTTATGCTGCATTTATCAATCAGCCGCTGACCGATGACCAGACTGAATTTATCCGTCAGAAAACAGATGTCACACCCAGATCGACCCTGCTTGCCTATGATGCGGTTGTATTTGTAACTTCGCCCGACAATCCGATTGATTCGGTAACTTTTGATATGCTTCGTCAGGGAATTTTGACCGAAGACGGAAAAGTTATTTTTGACAACGGAAATTCGGGAAATTTTAATACGGTCAAAGAAGTTCTCGGTCTTGAAATTCCAAAAGGAAAATCGATTCAGGCACTGCAAAATTCTGATGAAGTCATTGAATTTGTTCAAAAATCAAAATCTTCGATCGGTGTGATCGGTCTGAATGAGATCAGCGAACCCGACAGCAAAAAAGCAAAGGAAATCCTTTCAAAAGTTAAAGTGCTGCCGGTCATCGACAATGACAACCAATTGCAGGAACCAACCGTTCCCAATATACTCGCTTTGAAATATCCTTTCTTTAAAGGTGTTTACTTTATCGTCAGAGAAGCCGGTTTTGGCATCGGCAGCGGATTTTCAAGATTTGCGGGTTCACAGCAGGGTCAGCTGATCGTCGGAAGAGAAGGTTTGCAGCCCAATTATCTGTATCCGCGTCAGGTTCAGGTCAATTTGAAACCGATTCAGTGAATTGTTAATACTTGGTTAATAGTTTTTAATTCACCTTAACCATAACCTGCTGAAAATATCTTCATATTTATCCAAAATGAATTTTAGATATAATGAAAAAGAAGATTTTTGTGCTCGACACCTCTGTCATACTGTTTGACCACAAGTCGATCCTGAATTTTGAAGAACACGACATCGTAATACCCATCACCGTCCTGGAGGAACTCGACACCATGAAAAAGGGCAATGACACCAAGAATTATGAAGCCCGCGAGTTCATCAGATTTCTGGACAAAGCATCAAAAGATTATCCGGTACAGGATTGGATTCCGCTTCCGGGCGATGGAAGAGGCGCTTTCAAAATCGTGATGGAAACCAACGGACTGACCAAATCTGCAGTCAAAATTTACGGTTCCGAATCAAATGACAACAAGATCCTGAATTCATGTTTGATCGTTCAAAAGGACGAACCCAAACGCGAATCGATACTGATTTCAAAAGATGTCAATCTGAGGCTGAAAGCAAAAGCAATCGGAATCAAAGCAGAGGATTATGAAACCGGAAAGATTCTGAATGTTGACAATCTGCCGACCGGTATTACGACTTATACCGATTTTGATCAGGAGATCATCGACAATCTGTACAAGGATTTTTCGGTTCCGCTCGAAGACCTTCAGGGCAAAATGGAAATTTATCCGAACGCCTATTATATATTACAGGGTGACAAATCTTCGTCGCTCGCCTATTACAATCCGTTTGAACAGCAATTGGAAAGGGTGAACAAACAGACGATTTTCAATATCAAACCCAAAAATGCGGAACAGGCATTTGCTATCCATGCGATTCTGAAAAAGGAAATCAAACTGATTGCACTGCACGGTGTGGCGGGAACCGGTAAAACACTGATTGCGCTTGCGGGTGCGATGGCACAGAAAAGAGATTTCAAACAGATTTATCTTTCCAGACCGATCGTTCCGCTGAGCAACAAGGACATCGGATATCTGCCGGGCGACATCAAATCGAAGATCGATCCGTATATGCAGCCGCTTTGGGACAATCTGAAATACATCCAATATCAGTTTGACGAACAGGACAAGGAATACAAACAGATCAATCTGATGGTGGAACAGGAAAAACTGCTGATCACACCGCTTGCCTACATCCGAGGCCGCAGTCTTTCCGATGTGATTTTTATTGTGGACGAAGCCCAAAACCTGACACCGCATGAGGTGAAAACCATCATCACACGGGCGGGTGAAAACACAAAATTCATCTTCACCGGCGACATCAAACAGATCGACACACCCTATCTGGATGAGCAGTCAAACGGGCTTTCGTATCTGGTTGACAAGGTTCAGGGTCAAAAGCTGTTTGCACACATTCAGCTGGTTAAGGGTGAGAGAAGCGAACTTGCCAATCTGGCCAACGAATTATTGTAGTTATCCACAAAAGGGCTGTTGAAAAAATCCGAGGAACGATGTCCATAATTTTGGTTAAGTTATCAGATACTTATATATTTGCCCGTTAAAAAATTCTTAATAAGACAGCAAATATGAGAGGTAAAGGGCTAGTTATTGGTATTACCCTGATTCTGGGGATTTTGTCCATCAGACAGTTAAGTTACACCTGGTACACCAATAAGGTAGAATGTGAAGCTTTCGAACATTCGAGAAATGATCTGGAAGAGCAAATCGTACTGGACAGTTTGGCAAATGATACCCTGAATCTGGGGATCATTAAATACAACTATCGGGACGCAAAAAACAAAGAGATAAAACTGGGTCTTGATTTGAAAGGAGGAATCAGTGTGATTCTTCAGGTTCAGGTGCGTGACCTGCTTGAGAATCTTGCCGATCATACAAAAAATCAGACATTCAATGCTGCGCTTGACTCAGCCGATATCGCTCAGAGATCGCAGGGAGACAAAGCTTATGTAGATATATTCTTTGATGAATTTGAGAAATTAAGAAAAGCGGGCGGACAGAATCTTACTTATTCTTCACCTGAAATCTTTGGAAACCGTCAGAATTCAACTTTGATTGAATTCAATTCGAGCGACGACAAAGTGAAGGATGTAATCAGAAAAGATATTGATTCAAAGGTGGAAACGGCCTTTCAGGTAATTTCATCACGTATCAACCGTTTCGGGGTTGTCGAACCGATCATCCAGCGTCTGGGCGGTGCGGCTGACGGACGTATCCAGGTTGAAATGCCGGGTGAGAGAAACAAAGAACGTATCAAAAATCTGCTCCAGAGTACCGCAAAACTTGAATTCTGGAAAGTTGAAGCAAACAATCCACAGGTGGGCAGTTTCTTTACAACCCTGAACCCACAGAAACTGGGTGTAAAAACAGATCTTGAAAATCTTTCGACTGTGATCAACAGTCCGCTGGAAGGAAATTCACTTTTCTCGGTTGCGACCAAAGACACTGCGGTCATCAATCAGGTTTTGGCTTCGCCCGAACTGAAAGCAGCCATGCCGACTGCCATCAGAAATTTCAAATATTTCTGGGCAAACAAACCGGTACAGACAAAAGATGCAAATACAAACGGAAAATATCTTTCGCTCTATGCACTGAGCGGCGACAAAAACAATCAGCCACTGCTGCCGGGTGATGTGATTGAACAGGCCGCCGGCGAAAGAAATGCAAATACCATCTCAAACGAACCTGTGGTTACCATGAAAATGAATGCACAGGGCGCAAGAGAATGGGCAAAAATTACCGAAGAAAACGTTGGAAATTCAATTGCGATCGTACTTGACAATATGGTTTATTCCGCACCGAATATCAACGAAAAGATTGCAGGCGGAAATTCACAGATTTCAGGGAATTTCACACTGACAGAGGCGCAGGACCTTGCGAACATCCTTCAGGCAGGCAGTCTTCCGGCTTCATCCAAAATCGTTCAGCTTGAAGAGGTTGGGCCGTCTTTGGGTCAGGAAGCGATCAACAGTTCATTGATTTCATTTATAGCCGTATTCTTACTGATTCTGACCTGGATGATTTTCTACTACAGCCGTGCAGGTGTCTATGCGGATATCGCGCTGGTTGTGAACATCCTCTTCCTATTGGGTTTGATGGTCGGACTGTTTGGCGCAACACTGTCGCTGCCGGGTATCGCGGGTATCATCCTGACGCTGGGTATGGCGATTGACGCAAACATCCTGATCAATGAAAGGGTGAAGGACGAAATGCTTCATCACAACAAATCACTGAAAGAAGCGGTTTCAATCGCATATACATGGAAAGGTGCGATTTCTGCGATCGTTGACTCAAACGTGACCACCATGCTGACGGCTGCCATCCTGCTGACCATCGGTAAAGGCCCGGTTCAGGGATTTGCAATCACACTGCTGATCGGTTTGACGGTTTCAATGTTTACAGCAATTTTCCTTACAAAATATTTTACCGACAGAAGATTCACAAAAAAGAAAGAAATGTCTTTCTTTACCCATATCACCAAAAACTGGTTTCAGGGATTCAATGTTGACTTTATGTCAAAAAGAAAATTATTCTATACCATTTCAATCATCGTATGTCTGATTTGTATTGCACTTCCATTTGTAAGAGGCTTCGATCTGGGGGTTGACTTCCAGGGAGGTCGTACCTATACCGTGAGATTTGACAAACCGACAAGTGCAAACGATGTAAGAACAAGTTTGGAAAAAACGCTGGTTGACGATGACGGAAGATCATCTGCACCGACCGTTAAAATCTTCGGACCTTCAAATCAGGTGAAAATTACCACCAAACTGAAATCAAATCAGGAATCAACTGCAGTTGACGAAGAAATAAAACAAAAAGTATATGAAGGTGTAAAACAATTCCTTCCCAATATGTCGTTTGAAGATTTTGAAAGCGACAAAACAGAAATTGGTCTGATGTCGGTTGTAAAAGTAGGTCCGACCATTGCGGACAGTACAACAAGAGCATCGGTACTTGCGGTAATTCTGGCACTCATCGGTGTGGGTATCTATATACTGATTCGTTTCAAATGGCAGTTTGGTATCGGTCTGGTGGCTGCGGCACTCCATGACGTAATCGTGATTCTTGGTCTGTTCTCGCTGCTGCACGGCATCCTGCCATTCAACCTCGAGATTGACCAGGCGTTTATCGCTGCGATTCTGACCGTGATCGGTTATTCGATCAACGATACCGTGATCATCTTTGACCGGATCAGGGAATATCTGGGTCTGTATCCGAGAATGCATTTTGAAACGCTGATCAACAAAGCGACCAACAGTACGCTGACCAGAACCATGAACACTTCAATCAGTATGTTCCTGGTGGTACTGATCATCTTCCTGTTCGGTGGTGAAACCATCAAAGGGTTCATGTTTGCAATGATGATCGGTGTGGTAGTCGGTACTTATTCGTCTATCTTTATCGCGTCACAGATCATGTATGACCTGACCAAAAACAAGATGCACAAAAGAGAAGCTGAAGCAGCTGCTGAAGCCTGATGATAAAATAATTGAATCAATTCATGAAAACTCCGAAATTAATTTTCGGAGTTTTTGTTTTATAGGTATTATCTTTGTCCAATGAATCTGTCAGTTTTGTTACCTGCTTTTATCAGTTTTGAAGAAATGACCGTCATTCTTCTGATTGCGGTTGTGATCTTCGGGCCAAAGAAAATTCCCGAGATTGCGAGAGGCCTTGGTGAAGGAATGAGAGCAATGAAAAAGGCGACCGAAGACATCAAAAGAGAAATTCTGGATTCAGCTGACGGAATTGAAAATCCGGTGAAAGACATAAAAGACACAATCGAAGATACCGCAAACAGCGTTTCGGATTCGGTTTCAAATCCGGTCAAAGACTTCAAAGAATCACTGGACGATGCAGTCGGTCCGATAAAAAGAGAATAAGTGGAGGAAATCATCAGGCTGGACAAAGAACTGTTTATTTTTCTGAATACACTCGGGACTGCATCCTGGGACGGATTCTGGACATTCCTTTCAGAAAGATCATATTGGATTCCTTTTTATCTGCTGCTGCTTTGGTTACTTTATAAAAATTTCGGTCCGAAAAAAACTTTTCTGATCCTTGCATTGACATTGCTGATGGTACTTGCAACCGATCAGCTGACCGGTCTGATCAAAGGCTGGACACAAAGACCAAGACCCTGTTTCACACCCGAATTTGAAGGAATCATGAGAGGTGTCGGCTGTGAAAGAAGAGGCAGATTCGGATTTACTTCTGCGCATGCATCCAATCATTTCGGAATTGCGCTTTTTCTCGGTCTGGTATTCAGAACCAAAATCAAATGGATGATCTGGCTGCTGCTGATTTGGGCTGCAATGATTTCATACAGCCGTATTTATCTCGGTGTACACTTTCCGCTCGATGTCATTTGCGGAAGTCTGATCGGACTGACACTGGGCTGTCTGTTCTATCTGATTTACAAAAAGATTTCGGAAAAATATTTTCGGGAAATTAAAAGCTGAAAAAATCTGAATGAACTTTATTTGTTCTTCATTTTTTTGTGTCTTTTCTTCAATATCTTCAGTACATCCCTGAGTTTGAAACCGCGGGCGTGAATTGCCATCAGATAATAAAAGAAAACATCGGCTGCTTCTTCCAGAAAATTCTCATCACTTCCCTGTTCCGAGGCAATTACCATTTCAACCGACTCCTCTCCCATCTTCTTTGCAATTTGAGAAGTGCCGCGCTGAAAGAATCTCTTGATCTTGTTTTCGGGTGCGTCAGGTCGTTTTCCGTTTTCAATCCTTTCCTCCAGTTTTTCGAGATAGGGAAAAGGTTTTTTTGGTTTTTCGGACTGATTTGAATTCTCCATCGGATTTTACTGAAATGTAAAAATACCCAAAATTTTTATTCTGAAAAATCATTTTTTGAATTGAATCTGAATTTCAACCAAAATTTCGACCGAAAACAGCTTTATTTCAGTTCCCTTCATTGGTTTGAAAAGATTCAATTTTCGTATATTTGGGAGTTTAAATTTAAAATGATTCCAAATGAGTATTATCACACAAATCCACGCAAGACAAATCCTTGATTCAAGAGGAAATCCGACCATTGAAGTTGATGTAGTGACAGATATGGGCTTTATGGGCAGAGCCGCAGTTCCGTCCGGTGCATCAACCGGTGAATATGAAGCAGTAGAACTTCGTGACGGCGGTAAAAACTATATGGGAAAAGGTGTTCAAAATGCTATTGACAATGTCAATGAAAAAATTGCAAAAGAACTGCTTGGATATGATGTGCTCGATCAGGTGCTGATCGACAAAACGATGATCGAACTTGACGGCACCGAAAACAAATCAAACCTGGGTGCAAATGCAATTCTGGGTGTTTCGCTCGCAGTTGCACATGCCGCTGCAAGTGAACTCGGTTTGCCGCTCTACAGATATGTGGGCGGAACCAATTCAAAAATTCTTCCGGTGCCGATGATGAATATCGTCAACGGCGGTTCGCATTCCGATGCGCCGATCGCTTTTCAGGAATTTATGATCATGCCGGTCAAAGCAGAATCATTTGCAGATGCGCTCCGCAAAGGATCAGAAATTTTTCATCATCTGAAAAAGATACTTCACGACAGAGGGCTTTCAACTGCTGTCGGTGACGAAGGTGGCTTTGCTCCTACTTTTGAAGGAACCGAGGATGCGCTTGATACCGTTCTGAAAGCAATTGAAAATGCAGGCTACAAGGCAGGAGAAGAAATCATGATTGCGCTTGACTGTGCTGCTTCAGAATTCTATCACGACGGAAAATATGATTATACAAAATTTGAAGGCGACAAAGGAGCGGTCAGAACTTCTGCCGAGCAGGTTCAGTATCTGAAAGAACTGGCTGAAAAATATCCGATCATTTCAATCGAAGACGGAATGGATGAAAACGACTGGGACGGCTGGAAAATGCTGACCGATGCCATCGGACACAAGGTTCAGCTGGTTGGTGACGATCTATTGGTGACCAATGTGAGGAAACTGAAAAAAGCAATCGATTCAAAAACTGCAAATTCAATTTTGATCAAAGTCAATCAGATCGGTACACTGACCGAAACCATCGATGCGGTTCAGATGGCTCAAAATGCAGGTTATACCGCAGTGATGTCGCACAGATCGGGTGAAACCGAAGATACGACGATTGCCGATCTGGCGGTGGCTTTGAACACCGGTCAAATCAAAACCGGTTCTGCATCGAGATCAGACAGAATGGCGAAATACAATCAGTTGCTCAGGATCGAGGAAATCCTTGACGAGTCGGCTGTGTATCCGCAATTCTCAGCTTTCAAAGTGAAATAATTTTTTTTTAAAAAAGACCGAATTCATTAGGAAATTTCAATACAATTGGCTTAAATTGCTATCAAACAATAAAACAAATGTCATCAAAAGCAAAATTCAGTTATAACAGCTCAGAAGTTGAGCTGGAAATGGGAGTCGGAACCATGGAAGAGAAATATGTAGATTTCTCACAATTCCGCTCTCAAACCAACGGGATCATCTCATTGGATCCCGGCTATAAAAACACAGGCTCCTGCGAGAGCGAAATTACATTTTTGGACGGTGAAAAAGGAATACTGATGTATCGCGGCTATCCGATCGAACAGCTTGCAGAAAAATCAAACTTTGTAGAAGTGATGTATCTGCTGCTCAAAGGAGAACTGCCGACAGCCGATCAGCTGGCTGCATTCAATGACGACATCAAGGAATATGATATGGTGTCTGAGGATGTCACAAAGATCCTTTCCGCTTTTCCGAGTTCCGCCCACCCGATGGGCGTGCTGTCCACACTTACCAGTGCGCTGACCGCATTCAATCCGAAGGCAGTCAATGCAAAATCACCCGAAGATATGCACCGTGCTGCGGTTACGCTGATCGGTAAATTTGCGGTTCTGGCCTCATGGACATTGAGAAAAATGAAAGGTCTTCCGCTGAACTATCCGGACAGCAAACTGGATTTTGTTGAGAATTTCTATCAGATGATGTTCAAACGTCCGAATCGTGATTTTGAAATGGATCCGATCGTGATCAATGCGCTTGACAAACTGCTGATCCTACACGCTGACCACGAACAGAACTGTTCAACTTCAACCGTCAGACTGGTCGGTTCTGCACATACCGGACTGTTTGCTTCGATTTCTGCAGGTGTTTCGGCACTTTGGGGTCCGCTGCACGGCGGTGCCAATCAGGCGGTGGTTGAAATGCTTGACAAAATCAAAGAAGACGGCGGTGATGTTCAGAAATGGGTCAACAAAGCAAAAGACAGAAATGACGAATTCAGACTGATGGGCTTTGGCCACAGGGTTTACAAAAACTTTGACCCGAGAGCAAAAATCATTAAAACAGCTGCCGATCAGGTTTTGGACAAATTGGGTGTACACGATGAATCGCTCGAAATTGCAAAAAAACTGGAAAGAGCCGCTTTGGAAGACGATTATTTCGTACAAAGAAAACTGTATCCGAATGTTGATTTCTATTCGGGACTGATCTATCGCGCGTTTGGAATTCCAACCGAAATGTTCACAGTGATGTTTGCAGTCGGAAGACTTCCGGGTTGGATTTCACAGTGGATCGAAATGAGACAGAACAACGAACCGATCGGACGTCCGAGACAGATTTATACCGGACATCCGAAAAGAGACTTTGTAGATATTTCGGACAGATAATCCGACAACAATCAATCATAAAAAGGTCTGATTTGCTTCAGGCCTATTTTTTTGTTTTTTGAATAATTTCTTGAATCAGATGATAAATTATGACCATTTCTGAATTAAAATCACAATTGAAGCTGCCTGTCATCGTATCACCGATGTTTATCGTTTCGGGCACCAGGATGGCGGCAGAATGCTGCAAAAACGGAATCGTCGGAAGTTTCCCTTCGCTGAACGGGAGACATACCGAGGATTTTGAAAATATGCTCAATGAAATCACAACAGAGCTCAATCAATACGAAAAAGAAACCGGCAAAAAACCGGCACCTTATGCAGTCAACCTGATTGTGAACAAAACCAATCCGAGACTGATGCCAGATTTGGAAAAAGTGATTAAACACAAAGTCCCGATCGTGATCACTTCACTGGGAGCGGTCAAAGAAATCGTGGATGCGGTTCATTCATACGGCGGTTTGATTTTTCATGATGTCATCAAAAAAAGACATGCCGAAAAAGCAGCTGAAGCGGGTGTTGACGGCATCATCTGCGTTTCTGCCGGTGCAGGCGGTCATGCGGGAACAGCTCATCCGTTTGCACTGATAAATGAAATTAAAAAATTCTATAAGGGCGCAATCGTGATGGCAGGCAGCATCAGCACCGGAAATGAAGTTCTGGCAGCTCAGATTGCAGGCGCAGATTTCTGTTATATGGGCACCCGATTCATTGCGACCGAGGAATGTCTTGCGGTTCCCGAATACAAACAGATGATCATCGATTCAGGCATAGGCGACATCATTTATACAGACGGCGTTTCTGGTGTAAACGCAAATTTCATTGTCAAAAGCATTGAGAATGCAGGCGTTGACCTGGGTCATAAAAAAGAAGAGGATTTTTCAAAACTGACCGGCGAACATGCCAAAGCATGGAAAGATATCTGGTCGGCAGGGCACGGCGTTACTGAAATTTCAGAAGTATTGCCGGTCAAAAAGCTGATTGAAAAATTGGAAAACGAATACAAAAAAGGAATTGAAAAAGTCAAAACGATCGAATCAGGAATCAATTTTTAAAATTAAAAAATGAAAACTACAAAAGAACTGATCGACTTAATCCAACTCAAACAGATTGATGAACTTCATTTCGTTGGAAACAGCATCACAGTGGGCAGTCCGAATGTATATGGCGGCCAGGCATTGGCACAGGCACTGAATGCTGCATGCAGAACGGTTCCCGATGACAGGCATTGTCATTCGGCTCACGCCTATTTCATATTGCCCGGAAATCTTGAAAAACCGATTCATTACAGAGTACAGCCGGTCAGAGACGGCGGAAGTTTTACCACCCGATATGTAACTGCAGAACAGGATGATAAATCGATTTTTGTATTGGCAACTTCATTTCAAAAACACGAAGACGGATATGAATTTCAGGAAAACGCGCCCGAAGTTCCGCAGCCCGAAGATCTGCTGAGCTGGACCGATATCTATGAACAGTCAAAAGGTTTTTTGTCCGAAAGAGTGAGTAATTTTTTGGGCATGCCAAGACCAATTTCATTCAAACCGACGGTGATTCAGAATCCGTTTGACAAAGTGGATCTGCCGCCAAAACAGAATATCTGGTTCAAATTCAACGAGATGGTCAGCGAAGTCAGTATCAAACAGTTTACACAGCTGCTCGCCTACGCATCTGATTACAATATACTGATGACCGCGATACAGCCGCATGCATCGAAGGCTGCTTTTGCAAATACACAGATGGCAAGTCTTGATCATGCGATGTGGTTTCACAGGATTCCGGGCAGTTACAGTGATTGGTTTTTGTACAGCATAGATGTGGAGAGCAATTCAAATGCAAGAGGTCTGACAATGGGAAAAATATTTGACCGAAAAGGAAAACTGCTTGCAACTGTGGCTCAGGAAGGACTGATCAGACGGATTGAAAAATAGAACCGGAATTGTAATAACAAACCGTTAAAATTCAGTTACTCTGAATTAACTTTTTATATTTGTGATGATTTAAAAACCGAATACATTTCAAATGGAAATACTCTTCAACTGGCTCATTGCCTTTGTCATCTATAACATCATTTACGGTGCTTCCACCTGGCAACTCTACAAAAATGCGGGCAGAAAAGCATCCGATGCATTTATTCCCTTTTATAATTTCTGGATCGGACTCGATCTGATCAAACGTCCAAAATGGTGGATCATACTGTTTTTCACACCGATCGTCGCACCGATTATGTGGTGGGTTTACTGGGTTGATTTCGGAAGGGTTTTCGGCAGAAGGACATGGACAGATGCAATACTGATGATTGCAACGGTCGGTCTTTATTCTTTTTATTTGAATTATGTGGTAAAACCTGATTATGAAGGACCTGAAGAGAGAAAAAGCACATTTATCGCAGCTTTGGTTTTTGCAATCGTTTTGGCGACGCTGGTTCACAACTGGCTGATTCAGCCGATGGTGGTTCCGACCGGTTCGATGGAAAATACAATCCGGATCGGAGATGCACTTTTTGTTGAGAAAGTCAGCAATGGCGTCAGGGTTCCGATGACACCGATCGGGATTCCTTTTTCGGAATTTATCAACCGAAAATTATTTGTCGATCAGGCAAGACTGCCCTATATGAGACTGCCCGGCTGGCGAAAAATTCAGTCAAATGACATCGTGGTGTTCAACTATCCGACAGACTCTGCATTTTCGGCCATCGACAGAAAAGATGCTTATGTAAAAAGACTGGTCGGCATGCCCGGAGATTCGGTTGAATTTGACAACAGCATACTGAAAATCAACGGAAAAGAATTTTTTCCAAAAAAAGATGCTTTGGTTCAGCACAGTTATATCGTGACCACAAAAGTTCCGTTCAGCACACAAATTCTATATGATAATTTTTCGGTGATCAACGGTGTCGATTACAAAGTGGAAGCGCAGGGAAATGATCTTTTCGCCTATATTTTTTATGCTTTGACTTCTGATATGGCAGAACAGCTGAAAAACAATCCGAATGTGATTTCGATCGAACAGAAAATCAGTCCGGTCGGAAGAAAGGATGAAAAATTTTACGGTGACGGAAGAATTGACAGTACCTATACGATTTTTCCGCTCGACAAAGACTGGAATCAGGACAATTACGGGCCGATTTATATTCCAAAAAAAGGTGATAAAATCAAAATTGACAAAAACAATATCACCCAATATTACAACATCATCAAGATTTACGAAAACAATGATCTGAAGATTGACGGTGACAAAATCCTGATCAACGGAAAAGAAGCTTCGGACTACGATATTCAGCAGGATTATTATTTTATGATCGGCGACAACCGAAACCAGTCGCTGGATGCAAGATTTTTTGGTTATGTGCCGGAGCAGAACATCATCGGCCGTCCGATTATGGTTTGGGCAAATTTCAACGGTATGTTTGAACCTGCGCCAAAGAAATTTATCTGGAACCGCTGGATGACTTCGATCAACAACGACAATCCCGATAAAACTTCGTACAGATATTATGTGCTTGCCGCGCTGATCCTGTTTTTCGGCTGGGATTTCTGGCGTGCAAAAAAGAAAAAGGAAAAAGAGGATAAAAAATAAAACCGGCAGAAAATGATTTTTCCGTTATTTTATTTCGGACCGATTTCTTATTTCTCAAAACTGACGGATGCTGCTGATTTTCGGTTTGAAATCAATGAGAATTTCAGAAAACAAACCTACAGAAACCGCTGTCACATACAGGGTGCAAACGGGAAGCTGAGACTTGCCATCCCGATTGAGCACGACGGCAGCAGGCAGATGAAGGACATCAAAATGTCGAATGATTCCAACTGGCGGAAAGAACATTTCAAATCATTGGTTTCGGCTTATAAAAGCTCGCCTTTTTTTGAATTTTATGAAGATGATCTGGCGCCGATTTATCAGAAAAATGAAAAGTTTCTGGCTGATTTCAATATCAGCACTTTGGAATTTGTTTTTGGAAAATTAAAACTCGATCTGAAAATCAGTCTGACCGAAACTTATATTGAAAATCCGGATGAAGCAGATTTCAGGAATTTCTTCAATTCAAAAACAGAACCCGATCCAAAGGATTTTCCTGAATACACTCAGGTTTTTGATGAACGCTTTGAATTTATGCCCGACTTGAGCATTTTGGATTTACTTTTTAATGAAGGTCCGGCTGCGACGACTTATCTGAAAACCATTGCTGCAAAATAAAAAAAGCCTGTCAGTTTTGACAGGCTTTTTCAATGATCCCTTAGATTATTTCCTCAATATTTTGAATGTCTTCACACCTTTGTCGGTAAATACCTTGATGATGTATAAAGTCTTGTTATGCAGTCTCATATCGATTTCGAACTGATTCAATCCGTTTCCTTTCAGCACCTTAACCAGCTGACCCGAAACATGATAAATCTGAACCGAATTGATGTGTTCGTCACCCATCATGATAGTTGCAAAGTCTCTGACCGGATTCGGATAAATTCCGTAAATGTTTGAAATCGGATCGTCAACCGACATGATTTCGTCAAAGTTTGCAGTCAGATTTCGGTCTTCGGTCACAGTGAATGAGTAGGTCGCATCGGTCGAAACCACGGTTCCGTTTTCGGTCCAATTCACAAAATAATAATCTGTGTTGGCAACCGCAACAACCGTCGCAGTATCACCATAATTGTAGGTTCCGCCACCGGAAGTTGAGCCACCCGCAGTCGGATTTGAACTGGTCGTAATCGTGTATGTATTCGTACTGAAGTTTGCTACTAAAGTTCTACTTGCTGTTACTGTGAAACTGTAATTGGCATTTGTTGATACAATCGTACCGCCTTCAGTCCAATTGATGAAGGTATAACCTGCATTTGCTGTTGCTGAAACTGTAGCCGTATCACCATAATTATAGGTTCCACCGCCGGAAGTTGAGCCACCCGCAGTCGGATTTGAACTTGTGGTAATAATGTATTGGTTAGAACTGAAGTTCGCAACCATAGTTCTGCTCGAAGTTACAGTAAAACTGTAATCTTCATTGGTCGAAACAACCGTTCCGCCTTCTGTCCAATTGACAAAAGTATATCCGGTATTTGCGGTTGCTGAAACAGTCGCAGTATCACCATAGTTATAAGTTCCTCCGCCGGTTGTGTTTCCACCTGCAGTCGGATTTGAACTTGTTGTAATTGTATAAGCATTCTGACTAAAGTTCGCAACCAAAATTCTGCTCGCTGTTACCGTGAAACTGTAATCCTCGTTAGTCGAAACTACCGTTCCGCCTTCTGTCCAATTCACAAAAGTGTAACCGGTATTTGCGGTCGCACTCACTGTCGCGGTATCACCGTAATTATAGGTTCCACCACCACTTGTGTTTCCACCTGCCGTCGGATTTGAACTTGTGGTAATAATGTATTGGTTAGAACTGAAGTTCGCAACCAACGTTCTGCTTGATGTTACGGTAAAGCTGTAATCTTCACTTGTTGATACAACAGTTCCGCCTTCTGTCCAATTGATGAAAGTATAACCTGCGTTTGCGGTCGCACTTACTGTGGCTGAATCACCATAATCGTATGTTCCGCCACCAGTTGTGTTTCCACCCGCAGTCGGATTTGAATCGGTCGTAATCGTGTATGTATTCGTACTGAAGTTTGCTACCAAAGTTCTACTTGCTGTTACTGTGAAACTGTAATTGGCATTTGTTGATACAATCGTACCGCCTTCAGTCCAGTTGACAAAGGTATAGCCTGCGTTTGCGGTTGCTGAAACAGTCGCAGTATCACCATAGTTATATGTTCCGCCACCTGTTGTGTTTCCACCTGCAGTCGGATTTGAACTGGTTGTAATTGTATAAGCATTCTGACTGAAGTTCGCAACAAGCGTTCTGCTCACAGTTACTGTGAAACTGTAATCTTCATTGGTTGATACAACAGTTCCGCCTTCAGTCCAATTGACAAAAGTATATCCGGAATTTGCGGTTGCCGAAACAGTCGCAGTATCACCATAATTGTAGGTTCCACCACCGGAAGTGTTTCCACCGGCAGTCGGGTTCGAACTGGTTGTGATCGTGTATGCATTCAGACTGAAATTCGCTACCAATGTTCTACTTGCTGTTACTGTGAAACTGTAATCTTCATCGTTGGAAACAACAGTTCCTCCTTCAGTCCAATTGATGAAAGTGTAACCCGCGTTTGCGGTTGCTGAAACCGTTGCAGTATCACCATAATCGAATGTTCCACCACCGGAAGTTGATCCACCCGCAGTCGGATTTGAACTGGTTGTGATTGTGTAAACATCCTGACTGAAGTTCGCAACCAACGTTCTGCTTCCCGTTACTGTAAAGCTGTAATCTTCATTGGTTGAAACAACTGTGCCGCCTTCTGTCCAGTTGATGAAAGTATAACCTGCATTTGCGGTTGCACTCACTGTAGCCGTATCACCATAATTATAGATTCCACCGCCGGAAGTTGAGCCACCCGCAGTCGGATTTGAACCGGTCGTAATCGTGTATGCATCCTGACTGAAGTTTGCAACAAGCATTCTGCTCGCAGTTACTGTGAAACTGAAATCTTCATCATTTGAAACTACTGTTCCTCCTTCGGTCCAATTGATGAAAGTATAACCTGCATTTGCGGTTGCCGAAACTATTGCAGTATCACCATAATTGTAGGTTCCACCACCGGAAGTTGATCCACCTGCTGTCGGATTTGAACTGGTTGTAATCGTGTATGCATTCGAACTAAAATTCGCTACCAGAGTTCGACTTGCTGTTACTGTGAAACTGTAATCTTCATTGGTCGAAACTACCGTTCCGCCTTCAGTCCAGTTGATGAAAGTATATCCTGAATTTGCGGTTGCACTCACAGTAGCCGTATCACCGTAGTTGTAGGTTCCACCGCCGGATGTTGAACCACCCGCAGTCGGATTTGAACTGGTCGTAATCGTATAAGTATTCAAACTGAAGTTCGCAACCAAGGTTCTGCTCGCAGTAACTGTAAAGCTGTAATCTTCATTGGTTGAAACAACTGTGCCGCCTTCTGTCCAGTTGATGAAAGTATAACCTGCGTTGGCAGTTGCACTCACAGTCGCGGTATCACCGTAATCGTAGGTTCCGCCACCACTTGTGTTTCCACCTGTCGTCGGATTTGAACTTGTGGTAATAATGTATTGGTTAGAACTGAAGTTCGCAACCAAGGTTCTGCTTGAAGTCACTGTAAAGCTGTAATCTTCGTTAGTCGAAACTACTGTTCCGCCTTCAGTCCAATTGACAAAAGTATATCCGGAATTTGCGGTTGCTGAAACCGTTGCAGTATCATCATAATCGAATGTTCCACCACCGGAAGTTGATCCACCCGCAGTCGGATTTGAACTGGTTGTGATTGTGTAAACATCCTGACTGAAGTTCGCAACCAACGTTCTGCTTCCCGTTACTGTAAAGCTGTAATCTTCATTGGTCGAAACTATCGTTCCGCCTTCAGTCCAGTTGATGAAAGTATATCCTGAATTTGCGGTTGCACTCACAGTAGCCGTATCACCGTAGTTGTAGGTTCCACCGCCGGATGTTGAACCACCCGCAGTCGGATTTGAACTGGTTGTAATCGTGTATGCATCCTGACTGAAGGTTGCTACCAAGGTTCTGCTTGCTGTTACTGTGAAACTGAAATCTTCATTAGTTGATACAACAGTTCCGCCTTCAGTCCAGTTGATGAAAGTATATCCTGCGTTTGCGGTTGCTGAAACTGTAGCCGTATCACCATAATTATAGGTTCCACCGCCGGAAGTTGAGCCACCCGCAGTCGGATTTGAACTTGTTGTAATTGTATAAGTATTCTGACTAAAGTTCGCAACCAATGTTCGGCTAGCGGTTACAGTGAAACTGTAGTTTGCATTGGTTGAGACTACCGTTCCGCCTTCTGTCCAACTCACAAAGGTATAACCCGTATTGGCTGTGGCTGAGACTGTAGCAGTAGCGCCATAGTTGTATGATCCTCCACCGCTTGTTGTGCCTCCTGCTGCCGGGCTTGACATGGTTGTAATCAAATAACCCAACTGATCAAAATTGGCAACCAGCGTTCGGCTCGAACTCACAGTGAAACTGTAATTCGGATCGGTCGAAACAACGATTCCTCCTTCTGTCCAGCTTGTGAAACTGTAACCAGTATTTGCAAATGCAGAAACTGTCGCTGTGTCACCGTAATTGTATGCACCGCCTCCTGTTGTCACACCGCCGGCAAAAGGATTTGAAGAGGTGATGATTAAGAAATCCATCATCTCAAAATTCGCTGTCAGTGTACGGCTTGAATTTACCGTAAAGCTGTAAGTATCATTGGTTGAAACCACGGTTCCGCCTTCGGTCCAGTTGACAAAAGTGTAGCCAATCGTTGCAGTGGCTGTTACAGTTGCGGTATCGCCATAATGATAAATTCCGCCGCCAACTGTATTTCCGCCGGTGATCGGATTTGAATTTGTTGCAATCACATATTCGGTCTGACTGAAATTCGCCACCAAATCACGATCGGACTGAATTGTAAAGTTGTAATCAGCATCAGTTGAAACTACTGTTCCGCCCTCTGTCCAGTTTTGGAATTCATAACCTGTATTCTCAGTTGCAGAAACGGTTACCGAATCTCCACCGTCATAAGTACCGTCACCTGTCGTTGAACCGCCTGCTGTCGGATTTGCAGAAGTTACAATGGTATATTGCTCATTTCCGCCGCAATCACCTTCAATGGTAAATGCAAAATCCAGCACATAGCCATAGTTTGCCAAATTCTCAAATGAAGCATAATTGTCAAGAGAGCCGTAACCATTTGTTCCGTTATAAATTTGGTCTGTGGATCTCCAATAGTTTGCATTTGTCCCGGTAGTGGTGATTGCCATCCAATAATTGGTTCCTGTGCTTCCTCCCTCAAGTTCCAAATTCAATGAACTGAGATCCAAAGCAATTTCATACACATCACCACTTAATAAAGTTTGAGATACAGGTACAACTGAAGTTGGCGAAAGCACTTCATCACCAGGTGATCCTGATCCATCCTTATAAAAAGAAACTTTGACGGTCGATACCTGATTACTCATTGGGAATTTCACGGTTTCAACAGACAAGTTAACATCTGCGCCTACCGGAAAGTCAGATGTCAGAACGATCCCGGCTGAAGTATCCCCAAGGGCAGTACCTCCCAAATTGACTACATAATCAATACCGCATTCGGTACTGGGAAGCAGTGTTGTAAAAATATAAGATGAAGACCAGGCTGAATTGCTTCCTCCCGAGCATTTTGAACGAACCTGTGCTTCATATTCTGTATCCTGTGTCAATCCTGTCAGTGAAATTGTATTGGTCGCGGTTGACGAAGTAATCCATGAACCGCTGCCGGTTGCACGATATCTGAAATCGTATTCGGCCGCCGGAACCATATTCCAGATCAGATCGGCTGTGGTCGTGCCAACAGAAGTTGCTGTCAGCCCAGCAGGGACAACCGGATTACATTCAATCGGCTGATCGGAAATTCCGGTAATGATCAATGAATATTTTTGACTTCCTCCGGTCAGACTGCCTTTGTGGGTAATTCTGATTTTATATTGACCCGTGGGATTTGAAACTTCCACTCTTTCATAAGGATCTCTAAAATTGTCTCCCTTTGCATTGGTGGTCACACCTGTCAGTTTCCATGGCTCGTAGCTTGTGCCTCCTTTGATGATTCGAAGGTCGAGATCGTTTACAAGCACCGGGTTTGTATTGTTTAATTCTCCATTTCTTCCCGTTCCCGGACGATCTGTCCAACTGATTGAAGCCATCAGATTACTTACCTCATCCGAATAGACATCAAACTCATAAGTCTCACCATTGTTTAATGTAAGTTCCTGAATCAGTGTACCGTTTCCGTTATTGCTGATGACCTGTGCAGCCCGTTTTGCATTCAGCAATCCCCAGCCCCAAACCGCATCCGGTCCGACCGGGCCCGCATCATCTGCTGTATGAAGCACCAATCCTTTCAGAGTGGCAGCCTTCATATAGTCAGAATTTATATTGCTGTAATGCTGTTGAAGAAGCAGCAGTGTTCCGGTTACATTGGGTGAAGACATCGAAGTACCGGTATAGGTGTCATAAGCAGAGTTGCCAGTACTGATTGACGAATAAAGCCCTGTACCGTTTCCTGTGATATCGGGTTTGATTCGATAATCGTCAGTCGGTCCCTGGCTGCTGCCGGAATTTATTGAAACACTGATCAGATCACCATTTGAATTGACATTTGCATCCTGTGCATTTGCAATCACCAAAGAATTCTTGCTGGTACCTGCTCCTGTCAGTTTATCATAACCGACAATACCGCCAAGCGGATTTGAATTGTAATTTACTGTCCCGTCATTTCCTGCCGATTTCACCATCAGATAATAAGGTGCAAGGAACATTATATTGTCCCAACTGGCAGATTCCTGATGATAGTTGCCAAAATACCAGGCAGGAAGATCATTACTTACCCACCCGTAAGAATGATTTGAAACCAGCATACCGTCTGCAGCAGCAGCGGTTGCCTCACTTATATCGTTGTTCCAGTCATAACCTCTGACTTTGGCCTGAGGTGCCATTCCTTTTGCCTGTGCGACTACACCCGATGCAATTATGGTTCCGGTCACATGGCCTGCGTGGTCATTTAATGCTGTCGAACTATCACCTTTTGAATAACGTCCATTGTATTCCTGATGAGTAGCTCTTGCTAAACCGCCATCCCAAACATAGGCAGTCATATTCTGACCCATCAGATTCAATCCGAGCGAACCGCCGGCATTAAGATGATCGGTACGGGTAGAATGCGCTGCATCTTTATTGTTTGTAATATAATAAATCGGAGTTCCGTCCGGAAGAATTCTTTGAAGTTCGGAACGGGTAACTCCATCGTCTATAATGAGCGGAAGTCCCATTTTGGGTGCGAGATCCAACACCCTGTTCCTTTCATACTGATATTTTAAATCAGCTTCGTTTTTAAGTTTACTAAGTTCATTCTGGTCATAACCGGCGACGATTTTCGCTGACTGTTGAGGCGTTTGAGCCATACCCCATTGGGTAACTCCAAACAGCAAAATCAACAGATAGTGTAAATAATTTCTCATTGAGTTTCAATTTTAGTTTTACAATCTGAGGTTTGGTTGGAGGTAATTGGCGGTAAAACTATAAAAAAATTTAACATTTCAATAAATATTTATTGATTTGTAATACTGCTCGTTATGAAATCATTAAAAATTTTTACAACTCATTGAGAGTTTGTAGTTTTATACTTCCAAGAATTTCAAATGAAAAAAAATATCGTTTGTCTGTTTTTATTGATTTTAATTCCGACGCTGGGTCAGAATTCAATTTATAAAAACGGAATGATCGTAAGTGCACATCCAAAAGCTTCTGAAGTCGGGATTGAGATTCTGAAAAAAGGCGGAAATGCGATTGATGCTGCGGTTGCTGTTCAGTTTGCACTCAGCGTCACACTGCCGATTGCCGGAAATATAGGCGGCGGAGGTTTTTTGGTTTACCGTTCTGCAGACGGTCAGTACAATTCGCTTGATTTCCGTGAAACCGCACCTTCCACAGCTTCAGAAAATATGTATCTCGATTCGGCCGGAAATCCGATCACAGAACTGAGTCTGTTTGGTCAGCTGGCTTCGGGCGTTCCGGGGACGGTTGCGGGTATGGAAGAAGCGCATAAAAAATACGGAAAACTGAGCTGGAAGGAGGTTTTGCAGCCCGCAATTGATTTGGCTGAAAATGGTTTTGAAATAACCGAAGCACAGGCAAATGAATTCAATTCGGCCTATGAACGTTTTGTCAGATGGAATCCGGAAGGAACCGCATTTACGGTCAAAAACAACTGGAAAGGCGGAGATCTGCTCGTCCAAAAAGAATTGGCGGAAACACTAAGACTGATTCAAAATCAGGGAAAGAAGGGTTTTTATGAAGGCATCACCGCAAAATACATCGTCGATGAGATGAACAAAGGAAACGGAATCATTTCATTTGAAGATTTAAAAAATTACAAAGCAGTCTGGCGAAAACCTGTGGTCGGTGATTATAAAAATTACAGAATCATTTCAATGCCGCCACCCTCAAGCGGCGGAATTGCGCTGATTTCGCTTTTTCATTCGGTTGAAAATTTCCCGCTGAAAGATTGGGGCTTTCAGCAGGACAAAACCGTACAGGCAATGGTGGAAGCCGAAAGAAGGGTTTATGCAGACCGTTCGGTTTATCTGGGTGACCCCGATTTTGTAAAAGTTCCAATTGAAGAATTGATCAGCAGAGAGAATTCGGTTTTGAGAATGAAAAATTTTTCTTTTGATTATGCCACTCCGAGTTCAGAAATCGGTGCAAGCAATTTTGTTCCCGCCGAAAAATTTCAGACCACCCATTTCAATGTGGTTGACAAAGACGGAAATTCGGTTTCGGTTACCACCACTTTGAACGGTGCTTTTGGCTCCTTTGTCGCTGTCGAACGCGCCGGTTTTCTACTGAATAACGAAATGGATGATTTTTCGGTCAAACCCGGTGCGCCCAATCTGTACGGGTTGACCGGCGGTGAAGCAAATTCGATACAGCCCGGAAAAAGGATGCTGTCTTCGATGACGCCGACCATCATTGAAAAAGACGGAAAACTCTTTATGGTGATCGGAACACCGGGCGGATCAACCATCATCACTTCGGTTTTTCAGTCGGTGCTCAATGTAATCGAATTTGATCAGAGTATCAGCCGGTCGGTTGCCTCTCCCCGATTTCATCACCAGTGGCTGCCCGACGAAGTTTTTGTCGAAAAAGGAGCGGTTGCGGAAGATGTAAGAGAAAGACTGAGCCAAAAAGGATATATATTTGTCGGCAAAAGTCCGTGGGGATGGACTGACGGAACCTGGGGAAGAGTCGATGCGATCATCGTGAATTCTGACGGAAGTTATGAAGGCGGTGCCGATCCGAGAGGCGACGATACGATTCGCGGATATTAAAATCTTGTTTTAATTATTCCGAAAATAAAATTAAACAGAATTCCAATGTAACCAAATCTAAGTTTTTTCGACTAATCTGCGAAAAGCCTGAATTTGGAATCAAATTTGGAGTCAGAAAAATTCAAATAAATCAAAAAAGATGAAAAAACTATTCATGTGTTTCGGAACGGCATTCCTGCTTTTTGCAAGTGCAAGTGCTCAGGATTCGATTTTGCTGAGAACCGAAAAAGCCTGGTACAACGACAGTTTTGAAGATACCGGCGTTTACGGTGTGAATACCGAAAAAGCCTGGCAGTTTCTGAAAGAACACAACCGAAAAGCAAGTCCGCTGGTGGTTGGAATTCTGGACGGCGGCGTTCAGGCGGATCATATCGATCTGGCTGAAAATATGTGGGTCAATCCAAAGGAAAAACCCGGAAACGGAAAAGATGACGACAACAACGGATATATCGATGACGTAAACGGATGGAATTTTATCGGCGGAAAAGACGGCAAAGACGTGGACGGCGACAATCTGGAAAGCGTCAGAGTTTATAAGGGTTATCTGCCTTTGTTTGAAAGTTCGGATGCTGCAAAAAACAAAGAAAACGAAACCAAATTTTCAGAGAAATATGAAGATTATCTGAAGCTGAAATCAAAGATTGCAAAAAAACAGGCTGAAGCAAGATCGAGTGTAGCACAATATACCGCTCTCAAAGATCAGGTGGACAAAGGCTTTCAGCCGCTGATCGAATTCTTTGGTGACGAACCGATCAATGAGGACAATCTGAGCAAATATCAGCCGACCGAAGAATCGATGATGGCGCTGATGATGTTCGGAATGACGCCAAAAGAGGAATGGGAAGGCAGAACGATGAAACAGATTCATCAAGAAATTTCCGAACAATTGGGTGAAGGAATCGAATATTTCCAATCTCAGCTTGATTATCACTACAATCCGGATTTTGAATCAAGAGGAATTGTAGGCGATGATTACAGCAACAAAACCGAGAGCAAATACGGAAACAATGATGTGGAAGGACCCGATGCGCTGCACGGAACCCACGTTGCCGGTTTGGTTTCGGCAGTGAGAGGAAACGGAAAAGGAATTGACGGAATTGCAGGAAATTCAGTGAAACTGATGGGTGTGAGAACGGTTCCAAACGGAGACGAAAGAGACAAGGATGTTGCAAATTCAATCCGTTATGCGGTTGACAACGGTGCAAAAATCCTGAATATGTCTTTCGGAAAAGATTATTCGCCCGACAAAAAAGTGGTTTGGGATGCCATGCGTTATGCAGAGAAAAAAGGCGCATTGCTGGTGAAAGCAGCGGGAAATGACGATGTGGACATCGACACAGATATTCATTATCCGACAAATTTTGACGACAACGGAAATAAAATCATCGAATCGGTCATTACAGTCGGTGCATCCAATCCGGATCCGAATGCTTTGAAAGCCAGTTTTTCAAATTACGGCAAGAAATCGGTTGATGTTTTTGCGCCCGGAAATCAGATCTTGTCAACCGTTCCGCACGACAAATTCAAGGAACTTCAGGGAACCAGTATGGCGTCGCCCATCACAGCCGGTGTTGCTGCGCTGGTGTGGTCGCATTATCCGAAACTGACTGCGGTTGAAGTAAAACAGATCATTATGAATTCGGTCAACAAAAACGATCAGCTCAAAGATATTTCTGTCAGTGGCGGTGTGATCGATGCCTACAAAGCGGTTCAGCTTGCAGAGGAAATGTACAAGAATAAATAATTCAAATTAATATGAAAAAATGCGGTGATTGATTTTGCCGCATTTTTTTTATCTCCAAATCCGGAAATCAGGGAAATCGGCAAGTTCGGCGGTTTCAACTTTGATTTCGGTGACTTTTGCAGCCGCCGGACCAATATGACACCAGGCAATAAATTTTGAAATATCCGACTCCCCTCCTTCCGCTTCCGCATAAACGCTGCCGTCGGGCATATTCATCACATAACCCGTGATACCGAGCTCATCCGCTTTTTCTTTGGTTGATTTTCTGTAAAACACGCCCTGAACTTTTCCGCTGATGTATAGATTTTTATGAATTTTCATTTTTATTGAATGATTTGTAAAATTAAAAAAGAAGATTGAGAGTATAAAGGATCAATTCAAAAAGCGAAATTAAGGATTAAATGATGCGACCGCCTTCGGGGTCAAACTCAAGGGAGTTTCATCATTTGTTCTATACACATTTCATCCCGAAGGGATGATTTTTCGGGTTGAAATCCATTGAATTTACTGTCAATATTGGGTTTCCTGTAAAAAAGCGAGAACCGCTCAAACTGATTCTGATTTTATTATTTAATATTAAATTAAAATCACCTCAATTACTTACAGATCTCGAAGAGGTCATATATGTATAGAAAAAATAACAGTAACAAGAAAACCGACCCCGAAGACGGTCGAACCATCAAACCTTACTTAAACCATAATCAACTATTTGGATTATCTCTTCCTCAACCAAAAAATATGCTGATTTTCGAACCGATAACCAACCGATAAATTCGGATAATTATGAACAATCGATTTCACCATCGCCAATCCCAAACCGGATGATTTTGATGATTTGGAATTACGATAAAATCGTTCAAAAATCCGGTCAGCGTCCAAAGCCGAATCACCCGAATTTTTAATTTCCAATTGGGTTTCGGTTATATGAATCTGAATATTTCCATCCGTAGGACAATGAATAAACGCATTACGGATCAGATTGCCCAGCAGTATATTTGACAACTCGGGATTCATTTCAAATTCAAAAATACCGTCTTCTCTGATTTCGGTTTTCAATCCTTTTTCTGCATACAATTCATTCAATTCATCAAAAATCTCATGGGTCAGCCGATTGAAATTCTGAACCGAAACTTCATTGTATTGTGTATTTTCAATCTTTGAAAGTTTGAGCAGCGATTTGTTCAGTTTCTTCAGCCGGCTCAAATCCTGAAGCAGCTCAGAAATTCGGCTGAGCTGATTTTCATTCATATTTTCATCAGTCAGCATCATTTCCAGCTTATTGCCCATGATTGCAATCGGTGTCTGCAATTCGTGAGATGCGTTTTCGATAAACTGTTTCTGACTCAAATAGATTTTCTCGCTTCTTTCGATCATCTCATTGATTCCGGTTTCGAGTTCTGCAAATTCGCTGATTCGTCCGGGTGAAGCATCAATCCTGTTTTTTTCGCCCAATTTGTAACTGCCCATCTGATCCATCAGCGAATAAAATGGTTTCCACACTTTTTTCAGTACAAAATGATTCAGCAGCACCATGCTGGCAACCAATATGAAATAAAGCCCCGCAAGCGACAAAAACAGATTGAACGCAAATTCATCTTCTTCTATGGTCGATGCATAAATCTCGAGTTGATAATTCTTTCCGTTGAATTGGAAAATCGACTGAAGCATACGGATCGGTTCGTCGTCACCGTCATATTCCATATACATCTGGGCATTGTAAATATGCCGTTTGTATTCATAATCACCGGGGTTCAGTTCGGTAAATTTAAATTTAGCCAAACCGAATTCATTGGTTTTGAGCAGTTTCGGATTCTTTGTGATTTCATCTTTTATACGCAGTTCGGTATCTTTGAGTCCGTCATCAATATTGTCATAAACTTCATCTACAATCAGCCAGTAAAAAGATGCTGCCCACAATGCAATCACCAGTGGAATGATGACCGAAAAATAACGAAGCGTATAATATTTGAGTGAAACCGGTTTCATCAGATCAGTTTATAACCTGCACCGTAAATACTTTGAATTTCAATTTCAGCTCCGTTTTGCTGAAGTTTTTTTCTCAGATTTTTGATTTGGGAATACACAAAATCAAGACTGTCCGAATCTTCGGCATGATCGCCCCAGACATATTCGGCTATCGAAGTTTTTGCAATCAGCCGACCGGGATTGGTCAGGAAGAAATACAGCAGGTCAAATTCTTTTCTGTTAAGAGTCAATTCTTTATCATTGATTTTCACAAGCCTGTTTTCGAAATCAACCGCCAGATTCTTATAATTCAAAAATTCATCTTCCTGACGGTTCTTTCTTCTGATTACCGATTTGATTCTTGCATTGAGTTCAGCCAGATGAAAAGGTTTGGCCAGATAATCATCCGCGCCGAATTCCAGTCCTTTGATTTTGTCATCCACCGAATCTTTTGCCGAAATGATGATCACCGCATCATCTTTTTTCATCGTTTTCAGCTCTTTGAGCAAATCCAGACCGCTGCCGTCGGGCAGACCGATGTCGAGTAAAATGCAGTCGTACTGAAATGAAATGATTTTGTCCAAAGCAGTTCTGAAATCAGCCGCAGTTTCCACTCTGTAACCGCTCTGTTCCAGAGAAGTTTCAATTGTTTTGGCCATTTCGGTTTCGTCTTCGACAATCAGGATTTTCATCTTCCGAAAATTTAGGTGAAGATACTGAATTTGACAATTAAAAGGAAAAACCGGATTCAGTGATGAACCGATTGGAAAATTAAATCAATAAGAGATCAATCAAAACCGATTCATTTCCAATTTTTTCAATTCATCATTTTTCTCGCCAAAGACCACCATCGGCTGTGAATTGATCGGATTTTTGAATATTTCGCAATGAAAATCAAAAGCTTCAGAAATCAGTTCGGGTTTAAAAATCGAAGCGGTGTCACCAAAAGCGACGACCTTCCCTTTTTTCAGCAGCAGTATTTTGTCTGCAAATTCTGCAGCCAGACTCAGATCGTGCAGTACCAGCACGGCCGAGTTTCCGTTTTCTGTAAATTCTCTGATCAGATTCAGGATCTGCCGCTGGTGTCTGACATCCAGATTGTTCAGCGGTTCGTCAAGAAAAATTAATTTATTCGAATTTTCATTTTCAAGCTGTACCAAAACCCGGGTCAGATGAACCCTCTGTTTTTCACCGCCCGAAAGCTGGTTGTAATTTCTGTTTCTGAACTGATATATTTCGGTCAGTTTCATCATCTTCTCAACAATCTCAATGTCCTCCTTTTTGGGTTTTGAATCAAAATAGGGATATCTGCCCATCATCACAATATCGGCAGTCTGCAGACCGATGTTCGAATTGAATTCCTGAGAAAATTTTGCTTTGTATTGCGCCAGATCGGAATTGGTCCATTCTTCAAATTTTTTGTCATTGAAATAAATCTCACCATTGTCCGCCCGCTGTTCGTTTGAAAGCACGCTGAGCAAAGTCGATTTTCCGGCACCGTTCGGCCCGATGATCACCAGCAGTTCCCCCCTTTCCACCTCGATCTTTACACGGTCGAGCAGATTGAAATTTCTTTTTCTGAGACTTAATTGTTTTCCTGTGAGCATAATCAGAGTGCTTTTTTAAATCGAATAAGAATGGCAATAAAAACAGGTGCGCCCAAAAATGCGGTGATCACACCGATCGGCATTTCGGATGGTGCCACCACCGTACGGCTGAAAGTATCTGCACAAAGCAGCAATATACTTCCGGCAACTGCCGACAATGGCAGTATGATATGATAATTTGACTTGAAAATCAGTCTGAGAATGTAGGGAACGATCAGTCCGACAAAACCGATGGTTCCGGCAAAGGCCACACAGGAACCGACCATCAGCGCAGTGAAAATCACAATCTGCTTTTTGACTTTTTCAACCGGGATTCCGAGATGGGCTGCATCCTGTTCGCCCAGCATCATCGCATTGAGGGCTTTCCCTTTGTTGATCAGAAAGATATAGGAAACACCGATGACCAGCGCCAGGATCAGATTCTTCTGCCAGCTGGCACCCGCAAGACTTCCGAGTGTCCAAAATGTCAGATTTCTCAATTCCTCATCATCGGTCAGATAAATCAGAAAACCGGTGATTGCACCCGCCATTGCAGAGATGGCAACACCCGCAAGCAGCATGATGACCACATTGGTTTTTCGCTGTACGGTGGACATCCGGTACACAAAGACCATGGTCAGTATGGCGCCGAAAAATGCCATCAGACTGATCAGCAGACTATGCAAAAATTCAGGTAGGATTTGCCGGATGAAACTTCCGAGTACGATTGCAATCGCAGCAAACAGCGAAGCACCCGAAGTAACCCCGATCAGACTCGGTGTGGCAAGCGGATTTTTAAACATTCCCTGCATGGCAGCACCTGAAACCGCAAGCGCGCTCCCGATCAGCATCGCCATGACGACTCTGGGAAGTCTGATTTCCGAAAACACATACCAGTCGCCGGGATCAGAATTTTCAGAACCTAAAAATCCATCTTTTACCATACCAAAAAATGAGTCATTCTCAAATTTATAAACGCCCATCGTCAGGGATATCAGCCCCAATACGACAAGAGCAGTCAAACCAAAAATTATATAAGCGCCAAGCTTATTCTGCATAGGCTTTCAAATTTTGGTTCAAACTGTAGGCTGCCTGACCCAGTCTGGGGCCGAGCTCCGAAAGCAATGAGCTTTCCATGCTGATGACCGCCTTATTTTTGAACGCATTGGTTTCTTTCATTCCCGGAACTTCAAACAGTCCGTTTTCGCCGCCAAGACTCTTAATCCCCGAATCAAACATCAGGATCACATCAGGATTGCTTTTTACCAGTCCTTCGGGTGTCAGCGGCTTCATATTTTCAATATCCGCAGCCGCATTTTCGGCACCTGCAAGTCTGATCAGCTCGTCAGCCGAAGTCCCGCTGCCCGCCACCTGCATCAGCCCCGTGCCTCTTGCATATACAAACAATACCTTTGGTTTCTTTTTCAGCATTTCCACTTTGGCAAGATTTGAGTCGATATCGTCAATCAGATACTGATAATCATGATTTTTTGTGTATTCAGAAACGGTTGCGATCAGATTTTTTGCATCATCTTCCGTTTTGCTTTTTTCAAACAATACCACTTTCACACCCGCATTTTCAAGCGTTTTTACTTTTTCCGGATCAAATTCCGAACTGACCGCAAACACGATATCGGGTTTAACAGAGAGCAGCGCTTCGGTGCCAACCGTCCAGGGCGGGCCGAAATTCTTAACCGAATCGGCTACCCACTGCGGATAAATGCTGGTGGCATCGCGTCCGACCAGTTTGCCGTCAATGCCCAATTCGGCAAGGGTTTCGGTGACAGCCGCATTCAATGAGACAATCTGCTGTTCCGTCGTTTGTGATTTTTCGGCAGTCTGATCCGCCGGCTCATTTTTATTGCTGCAGCCCGATATGACAAAGGCAAAAGTCAGTACAGCTGCGATTAAATTCGTTTTTTTCATCGATCAAAAGGTCTTTAAATGATGTGAAATCACAGAACATAAAATTCTTTCCGTGATTTCACAATTTGTAATTCATTGAAAATTGAATATCAGGCTTTAAACCCTTCCACATGCTGTGAAAGCAATTCTCTGATCGCCTTTGTGGCTTCGGTTTCATCAAAATTTTCACCGGTGAATTTTTCTGCCAGTTTGAACTGTTCCATATACAGTTTTTCATCCTCGGTGATTTTGATTTTGTCATTTCCTGCAATGAAATCAAGCCAGGTATTTTGAGCAATCGACCAGAAATCCTTTTTGCTGTTCCACCATTCTTCTGCAAATGATGCATCATAATTTTGAACAGTAAAGGTTTCAAGACCTCTTTCAAGACAGATCAGTTTCTCTGAACCGTCCTGATTTTTCAGAATTTTCTGATTGTCCTGTTCGATTACCCAGTCACCGTTATCAAAGATTTCAATATGCGAAAATCTTCTCAACAGATTGTAATCGCTTCTTTTTGTAATTTCACGACGCGGAAGCGCTGCATCTGCCTGACTTTCCCAGAAATTACGTCCGTCCGCATGAATCCAGGTGCCGCGGCCTTCGTATCTCGGACAGTCATCGACCTGATAAACTTTTTGTGTCCAGGTTCCTTTTGCTTCCTCTTCACTGATTTGAATTTTTTTCCATTCATGATCTTTGACCAGACTCAAAAATTCACGGTTCTCATAAATCCAGTCCTGACGCCAGTGTTTGATCACCATTTTGTCAGCCACATAAAGAATGTGCTGCAGCGAGATTCTGTCTTCTGAATTTTCAAGCAGCAATACCACTTCTTTTGCTTCAGAAAATTCTCTGTCGTGGTACTCGTAATTTTCGTCGGGTGCAAAAGTTTCTGCAAATTTGAAATTCACCTTATAATTTCCGGCAAGCGAGCAAATCAGTTTTCTTGCCAATTCCTTTTTTTTGATATTCAGAATATCATCTACCAATATTTCCATAATTTATTAATTTATTCATTTATTATTTAATTCCAAGTCTGTATGCCGAATGACAATTCACACAGCGGCCGGTCAGTTCTGTCAGCTGAATCTGTGCGGTTTTCGGATCGAAATTGGTTCTTGCCGAATCCGCCATAATGTCGAACAGTTTATGGGTCGGCTGTCCCATTTTCAGAAATTCCTTTGGAACCGACTGTACCAGCTCTTTGGGAGGATTGACCGAAGTACCGCTTCTTTCGCCGGCTTCAATGATCTTTGTCGGATCATTTTCAACAATTCCCTCATTGATCAGATGGATGCTTTCAACAAACTGTCTCATCTCACTCAGTATAAATTCTTTGTGTTCGGGCAGCAGCGCAATTTCAATTCTTTTGTCGCCTTCCATTCTGTATGACGGTTTTTCTTCCGCGGGTTTGAAAAACAGAAAAAGATTCAAACCGACAGAAAAAAGAAATCCGATCAATAATATTTGGGTCAATTTCATAGCATCTGATTTTTAAAAAGTATAATGGATTCCCACCATAAAGTTTCTTCCGATTCCGGGTATATAGTTGGTTGCGCTTTCTTTGGTCGCTCCCTGCTGCTGCATTGGCGGCGGGATCATGGTGGCATCGCGCACCAGATAGCTCGACGCATAAACCTTATCGCTCAGGTTTCTGCCTTCCACATAGATTCCCCAGCGTTTTTTCTGAAATCCGATTCGGGCATTGAGCAGCGTATAGGGATCCTGATACAATTCGTTGTGATGATCGATCGGTGTTTTCTCGGGCAGTGATTCGATATTGAAATTCAACAGCAGACCGATCGGGTTTTCGTACTGAATTTCACCGATGATGTAATGTTCGGGAATCCCGGCAATCCGATTGTTTTTGTAAGTGCCTTCTTTGAAATAAA
>Ga0222419_100432_pt1 | contig 41927 bp, 44 predicted proteins | sample 1B20Ametagenome_FD_182474 | JGI IMG/M metagenome (GOLD analysis project Ga0222419, IMG submission 182474) | Enriched microbial communities from leaf-cutter ant dump, University of Wisconsin, Madison, United States - 1B20A (version 2) | ecosystem: Environmental > Terrestrial > Nest > Insects nest...
TCATGATAAGAGCGTCCTCCTTGGATGATGGGTTTTAAGGGCCACTGACCCGTTACACCCCTATCATACCGGAGAACGCTCCTTTTCATCAAAGGCTGTATCTTAGCCTCTACAGGAATTTATTTTGGCGGATTGGCGCGGCCGGGGCGGAATAAACTTATACTTTCTGATACTACAAGTAAAAACGACTTCGTCGTCCCCTTCGGGACAAAGAATGTCGTTTTTATCGAAGACGATTCAGAAAAGGAGATCTCATTTTATACTTTCTGAATCGTAGCAAAAAGCCGGGAAATCCCGGCTCCGGCCAGATGCTTATTCGATTAAGAACGATACGGTTCCGCGGCAGCGTCTTCCAGATCCGACCATATTCGATGCAATTCTACATTCAAGGCTTCCGCGATCAATTGCGCCGTCAAGAGCTGCGGCTTGATGATCTTGCCCGTTCGCAGATTGGAGATCGTGGCCAGTGAAAGACCGGTCTTCGCTGCAAGCTCCGTCGTATTGATATCTTCTTGTGCCATCAAGATTCTCAGCATTCTGCCGGGGTCCGCAACCGCGTGATCCTTCGTCTCGCTTGCCGCATCGCGCGCATCCAGAAGCATCTTCTCGATATGTTTGCGGTATGTAATATCCCGAACGAGGCAGTAGATGCCGCGGTACTTCCCGCCCGCGTGTACCGGATTGAACGACAAGGCGACATTCGTCTCGATACCGTGCTTGTTCACCAATACCATTTCGGACGTAATCGGAGCGCTGCTGTTTTTTTGCTGCAAGATGCCGATAACTTCATTCACGGCTTGCGGCAGCAGAAAATCGGTGAAATACATCGTTTCAAGCTGCTCCAGTTCGTATCCGGTCATTCGTTGCATCGCTTGATTGGCCGTCATGATCCTTCCCGACTCGTTCATCAGGAAGATCGCCGTCGTCGGATTGTCGAACAGCCCCCGATAATAGGAGTCATGCTCCGTCAGCTTGTCGTACAACGACTTGCGTTCCCGATTATCTTTCATGAACAGGCAGATTGCGACAACGGCGCCGTTCGCGAGAATCGGAGCGCCCGAACAGACGATGTCGATGCGGTCCCCGCCCTTGCGGATCGCCAAAAATTCGTGCTTCGACGCCTCGCCCGCCGCCAACCGTTCCAAGTAAGCCTGAACGTTGTCCCGGTCGTCCGAATGGACGAACAGCAAGAACGATTTGCCAAGCAAGAGCGCTTCCGGCATGCCGAGCAATTGCGCGGTTTCTTGATTGGCCATCGTCAGATTGCCATTAATGTCAAGCGTGCATATGCCGTCCGGATGACTGAGGTAGGCCGATTTGAACTGCATGGCGTCTTGAATCGCTTTTCTTCGGTCCAGCAAGACAATCATGATGAAGATGAACTTCAAGATCAGCGCTGCCAGCATGAACTCCGACAACTCGGAACGAACGGTAAACCCGGCGGCTTGCGTATTCGGATCGGCGGTTGCATTCGAGATCAGGGGAACGGTTACGAGAGACAATCCGAACAGGAACGAACCGGCTAGCTTCCAGCGCGTGCTCCTCGCGTCAATCGTGTCATGGTAGTGACGGTAGCAGTTAATGCCGACCAGGCTCATGGCTGCGATGGCGAGCAATCCGACGGCCAGCCCTGTCGATCTCTCCGGCGTGAATTTCGTGAGCGTTGCCGTATCGCCGGTTGTCCATGCGATCGCATAAGGAATGGCATTCAGCAAGAGCGCGACAAGCAAGCTTCCGAGTATCCGCTGAGCGATGCTGTTATGCCATTGGTGCAGCACGTACATCACAAAGATGGCAACGAGCCATGCGGCGGCAAGGGACAACGGCCCGGACGCCGGCGACATCGAAGCCAGCTCGGGCCGTTGTCCCGCGATAAGGCCGTTGACCGTGACGAGCCATGCCCCTGTGCCGAAGGATAACCCGCTCAACAGGACGTAAAATCGGCGGTTGACGCAAGCAGAATGAAGGATGCACTTGTCCAGGATCGCCAAGGAGGAATAACAGGAGATAATGCCCAAGATGAGGAGAAACAAGTAGGCCATCGCCGTATTGCCGCCGTTAATGTGTATCATTTCCCGGATTCCTCTGCGTAAAATGTGATCAGATTGAACCTATATTTGGAATCATTATAGATTTCATTCCGCAAATGAACTGTGAGGAATGTCACCATTCGGAAAACCCGATACCGGCTACCTCCCCGATCGGGGCGGCTGCTTCTCCAGCGCGTACAGTTCGTCATCGACCTGGCTGATCTTCTCCAGCACGACGGCTCTGGCATCCGCGATCGCCTTGTTGTACAGATACGGTCCAAGCAGTTGCAGCATATGGTCCACGATCTGCTCGGCGGCCAGGTTCCCGATCGTCTCCGAACGCTCTTCCTCGAAATATTGCTGCACGCTTCGCACGATTTGTTCTTTCTCTTCTTTGGGCAGCTTGATAGGGACGATCATGCTTGAAACGCCTCCCCTGCTTCGATTCGGCGAATTACGTCGGCAAGCGGCATCTCGTCCATCGAGCCGAGCATTAAATCGTGGTGCCGGAACGGAAAATGCTGTGTCGACGGATTCGGAACGATCGTGCAATGGAGCCCGGCGGCCTTCGCTGCCAGAAGGCCGTTGAGCGAATCTTCGAAAGCGATCGCTTCACTGCCGGCCACGTCCAGCTTCGCCAGCGATTTCAGGTACAGCTCGGGGTCCGGCTTCACGTTCGCGACTTCGTCCGCCGTGGTGATGCTGTTGAAATACGGCCGCAAGTCGAAGCGGTCGAAATACGGATTGATCCAGGACAAGGGGGAACTCGTTGCCAGCCCGATTCGCAAGCCGTTTTCCTGCGCGAAATTCAAATAATCGAGCACGCCGGGACGAAGCGTTGCCTGTTCAAGCAATTGTTGGTGGCGTTCTTCCACTTGAAGCTTGACAGCCTCTATGCCGATTTCCCGTCCCAGACGTTCCGTCAGATAGTTAAAGGGGTTAAATACCGCGAAAGTTGTCCCGATGCATTGCGCGTACGTGTCGAGCGACAGTTCGACTCCGTAGGTGTGGAATACTTCCCGGAATGCCTCATATGCCGGCGTTTCCGTGTCGATGATAAGTCCGTCGAAGTCGAATACGATTGCCTTGATCAATGAATATGCCCTCCGATATCGTCTAAATTGCGGTGATCATAACCATCCTACCACATAACCGATGAAATAGGCGGCGGGAACGAGCACGAATTGCGCCAGCATCGTCCCTGCGAACCGGGTCGTCATCAGAACGACGTAGATTTTGCCAAGCTGCGTGCGCTGCTCCGCATGGTTTAATGCCTTGTCCGTGATGAGACCGAGCTGGGGGTCGATAAACACGGTGAGCAGGATCGTTGCGATCCCGTTAATAATGCCGGAAGCTTGCGATGCGGCGGTGCTGTATTGCGGAAACAAGTAGGCGGCATACAAGGAAGAAAGCACGCCGACCGAATAGAATGAGGTCACGATCACGTTCAGGCCGATGAATTTCTTCGAGATGCCCAAGTACCGATATTGACTCCATTTGAACCGGGGGATCTTGAGGTAACGCTTGGTGTTTTTCAACTGCCCCAGCGACACGCTCGCCACCAGCTTGGGGATCGATCCGGCCACTTCCAGCTTGGAGATGACGCGGCCGAACAGGTTGACGAATGTGGGAAACAACGCGATTGCGATGACCGTGCCGACCGAGGAGGCCAGCAGGACGATCCGGAGGTGGTTCAGCAGCAGGAATGAGACGTGCTCCTTCGCATGATCGACGAACGTGGCAGCCAGCGGCGCCTGGATCAGGTTGGCCGTTCGCGAGACGAGCACGATGATGCCCGTCAAGGACAGCGCGACTGCGATCTTGTTCAACCTTACACCCGCCAAGCGAATGGAATACGACAGCGTCTCCGCGGTATGAATGATCATCGTCATCACGAACACGACGATTAGCTGCTGGCTCATGCAACACATCAACTCCGATTGTGGTTACTTCATCTTCAGCGTGTTTTAAATCTTCTTGTCAATAATATGCTTGTTGTCTTTAATTTCTTTGCGCAGCATCCGGATTTCGTCGACGAGGATGTCCAGTTTCCTCGATGTTTCCGAACCGTCGATCGCGCTGCGGATGATGAATAATAAGATGAATGAAGTGATCACCATGCCGATGATCCAAATAATCAAGACACCGTCACCCATATTTGCACCTCGCCATCGTTCATTTTCGTCCAGTCATGTCCTATGCAACAATCGCTTTTCCAATTGACGTATCGGCCTTACTTGCACACCATCAATACATTTCCGTCCGGATCCTTGAAATTGAACCAATGACCGTTCTCGATGCCCGTAATCAGCTCGACGTTCATCGATTGCATATAGGCAAAGGCTTGTTCGATGTCGTCGGTTGCCAGTTGAATGGCCGGTACGCGAAACACGTTCTCCGGCGCATAAATTTGACTGTCGAGGACGATGTCCGCTTGCCCCTGCATCGGAAGCACGTAGAGGTGTCCGAAAAATATTTCCCCGTCCGTCGGCAAGCCGAGCAATCGGCAATACCAGTCTCTCGCCTGTTCGATATGACTTACCGGTATGAACACGCCCTGGATGCGATTATGGATCGGAATGGCCACTGCCGCCACTGTCCCTTCTAACCTTCGTTGATCGTCTCGTAAAATATAATACGGTTGCCGAACGGGTCTGTCACGCAGATTTCGTCGCTTCTCCACGGTTGACGTTCCAGGCCGGGCCGGGCATACGGATAACGCTTCTCCTGCAATTGCCGGTGGTAGTCGCGAATGCCCAGGGTCTCAATCCGAATGGCGGAGCCCGGGGTGCAATCTCCGTGATGCTCGCTCAGGTGGATGCGGACGCCGTTACTTGAAATTTGCATATACAGCGGCAGATCCGGTTCGAACCGATGCTCCCAATCTACCGTGAAGCCTAGATAATCTACGTAAAACTCCCTCGCCTTCGTCACATCGAAGATGCGCAGAATGGGGATGACGGTGTGGTGCATCACGCGATACCTCCCATGTTCGAATAGTCTTGCAGCGTCTCCGTGCGTTGAGTTACCTGCGGTTGGACTCAGCTCAATAGTTCCGGTCCCGCAAATCCTTGTCCGCGAACCAGACCGCGATTTCCGAGAGATTTGGCGAGCCGCTCAGCATGATGTTGTATTCCCCATTCACGAAGATGTTGGGCGAATCTTCGCTCACCCGGAATCGCTCGGCAGAAATTTTCGCGATTGCGTCCTCCCGGCGATCTCCGACCTTTACCCCGAACAGAGAATAGCCCGCATTCGTGAATGACAGTTGCGAGACTCTCTTGTGCAGGTCGTTGTCAGAATCGTTTGGGAAACTGACGCGAATGTGACGATCCGGATAAATCCGGCCGTTGCCGCCGAAGCCTTCAACAAATTCTCCTTGCCCCCAAAGCCGCACGACTTCCTGTTCCGCCATGCCTATTCGTATGCCGTCTGCGTCCAGGTGCTCATTGATTCGCTCCATTCGCATGCTGTCCCCGAACAACAACCGCCATGCGGCGAAAGCCAGCAAGAGGAGCGCCAAGGCGGCAGCAATCATCCATTTGAGACGGGGGTTGCCGCTGATCGTCACGTCTGCCGCTCCCTCCTCGCTCATATTGCATCTGCAATTCCGCTTCACCAAACATTCGCGATCGACTTTCGAATTTCCTCCCATCTGCGCCAAGAAAACCTTCAGGTTACTTTGACGGTCCTTTTTGTTACTTTTTTGAATCGTGCAAAAAAAGCCGCAGCGGCGTTAATCTCCGCTCGGCTCTTGCCATTGCACTTGTCTCCATCGCCGCCGTTACAGGCTCAGATTGACGCCGCTCGTGCGCTGCTCCAGCATTCGCTTCAGCACGGAGCCAATATAGGCGCCGGCTTCTACCGGCGGAGTGCCCCTGCGATGAATATTGGAGATGACGGTGCGGTCGCTCTCGACAGTGCCGCGGCGCGGCTTGTAGCACATATATGCGCTCATGGAATGCGAGGACACGAGCCCGGGCCTCTCTCCGATGAGGAGCACGAGCGCTTCCGGCTGCACGATTTCGCCGATCTGATCCATGACCGCCACGCGTCCGCCGCGCACGAAGAATGGCGTTCCCGCCTTCAGTCCGTACGCGCTCAGCGAATCCATCAACGCCGGATACACGTCGCGCAAATTCGCTTCCACCGCGCCGGCGCTCAGGCCATCCGAGATGACCACCTGCACTTGAGGCTTCATCGCCGCTGTCGCCCGGATCTTCGCCACGCCTTCATCCGTAACGATCCGTCCCATGTCCGGCCGTTTCAGATAGTTGTCGGTATTCCCGTAACGCGTCTCCACCGAGAACAGCTTGAATTCGTCCAGCAGCGCAGGATTGACTGTGCCGTAGACCGAATCGATCGCGGCCGCATGGTCGCAGCGAAACTTCAGCACCTCTTTCGTCAGCGCGCGGGTGCCCGCCCGCCATACGCCGATCCGCGCCGGGGTGCTGGCCAGCAGCTCTTCCATCCCTTCCGCCCACTTCGGGCTCGGGATGCGGGACTGCGCGACGGCAACATCCGGGGCGACGTCAGCCGTACTTCGCTCGACACGGATGTCCGCATCGTCGGAAGCGGCCAGCTTATGCGCCAATTCCGCCATCACTTGATCTACCAGCCGGTCGAGCGGGATAGCTGAATCCACAATAATTAACCCCCTTAATTACCTCACATGAACAGCGTCGGATCTCCTGCAAGTTCCGTCAGGCGGCCATTCTCCATGATGCCCATTCGTTCCAGCCACCGTTCGAAGGCGGGAGCGGGACGCAGCCGCATCGTCTCGCGCAGTGTGGCGATATCGTGATAGCTCGTTGACTGGTAGTTCAGCATGCAGTCGTCCGCCATCGGCACGCCGATGATGTAATTGACGCCCGCCGCCGCCAGCAGCAGGGCCAGGTTGTCCATGTCGTTCTGGTCGGCCTTCATATGATTCGTGTAGCATACGTCCACGCCCATCGGCAACTGCTGCACTTTGCCCATAAAATGGTCCTCGAGCCCCGCACGAATCACCTGTTTGCTGTCATATAGATACTCGGGACCGATGAAGCCGACGACCGTGTTGACGATGAACGGTTTGTAATGGCGGGCAAGCCCGTAGCAGCGGGATTCCAGCGTGACCTGGTCAACTCCGTGGTGCGCTTCTGCCGACAGCTCGGAGCCTTGCCCCGTCTCGAAGTACCACAGGTTCGGCCCGGTGCCGGTTCCCTCCCGGCGAATGAGCGCATCCGCTTCGTCCAGCAGCGCGAGATCGATGCCGAACGCCGTGTTGCCGTCCTGCGTGCCTGCCAAGCTCTGGAACACCATGTCCGCCGGAGCCCCGCCGCGAATCGCCTTCATCTGCGTCTTGATATGTGCAAGCACGCAGTTCTGCGTCGGAATTTGCCAGCGGTCCATCACTTCCTTGGTCGCGGCGAGCATCGCCTTGACGCTGTCGGCTGAATCGATGACCGGATTGATGCCAATGACCGCGTCTCCGATGCCGTAACTGAGCGCTTCATAGAGCGATGCCTTCATCCCCTGGATGTGATCGGTCGGATGATTCGGCTGAGCCCGTCCGGCCAGCACGCCGCGTTGTCCGATCGTAATGTTGCAGTGGGAGGTGACTTCGATCTTCGCCGCCGCCTGCACCAGGTCGAGATTCGTCATCAGCTTGGCGACCGCCGCGACCATTTCGCTCGTCATGCCGCGGCTGATGCGCCGGATTTCCTCGCTCGCCGTACTTTGTTGCAGCAGGTATTCGCGCAGCTCGGCAATCGACCAATTGCGGATTTCTTCGTAGATCCGCTCATTCACCGATTGTTCGATCAACCGCGACACCTCATCGGTGTCCGCAGGAATCAGCGGATGATTCCGCAGATCGGCGAGCGTCAGGTCGGCCAACACCAGCTTGGCCGCCATCCGTTCCTTGGCGTCCGCCGCAGCGATGCCCGCAAGCTGGTCGCCCGACTTTTCCTCATTGGCTTTTGCCATGACTTCTTTCAAATCCTTGAACTGGAACGTTCTTCCGAAGGCCGTTGTCGTCAGTTTCAACTTTCCGTCACCCCCATTCCGATGCCGAATGCCAATGTTTTCACTACAACGGGGATCACCATGCCGGAGATCGGCTCCCCGAGGTCCACATAATCTCCTTGCCCGGCCTGGATCTGATCGATGCTGATTACGCGCGGCGACTCCCCGAACCGGATTTTCAGCGACTGGCCGAGCGCTTTGGCGATATCCCCTTCGCTCAGAACCGCGATGACGCGGCTGTCCGGGAAGCCGGCGAGGTAGCTCTCCGCGATTGCGCCGGATAGCCGCTGAAGCTCCGCGTACCCGGTCGGCTGCGTGCCGGCGATCGCCAACGCGAACGGCGGGGAAGCTTCCCGCTCGTACAGGCTGCCGCCCTGCCTCATTGCCTCTTGCAGGGCGGCGTTCAGCGCACCCGGATCGCTTAAGAGCGCCGGCGTGAGCTCCACCCTTACAACAGGCAGATTGCGCAGAGGCAGCACCCCGGCATCCAGATGCACGGTCGCGCCGCTGATTTCCGTGCTCTGCATGCCCGCTCCGATCACGGTCGCGCGCACGGTCTGTTCCGGCCGGCCGAGCCGGATCGGATACAATGCCGCCTGCTCCTTGAGCGTATGGGCGAGCAGCGGTCCGATATCCCCATAGACGGCTGTTTGTTCCAGGCTGCGAGGCTTTGCCGCCTCCATCAATCGGCCGATGCCGCCCGAAATTGTCCATTCTTCTATGTCCGCAGGCACATGGCCCAGAGGCGCACCGAGCAGCAGCGCTTGCAGCGTCGCTCGGTCTGCTGCCCCGGCAACTCCCGCCAGGTAATCCAACATGTCCCGGCACATTGCCGCGCACAGCTCCCGCAGCACATCGAATGTCGCGCGAGTGCCCGGGCGCAGTCGGAAGCCGGCCGCGTCCAGCCATTTCCTGAGCGAAGGGGATATCGCCGTAATGACGCCGTCGCCGCTTACTTGCAGCAGCCTGCCGCCGACGCGGAAAGTTACCGTCCCGACCGGCTTGCCGCGCCGGAACAACGCTGCATTCGCGGTGCCCCCGCCGATATCGATGTTGACGACGGCTCCGCGCGTCTGCCTGGAACGCGCTTCCGCCCCGGCGCCTTTGCCGGCCAGAAGCCCTTCCAGATCGGCGCCCGCCGTCGCCACGACGAAATCGCCGGCGCGTTCGGCGAGCAGATGCACGATCCTGCGCGCATTATGCTTGTTCGCCGTCTCGCCCGTGATGATGACGGCGCCCGACTTGAGCTCGGAGGGCCGAACCCCCGCCTGCGCATATTCAGCCGCGAGAATGTCCCCGATCCGCTCGGCGTCGACTTCGTCATCGCCGCGCAAGGGCGTCGCGTAAATCGGGCTCTCGTACGCAAGCTGCCGATCGGTGATCTCGTAGCGCGGCAAGCTCAAGGCGCCGGAGGTGCGCGACAATTTCAATCGGCTTACGATCATCTTCGTCGTACTCGTGCCGATATCGATGCCGACGCTTGGGACCCAGTGCGCGTCTTCCCGCCCGCCGCCAGCTCCGTTGCCCGCTAATCCCCGGTCAATCTGTCGGATCATTGCTCCCCACCATCCGCCAACATTCGCTCAGCCAGCTTCGCCAGCGGTATTCGCTCGGCCATGCTGGCGGCTCGCATTCTTCGGTACGCTTCTTCTTCATCCAGCGAACAGGTTTTCATCAATCGGCCTTTCGCCCGCTCGATCGTCTTGCGCTCCTCCACCGATTGCTTGAGCGTCTCGAGGTCCTGCCTCATCGCCTTCATCTTTTCTTTCTGGCTCAGTGCGATCTCCACGGCGGGAATCAAATCCGCTTCCGTGATCGGCTTGACCAAGTACGCGGATACCCCGGCATCGCGGGCGTCCTGCACGAGGTCCCGCTGGCTGTAGGCGGTGAGCAGCAGTATCGCCGCATCCTGATCCTGCATCCGGCGGATGATCCGGGAAGCCTTGATTCCGTTCATGACCGGCATCTTCACATCCATGACGACCAGGTCGGGCGCCAGCCGGGCAACCCGCTCGATCGCTTCCTCGCCGTTCTTGGCTTCGCCTGCCACCGTGTATCCCGCTTCTTCCAGCATCTCGCGGATGTCCATCCGAATGATCGGATCGTCATCCACGATGACGATTGTGCCGTTCATGGCGCGTCCCCCTCCTTCGAACCGACTCCGGACAGCGGAAATGTAATTTGCGCGCTCGTCCCTTGTTCGTCGGAATGGATATCCAGCACGCCGTCCAAATTTTCGCTCACGAGCGTCTCTACAATTTTTAGGCCCAAGCGGTCCTTCTGTTTGTCCGTACCTGCATCGGAACTTGCACCGGAGTTTGCACCAGAATTTGTACCGGAGTTTGCACCAGAATTTGTACCGGAACTTGTATCAGAATCTGTACCAGAGTCTGCACCCGCTTCGGCGCCTGCACCTGCCCTTGTCCTCGTCTCCATGCCCGTCCCTGATCTTGCATTCCCCATGCGCATGCCGATGCCGTTATCCGCAATTCGTACGGAAGCGATCTGGCCGGCTTGATGCAGCGTAATGGAAATTTCGCCCGATTCCCTGTCCGCGAAAGCATGCACGACACAGTTCTGAATCAGTTCGTTCACGGCCAGCGCCAGCGTTGTCGCGGGCTCCGAAGGCAGTACCAATGCCGTGCCGTCTACGTGCGCCCGGATCGCCTGGTCCGGCTTGGCGGATGCCGAGATCACGTTGCTTGCGATCTTCTCCACGGCGGCATGGAACGAGATTGCGTCCGCGCCTTCGTATGCGAGCATCTCGTGAATGAGCGCAATGCTGTTGATCCGGTTGATGCTGTCGCGGTACACGTGCGCTACTTCGGCATGCTTCGTGCGGCGCATCTGCAGTCTGAGTAGGCTGGACACCGTCTGGAGATTGTTCTTGACGCGGTGATGGATTTCCTTGATGACGGCCGCCTTGACGGTAAGCTGCTTCTCTTTCTCCATCAAATCCGTAATGTCCCGGATCAGCATCAACCCGCCGTATGCTTGCTGCTCCCGATAGATCGACACCGCCTTCAATACCCATGCCGATGCGCCCCATTGCAATTCCTGATGAAATACCCCGTCACGTCCAAGCAGCCGCTGCCGATCTATCCGGCCGTAGAACAGCTCGCCCACATCGCGACCCTCCGGCATTTCGTCGACGCCGACTTCCCGCAGCAGGCGCGCCGCCTGCGGGTTCGTATAGGTCACGCGCCCCCGCTCGTCGAACAGGATGATGCCTTCGTGCATCAACTGCGGCATGCCGCCTTCCGCCATCGCGAACGTGAGCAGTGTCTGGCTGAGCGTCTCGGTTGTCTCTTTTAGCTGTTTCACATGGCGCTCTTGAGCGACTTTCTCGGTAATGTCCTGCTCCATGATCAACGCGCCGATTACGCGGCCTTCGGACGAAAGAATCGGCACGACGTTCTGCTGGACGGCTACTTGTTCCTGCGAAGTGCCGCGCGAACCGACGACCGGATGACCGGATGCCAGCGTGTACATCACCGCCGGTTCGTTGTGCGCATGCGCGAATTGACCGACGACCGACGTCCGGTAGAGCGACGGGAACGTCCGGGGGTGCGCCTGCGCGACAACGAGAGCAGCGCCCGGGTCCGCCGTCGGGCAGTCAATGAATACGTCCGATTGCGAGACGTCCGCGATCAATTGCAAGCTGCGCGCGAGCTCTTCGATCCGTTCCGCGTCCTCCCGGGCCAAGACGGTTTGTTCCTGACACATCGCCATGATCGTTGTCATCTTTCTCATCTACCTTCTTCCGAAGTGCTTCCACCCGCTTCATTGTCCCATAAATCCAGCCGCATGCGAAGGATCTTCCGGGAATGCGGCGGCGCGTAGACGAAGGCGAAGACAGAGGTTAAGGCGAAGATCGAGAAGTTCAAGAAGATCAAAACATTCAAGAAATTCAAAACGACGCACGCGGCGATTGTACGATCGCCAGCAGCCGCCGCCGCAGTTCCGCGACGCCGTCGCCGCTCTTGGTGGAAGTCAAGATAATGTCGGCTTCCGGCAGCGATTGCCGCAGTTGCGCGACCGCGCGATCCGCATCCGCGTTCGGATGATCTGTCTTCGTGACGGCCCCGAGCGCCGGTACGGGAAACCCGCCGGCGAATCCGGGCGGAAAATAGTTCCGTTCGCGCGTCGCGTCATGCACCATCAGCACGGCGGACGCTTCATGGGAAGTCGCCATGAGAGAACGGTAGTAAAGCGGATTCTCGCTGTATTCGCCCGGCGTATCGATGATCCAATCGCGATAGATGAGGCTTTGCGTCTTGGCCGCCGGCCCTGCTTCTTCGAACAGCGCCTTCACCAGCGTCGATTTCCCGGCGCCGACGGCGCCGATGATCATCACTCTCCGCGGCACCGGACTATGACCTCGTCAGCGGAGCCGCGGCAAACCCGAGCTTCTCCGCCAAAAATGCGCCGACCGCCTCGATCGCCATTCCAACGGCCGCCACTTCTCCGACGATGACGAGCGATCCGGTGAACCGGTCCAAATACCCGATGCTCACGCTTGCCGCTTTTGTCGCGATGTCGGCGGCAATGATGGCAGTCTCGGTCGGCGTCAGCGTCAGAATGCCGAGCGCGTTCGCTTCCTCGATGCCGAGCTTCGTATAGAGCATCGGGTCGGGGTTGGCGATCACATGGGCAAGCGTCAATTGCTTGCCTGGGACGTATTCCTGGATGACCCGCTGCTTCTGCTGGTCCATTTCGCCGTCACTCCTCTCGCGTGGCCGTCATTGCGGCTCCGCCTCGATCTCGAAGCTGTCGACGATGCCGACGATCATCGCGTCTACCGGCACTTGCCTGCCGCTGAACAGGATGCGGGCGGGGCTGCCCCGGGAGACGATGACTTTCTCCCCGACGCCGGCGCCGATACGGTCCGCCGCGATCACCGTCTGGCCCGACTCCCGGTCCCGGAAATCGATCGGCTGAACGACCATCAGCTTCAGGTTGTCCATGCCGTCTTCCTTCTGGGTCGCCCACACGCTGCCGATAACTTTGCCTAGAAACATGGGTCAGCCCTGCCTTTCATCCGCGTACTGGACGGTAATGCCTTGCGCTTTCAACAAATCCTTTGCCAGCGGGGATACCAGCGTTCCGCGGCGAAGCGTCAATCGGCGGCCGTCCTGCTTGATCTTGAATTGCCGCTCGACCCAATCCGCCGATACGAGCTTGCCTTCGAACGAGACGCCGGTCGAAGCTTCGCCTGCGCCGGTCAGATCGGGTCGATCGTGCGCGTCTTGCGCCGAATCTGACTGTTGCGCACAGTGGATGCCGCACAGCCCCGCCGCAAGCTTCGCCAAATCGGCCTTCGGTCCGAACGCCACGCCAAGATCCGCCAGCTTCCGCTGATGCTCTCTGTACACCTGCAGCATCGGCAGCGGCAGCGCCAGCTTTTTCAGCGTTCTCCGGTCTGCCCGCTTGAGCCCGGAGCTATCCTCGCCGACGAGGACAAATTTGCCCGAGACAAGCGCCGCGAACAGTACATCCGCCAGCACCGTGCCCCGGATGCCGAGCGCCGCGCGGCCGATCGTATCCAGATCCGGCTCCGGCACGATAATGCCGTCATAGGCGAGCGGCACCTCCACGGGGGCCGGGGCGAACTCGTCGACCGCGATGACCTGGCCCGGCCCGCCGCACTCGATCCGATGCTTGCCCAGCCACGCGGAGACCGTCCCGTCCAAAAACATCAAATCGTGCGAAATCCCGTATTCGTGCAGCAGAATAAAATGATCCGTGTACGCTTCATGCGCGGTGCTGTCTTCGAAGACGTACAGCACTTGCGGCGGAGGGGCGGCTTTTATCGGTTCTGCGCCTGCTTGCAGTTGCCCGGCCAATTCGCGCACGATCGTTTCGACGAGCTGTTTGATTTCCATCTTACGCCAGCCCCCTTGCCGCGTCCTGCAACGTGCCGTTGCGCCCGACCAGCCGCACCGCGTCTCCCGTTTTCAGCGATGCGGCGTTCGCCTCGTCCGTGTCCAGGTGCAAGTCCAGCGAATAAGCCGGGCTTACCCGCACCGTCACGTCGGCGAACAGAACGGACCTGTCGCCCATCGTCTGCACGATGATGCTGTCTCCGGCGGCAACCTCGAATCTGGCGGCATCGTCCAAAGACATATGCACATGATTTTTTGCAACGATGAGTCCTTCCCGCAGCGCGACGACGCCGTTCTTGCCCGCGATCGTGATGCCGGGCGTGCCTTGAAGGTTGCCGGACAGCCGCACGGGCGGCTGAATACCGAGCGCGAAGCCGTCCGTACGCGAGACCTCGACCTGCGAGGCGCCCCGGGCGGGCCCCAGTATGCGGACATTCGGCAGAATGCCTTTCGGCCCGATCAGCGTGACGGTTTCCTGCGCGGCGTACTGGCCTTTCTGGGACAGCTCGCGCAGCGGCGCAAGCGCGTAACCCGGGCCGAACAAGGCTTCCACGTGTTCCGGAGACAGATGCACGTGCCGGGCCGATACTCCGACCGGCAACGTCAGCCCGCCGCCGGCTTCGCGCAGATGAACCGGTTGGCCCGCGGATGTCCGCTGCAAGGCGATTCCCCTGCTCTTCAAGAAGTCCGCCGCCGCCGGCGTCAGCTTATCTTCCTCCGCGATCGGCAGCGGATTCGGAATGCCCCGGGCCAGCCGGGCACGCAGAAACGTTTCCGTAATCAACGCCATGGGCCCGGGTTAACCTTCAAGCTTCGGCAGAATGAATTCGATATCTCCGTGCGGACGCGGAATGACGTGTACGGATACGAGCTCCCCGATCTTCTCCGCGGCGGCCGCGCCGGCATCGGTTGCCGCTTTGACCGCGCCTACGTCTCCGCGAACCATGACCGTCACCAGCCCTCCGCCGACATGAACTTTGCCGATCAGCTTCACGTTTGCCGCTTTTACCATCGCGTCCGCCGCCTCGATCGATCCGACCAAACCTTTCGTTTCCACCATACCCAGTGCTGTCAATTCTCCTGCCATTCCTTATTCCTCCCTAAGATTGAATTTGCATTTCGGATAACACTTTCTTGACGATCTGCATGACTTCTTCCCGCGTAATGCCGAGCTTGCCTTGGGAGGTCAGCGACTGAACCGCGCGCTCCGCTGCGGCCGATTGGACCTGGGGAGCATCTGTCGCCATCTCCCGAATACCGAAGGCGACCCGCTTGACGTTCAGCAAATGCTGCGGACCGATGTTGTCCGACGTAATATTGTTGCCGAACGTTCCGCAGCCGAGCGTCATGGACGGCTGTATGCCGGTCGTGGCGCCGATGCCGCCGAACGTCGTGCCGGCATTGACGACGATGCGCGATGCCGGCTTCTCCAGCCCGAACGCCTCGATGATCGCCATATCTTCGCAATGGATACCGAGCGTGTGGCCCATCCCGCCCAGTTCCAGCAGCTCCATGCAGCGGCGACAGCCTTCCTGCCAATCGTCTACGGTATAGAGGGCAAGCAGCGGACTTAGCTTCTCGACCGACCATGGGTGCGCCAGACCGACTTCCGTCTCCTCCGCGACGAGCGCCCTGGCGTTGTCGGGCACCGACGTTCCCGCCATGCCGGCAATGATCTGCGGCGATTTGCCGACGATTTTCGGATTCAAGCCTTTGCCGATCAGGATAATCGAGGCGATCCGACGCTTCTCCTCTTCCCCGACGAAGCAGGCGCCTTGACGCTTCAGTTCATCCACCAGACGCGGCTTGATCGCGCGGTCGACGACAATCGCTTGCTCCGAGGCGCAGATCGTACCCCAATCGAACGTCTTGCTCTGCAAAATTAACCGGGCCGCCTTGGCCGGATCCGCGCTGCGATGCACGTAGACCGGGACGTTGCCCGGTCCGACGCCGTATGCGGGCTTGCCGGAGCTGTAAGCCGCCTTGACCATGGCCGTGCCGCCGGTGGCCAGAATGATGTCGGTCAGCTTGTGCTTCATCAGTTCATTCGTCGCTTCCAGCGACGGCTGCGCGATGCAGTGGATCAACCCGGCCGGCGCGCCGGCTTTCTCGGCTGCCTCCCGCATGACCTTGGCCGATTCGAGCGAGCAGCGCAACGCCGACGGATGGGGGCTGATGACGATGGCGTTGCGGGCTTTGAGCGCGATCAGGCATTTGAAAATAATCGTCGAAGTCGGATTGGTCGACGGGATGATGGCGGCGACGATGCCGACAGGCTGCGCGACTTCCCATACCCGGCGCGCTTCGTCGCGGCGAATGATGCCGACGGTCGGCATCTCTTTGATCGCCGCATACACATCCCTTGCGACGAACAGGTTTTTCGCCTTCTTGTCAACCGCTTTCCCGTAGCCCGTCTCTTCCGAAGCCATCGCGCCCAGTCGCTCCGCTTCCGTCTCCGCCGCCTCCGCCATCGCCTTCACGATGCCGTCGATTTGCGCTTGCGTCATCCGTTCCAACTGCTTCTGCGCCGATTTCGCTTCGTGCAGATAATGGCGCACTTCCTGGATCGACCGCAAGTCGGCGTCCCAATTCATCGTTTCCGTTCACCCCCTTTGCGTGCTTTGCCGGTGTCGGACTGCGCGGCCGCATTTGCCTGCTTCGGCTCAAGCATGGCCGCCAGCTCGCGGTCCGGACGGGGAATGACGTGCGCGCCGATCAGCTTGCCGACCCTGCTTGCCGCCGCTTCCCCCGCTTCTACCGCCGCTTTCACGGAAGCCACATCGCCCCGGATATACACGGTCACAAGGCCGGCATCCGCTTTTTCATAGGTGCTTATCCGCACATCGGCTGCTTTCGCCGCCGCGTCTGCGGCGGCGATCAGCGCGGGCATGCCCCAAGTTTCAATCATGCCGAGTGCGGTCGGATAATCGTCCATCGATTCTCACCTCAATTCATTCTCCGGGGGGCTGCCGCCACACCGCGGACGGTTTCCGCGAACGCTTCCGCCGCCGCGGCGCAAGCCGATTGGCTGCCGGTCAGCAAGCCGCCCGCGAAATTCGTCTCCGTCGGCGGGCCGTAGAACCGGCACAGCCGGACGTCCGCCGCCTTCAAGGCGGCGTCCAGCCCCACGATCGCTTCCAGCGGCGGCGCGATCAGATAGGCGAGCGGCTCCCCTTCGCCAATTCCTGCGACCGCAGACAGGTAAGTCCCGGTCCGCGACACGACATGCGCGTAATAGGCGTGCGTCGCCTCTGCATTCAAGGCGTAGAAGCAGGCGCCTTGCTCCATCAGTTCGACGGCCGCCGCCAGCCCGCTGCTCACTTCCGCCGGCGTTGCGCCGCCGATGATGCCGATGAACTCGCCGGACAGCGGCCCGGAGGCATGGGCGGAGCCGGCGTAGCACGACTTGGCATAGACGACTTCTACGTCCGCTTTCTTCGTCGCCTCATCCAGTGCCGTATACCCGACATCGTCGATGCTTGAAGTCAGCAAGCCCAGGCTGCGGATGCCGGGCCTCAGATCGAGCTCCTTCGCCAGCCCCGCATCCACGTTCGGGATCGTGCGAAGGGCGAGCGGTATTGCGCGAATCGGTCGCAGTTGCACATCCTCTCCTCCCTGCCGGATCATCTGACCGGAAAAACACAAAAGCGCCCAGGCACGAACAGCGGAATATCCATCCGCTCTTCATGCCAAGGCGCCATTGCCTTCCAATCTATCCTTTTGTGTTGCCTCCAATGTAACCGATCGCCTGCATTTTTGCAAGCGTGAACATCTTGCAATTTTTTCCTCCGGCATAGAGGGAACTGCCGGGATTCGGTCGAATACTTAATGAAAATCGCTCATTAATGACAAGCGGAGGCGTTGCGTTCTATGAAGAGAAAGCTGCTTAATTCGCCATTCAGCTATGCGCTCGGCATGTTCGCCATGATGATTCCCGGTCAGGCGTTCACCAGTTTCTACAGCTACTATTACGTTGAGAAACTCGGCCTCAGCTTGGGGTTGATCGCGCTCGCCCGGCTCATCTATTCGATCTGGGATGCCGTGAACAATCCGATGATGGGTTACTTCTCGGACCGGACGCGCACCCGCTTCGGACGCCGGAGGCCCTGGATCGTCGCCGCCGTTCCGTTCTACGTGCTCACGTTCATCATGATCTTCTCGCCGCCCAAGGGACTTGAGGATGTCGGTCTGTTTTGGTGGCTGCTCGTCGCCTTGATCCTGTTCGAAGGAGTTGCGACAATACTGTGGGTGAACTATGGCGCGCTGTTCCCCGAGCTGTTCCGCGGCGACGGGCTGCGGGCCAGGGCTTCTGCCGTCCAGCAAGGCTTCCAGATTCTCGCCATTCTGATCGCCACCGTCTTGACCCCGATCATCTATGATGCGCTGGGCTTCGGGAACATGGCGATCATTTACGGACTTGCCTTCGCCCTGTTCATGCTGCTGTGCGTCATGCTCGTCGGCGAAGACGAACAAGCGCGCAAAGACCCGCCGATGCCCTTCCTGGCGGCTTTTCGCGAGACGTTCAAGAACAAGCCGTTCTGGATCTTCAACATCGCCAACTCGTTCGCCCAGACGGTCAACGGCATGCTCAGCGCAGCCATTCCCTTCTATGCCAAATACGTGCTGCGCATCCCCGAAGCGCAGGTGACGATCCTGATGGCATCGGTGTTCGTCTCCGTCATTCCGCTCGTCTTCGTCTGGTTTCTGATCATCCGCAAGCTCGGCGGACTGCAGGGCTGGCGGATCTCCCTGCTCGCCTACGCGCTGTCCGTCATCCCGCTCTGGTTCGGCACCAACCTGATTTCCGGCGTGCTTGCCGGCATTCTCGTCGGCTTCGGACTTGCCGGCTTCCTCGTCAGTCCCGCCGTGCTCAGCGGACAGATCATCGACCGTGACGCCGAGAAGACGGGCCGTCGCAGAGAAGGCATCTACACCGCGGTTGCCGGCTTCATCACGCGCTCCAGCGGGCTCATTTCCGCCGTGGCGTTCTGGGTCGTCGGTCTCGTATTCGGCTATGTCAGCGGCGATGATCCGGGTCCGAATCCGAAGGCGACGTTCCTGTATTTGATCTGCGTCATTCCGTTCATCCTGCTGGCGGTCTCCTACGTGATTTCGCTATTCGTCCGCGGCTTCCCGGGTTCCGCCCCGTCGCATGGCGCCGCCGAAAGCCCCCGCACGCCCGCATCATGAGAGCAGGAGGCGCTTCTCTATGAAATATTTGATTATCAACTGCGACGATTTCGGCCAGAGCGCTTCGATGAACGCGGCGATCATGCATCTGCTGGAGGAACGCAAAGTGTCCTCGGCGACGATCATGACCCCTGCGCCTGCATTCGAGGAAGCGGCCGCTTGGTGCCGCAAGCATCCGGATGCGCCGAACGGCCTGCATCTCACGTTCACCAGCGAATTCGAGGCGCTGCGCTGGCCGAGCCTGACAAGGCACCCTTCCCTGCATGACGAGACCGGCCATATGCATCGGACAGTGAAGGATTTCGAAATATCGGCAAACCCTGCTGCGGTGAAAAAGGAAATGAAGGCGCAATTCGAAGCTGCGAGGAAAGCGGGGCTGCGCTTGACGCATGCCGACAACCATATGGGCAGCTTGTACGGTCTGGAGACCGGCAAAAGCTACCTCCCTGCCGTTCTGTGGCAATGCGCGAAGCGCGGGCTGCCTTTTCGCTTGTTTCGCTGCGTCGATCCCGATGATCGGTTTCTGGCTTCGATTCCGAATGTGCAAGCGACGCTCGACAAGGTGATCGCGCTCGCCGATACGCTGGGCGTTGCCGTGCCCGACTACTTGATCAGCCATCCGTTCCATACGGAAGAGGGCGAAACGTACGAATCGTTCAAGCGATCCTTGATCGACAGGCTGTATCGGCTGCCGGAAGGCGTCGTGGAGACGTACATCCATCCTGGAGCGGACGATCCCTGGATGCAACTGCATATCCCGTACTGGGAGAAGCGCGTGTGGGAATACAAGCTGATGCTCGATGACGACTTCGGCCACGCGCTGCGCGACGCCGGCGTGACGCTGACGGATTACCGGTTTGTGAAGGCGAACTTGAAGAGGCCCCGGATGCGGTCCGCGGCCTCGCTGCTTCGACGATTGAGCAAGCGTTGATCAATTCAATAACAACAGCATGCCTCCGAGCGCGACGGACACGGCGGTCAGGAGCGCGTCCCGCAGCCGCCAGCGCAGGTTCGCGCTCCGTGTCGGCTGCACGTCTCTATGGACGCCCCTGCTTTCCAGCGCGAGCGCGACTTCGTCGGCCATCCGGAACAGTGCCAGCAAGAGCGGGAGCGCGATATCGCGCAGCTTGCGGATCATCGCGCCCGGCGTCCGCCGCGCCATCTTGCCTCTGGCGAGGAAGATGCGGCCGAATCGCTCCCATTCGGACAGCAGCACCGGCACGAAGCGGATCGTCAGCGTAACGGTCAGCACGATGCGCTGCCAGAAAGCGGGAACGCGCCTGCTTCGGGGCACCAGTTGGACAAGCGCCCGGCGCAGCGACAGCGGCGTCATGATCAGAGGCACGCCCAGTCCGACCAACAGCACGATGAACGTTCTGGCGAACGGGAACAGCGTGCCGGTAAACACGACGGGATCCCATCCGATTCGAAGCCCCCCGCGATCGAACCAATCCAGCGCAGCCCATCCGGCGAACAAGATCCCGAACACGATATAGCCGATAATGATCCCCTTCCATCGCCGGAGCGGGATGCGCATGGCGCCGATCACCCCGATCACGGTCGCCGCGCCGGCCAGCAAACCTGGCCATGTAGACAGCGAGAACAAGCCGATGGACAACAGGACATAACCGAGCCATACCGCCCGCGGATCGAAAGACGCCATGCGATGCGACGATTGCCGCCTGGCGGCGACCGCCGGCACTTCCTGGCGCTTCGCCGCCGATTGCCCTGCCCGTTCGCCCTTCCCTTCACCCCGCTTCGGCGCTTCCAAGCAGCCGCTTGCAGCGATCGCATCCGCCAGCGCCTGGGGGCTCCGCCATGCCTCGCCCGCCGAATTGGAATCCCGGCATGCCGCGGCGATTCGCAGCCATAGCGGCGCTTGCAAGCCGCTATGCGCCAATCGCCCGGGCAGCGCAACCAGTTCGTCCGGCCGGCACATGATCATGCCTCCGTCCGGCTGCAGCAGCAGAACGCGGTCTGCGAGCGGCAGCGCCCAATCCAGGTCGTGCGAGACGAGCACGATGCCGCAGCCTTGAAGCTTTCGCTGCGCCAGATGCCGCGCCAACTGCTCGTGTCCTTCCCGATCCAGTCCGGCCGTCGGTTCATCGAGCAGCAGCCAGGGCGCCTCCGTCGCGAACAGCGCGGCAAGCGCCGCCCGCCGCCGCTCGCCGCCGCTCATGCGATGGGGATCGCGCGGCAGCCAGGATCGGTCCCAGCCGACTGCGGACAGCGCGCTATCCGCAGTCGCGCGCATCAGCTCGTCTGCGCGAACGCCAGCTTGCCGGGCGTATGGCTGCAACGAATAACGCATTTCCGCATCCAGCGACCGGAAGATCAATCCTTGTTCCGGCGTCTGCCCGGCATACCCGTAACGCAGCAGCGCCTGCGGATTCAAGCGCCTGCCGCGCATTCCCGCACGCTTGCGAAGCCAGAGCGAATCGCTTCCGTACCGGATGGCGCATCCTTCCGGATTCCGCAAACCGGCCAGCTTCTCGAGGAAATACGATTTCCCCGCTCCGTTCGCGCCCGCGACGAGCGTGACGGTGCCGGGTGCCAGCATCAGCCGGACGGTTCCGTCCTGCAAGGGCAACCCGTCAACCGTCAAAGCCTGTTCGTCAACCGTCACCGAACGATCGTCAACACGGGCTGCCGGCGTCTCCGCTTCACAGCGTGCACCACCGAACACCTCTCGCCATTCCTCGTCCGACATCGGCAGCGGGTCGGCCATCCTTCCCCTGCGCTTCATTTCCCTGGCGGTCTCCGCCAAATAGGGCAATCGCAGCCCGCATGCTTCGCAGGGCGACCTGCCATCCTGCTCGCCATATAAGAACGTCCGCCCGTCCCCGTCGTATATCAGCCGTCCGTCAGCCAAGGCGACGACCCGGTCATCAGCGCCGATCTCATCCAGCCGCTGGGTGACCCATACGATCGCCGTTCCTCGCCGATGCCGATCCCTCGCCAGCTTGATCACCGCTGTCCTGTTCGCATCATCCAGCATCGAAGTCGCTTCGTCGAATACGAGCAGCGGGCTTTCGCAGGTTGCCGCCGCGGCGATCGCCGCAAGCTGCATCTGTCCGCCGGACAGCCCCTCCCACCGGGTGTCGGCCCAATCCGACAACCCGACCGCTTCCAGCGCGCGATTCACGCGATCCGCAATTCGGTCAGGCGGCACCTGATGCCATTCCAGCGCGAACTGCACTTCCTCCCGCGGCGTCTCGCCGAACAGCTGCGACTGCGGCCGCTGCAGCACGACCGGAGCGGCGCGCATGCCGGCGAAGCCGCGGTCGATCTCGCCGCCGCGCCATCCGTCGTATAATCCCGCGAGCAGCCGGGCCAGCGTCGATTTCCCGCAACCGTTGACGCCCACGACATGAATCCATTCTCCTGCGGCCAAGCTGAGCGAAATTTCGTCCAGCATCGGCGCTGCCGCCTCCGAATCGGCGTGCACGGTTACGCCGAATAGCTGCATTGGCATTGCTCCCGGATGATCCTGATCGGCGATCATTCCCCAAAAAAACCTCTTTTCAAATCCGATCGCAGCGTGCTACAATCCGAATGTCCCAATTGTTAACCATCAGCCGATTACTAGGTTAACATTTGAAAGGAGTTTTGACAATGACCGATTCCAAACCTTCACCCACGTCATCGATGCCGTCCACACCGTCACAACCGTCCGCACCTGCCATGCCGCCCACACAATCCAAACCGCCGGCAGCGGGTAACGGCACACAAGCCGCATCCACGAGGCTAAGCCCTGACAGCCTGTCCACGGCGGGCACGAGCGGCTGGATTCGCGGCATCGTATTCGTCGCCCTGTTTGCGGCCTTGTTCATCGGATCCAGCTTCGTCAAGTCGGCGCCCGGCGCGGCGATTCCTTTCTCGCTGCAGACCTTTGCGGTTATGCTGACGGGCGGCTTGCTGGGCGCCGCCTACGGATTTTGGAGCATCTTCCTGGTCGTCGCGTTGACCGCTGTCGGATTGCCGCTGATGAACGGCCCGGGCGGATTCGCTCAAGTATTCGGCCCGACGGGCGGATTCATCTGGATGTTCCCGTTCTCCGCATTGCTCATCGGGTGGGCATGCGACCGGCTGTTCACGTCAGCAGGCAGCAAGCTCAATCGAATGAAGTGGCTGCTCCTGTTGCTTTCCATGCTCCTGTTTGGCGTGCTGCTCGTCTACATAACCGGCGTTCCCTGGCTTGCCCACGTGTCGAAATCGTTGGATTTCGCAGGCGCCGTCCAGGCGGGCATGGTGCCCTTCCTGCCTGGCGACGTCGTCAAGGCGATCGTCGCTGCGCTCGTCGTGGCAGCCGTTCGGCCGATGCTGCCGCTCATTCGCCCTGGCAAGAAATAAACGGCCGCGCCCTTGGCTGCGCACATCCCGCAGCTCGATCCGCTGATCGATGCAGAAGGAAGCCAAATAACCGGCTGCCTCCCCGATGTTCCATTCTACCGGATGGAGCCGGTAACAGCCGTTCGTGATGTGCGTCGTTCCGATATTTTTGCAGGCCGCCTGCAAATTGTTCATCCGGACCGGTATCAAGCTGCCGAGCGGGATTTGAAACGGCAAAGACGATACGTCGACATACGTGCGCAGCCCCGTGCTCGGATGCAGGTCGATGCGATAGCAGCCGATGCCGACCGAATCCGCATAAGATTCCGCACGGCCATCCGGCCGGCATCCGGCGCCGAGATGCTGCTCGACCACCGTGAACTCGGCCTGGATGCGGCGCGATTCGCGAATATAGAGCTTCTTCGCCAGTCCGTCCCGGGTGCCGACGACGTCGGCGCGCAAGCGCAATCCTTTCCGTCAGGACGCGGCGCCTCCGTCTGCAGCCAGTACAGCAGGCTGAGGCAGAGCTGCCGCGCTTGATCGAGCAGCTCTGCCCGCACCGCATCCGGCACGTCGATAATGGGTCGAGCCAAGTTTCAAGCCGTGAAAGATGTCCGGCAGCTTGCCGGAGCCCATCGTGACGCGCAGCTTGTCTTGGAATGTCGCGGCGTCGTCATGAAATTGACTTTGATGCCGGTACGCTTTTCGATTTCCCTCACGATCATTTTGTCATTGACCGGATTCTCGCCCACGAGCATCCAGTTGATCGTCGTCGGCTTGTCGACCAGCGGCAATTGCAGTCCGCCCGTGTCTCCATAATTCGGTGCAGCGCTTTCAGACGGAGCGGCAGATGCGGCAGACGAACTGGCGGGCTGGCCGGCGGACGGGCTATTCGAAGACGCTTCGTTTTTGCCTCCGCTTCCGCATGCCGTCAAGACGGTTGCCAGGAGCGTCGCTGCCAAGGTGATGCCGAGCCACTTTCTTTTTGCCATTGCTTGTTTCCTCCCCATAATCATGGTTGTTTGCCATCGCCGAACAATTCACATTGAAGAAGCGGGGAGAGAACATCGTAAATAAAGCGTTTTCAAAAATTTGACCAAAATCGAACGGCTGGCTCCAAATCGTCTAAAAACCTTGTCGTATCAAGGGTTTCATGTGTGTGGAAAAAGCTTAAACGGTAGAAAATGATCATATACGGCCGATTATTTCGTTTGTGTTCGTTATTCATTTTGACGGTAAGCCTGGCCCCAGATGGATAGAAGCCGCAGCGACAGGCTGCGACTTCTATATTGGATCGACTGATTGTTTACTCGCCGTAACCGTCGGTCGGCGCTTCCGCCGGCTTCGCCGCTTCGACGTCGACCTTCTCGGCGACGGTGTCGCGGATGATCGAGACGATCGATTGCAGCAAGTAGTTGACGTCGACCTGGCTTTGCTGGAATTGCTGCACGACCGGCAGGCCGTCGAGTTCATCCTGGAGCGCGTCGATTTCATTCTGGATCTTGTCGACCATCGCCTGATTTTTGAATGTCGTCTCGAACGCAACGATTTCCTTCTGCTTCTTCTTCATCTGCGCAATCAATGCTTGTACGCGCTCATTGCCCTGCACGATCTTCTCCGCGCGCTGGAACAAGTCGACTTCCTCCGTCGTCGTGATCAGATGCGCCAGTTCCTTTGCCCTTGTCAATATATCTTCCCGAACGATCAGCTCGCGGTTGTCGAACGACGGAATGCCGCAGTACGGATCGTGATCATGTTCGTCTCCGTGCTCGTGATCATGCGCCTGTGCGCTCATGTCAGCCACTCCTTCGATTATCCTGCATTTGCGGCGGCCGTCCCGTCAGCGGACGTCATCCCGCCCTTGATCGCTTCCGCACGAATATACCACGTTTGCGGCGTCGTGACGCGCACCGGCACGAATTGTCCGACCCATTCGTCAGGCCCTTCGAAGTGGATCAGCTTGTTTGAACGCGTCCGTCCCGACAGTACGCCGGCTTTCGTCTTGCTCACGCCTTCGACGAGCACTTCGAGCACTTGTCCTGCGAGCGACTGATTACTGTCGAGCGAAAGCTCGGCTATGAGATCGTTCAGCCGCTGCAGCCGCATCTGCTTCGTCTCGTAGGCGACATCGTCTGCCATATCGGCAGCCGGCGTCCCTTCCCGCTTCGAATAGATAAACGTGAACGCAGAAGCGAACCGCGCCTCGCGCACGAGCGACAGCGTCTCTTCGAACTGCGCCTCCGTCTCGCCGGGGAAGCCGACGATAATGTCGGTCGTCAGCACAACATTCGGAATCGCTGCGCGAATGCGCCGCACCAGGTCCAGGAAATGCTCTCTCGTATACTTGCGGCTCATCCGCTTGAGCACTTCCGTGCTGCCCGATTGCACCGGCAGATGGATATGCTCGACCAGATTGCCTCCGCGCGCCAGCACCTCGATCAGGTGATCGTCGAAATCCCGCGGATGGCTCGTCGTGAAGCGCACGCGCGGAATATCGATCTTGCGGATGTCATCCATCAGATCGCCGAACCGGTAGTCGCGATCCGTGAAATCCTTGCCGTACGCATTCACATTCTGGCCAAGCAGCGTAATCTCCTTGAACCCTTGACGCGCGAGCTCGCGCACTTCCGCGATGACATCCTCCGGCAGCCGGCTGCGCTCCTTGCCCCGCGTATAGGGCACGATGCAGTACGTACAGAACTTGTCGCAGCCGTACATGATGTTGACCCACGCTCGCAGTCCTTCGCGCTTCTTGGGCAAATTTTCGATGATGTCGCCTTCCTTGGACCACACTTCGACGACCATCTCTTTGCCGAAGTGCGCCTCCTGCAGCAGGTGCGGCAGCCGGTGGATGTTATGCGTGCCGAAGATCAGATCGACGAACGCATGCTTCTGCATGATCCGGTTGACGACCGCCGCTTCCTGCGACATGCAGCCGCAGACGCCGAGGATCAGCTCCGGCTTCTCCGTCTTGAGCGCCTTCAGATGGCCGAGCTCGCCGAACACCTTGTCCTCGGCGTTCTCGCGTACCGCACACGTGTTTAGCAGGATGACATCCGCCTCCGCGCGATCGTCCGTTGACGAATATCCCATCTCCTCGAACAAGCCGCGCATCACTTCGGTGTCGTGCTCGTTCATCTGGCAGCCGTACGTGTAAATCAAATATTTCTTGCCGATTCCGAGGGTTCTGAAGGCGTCCGGCACGGCGTTCTCGTAATGAACCTGGATCTGCTCCTTGCCGCGCTGCTTCTCCTGCCGATAGTTCGGCTCGGACACAATATGAATATCCCGTCCCTTCAGACGGATCGTACGTCCATGTTCGTCCTCGGAAATGACTTTGGCATCGGAGAAGTCGAAATATTTGCTGTAATCCTTGTCCGAAGTAGCCACAACCATCCCCCTCAATATACGCCCGGCGCCCGTCTGGCGCCCGCGGCCATGAATCCTGCTCCCAACCTTCGTATTATAGCATGATCCGGCCGGGCGTGCCATCGGGAACAATCCGGGAAATCAACGGATAATGACGCCGTATTCGCCTGTCTGCAAGCCGGCCGCATTCCCTTCGTCCGTGTCGATATGCATATCCAATGCGTAATGATCCGACACCCGGGCCAGCACTTGATCGAAAATGACGCCGCGTTCGCCGCCCGCCTTCACCTGCAGCAGCTGCTTGTCGCGGATCCCCCATTTTTGCGCGTCGGAGGTGTGAAAATGAATGTGGCGCGCCGCCACGATGACGCCTTCCTCTATCGTCACTTCCCCGGCGGGGCCGACGATGCGGACGCCCGGCGTGCCAGCGATGTTGCCGGATTCCCGTACCGGCGGGTTGATGCCAAGCGTGAACGCGTCGGTGCGCGAAATTTCCAGTTGTGTCAGATTGCGTGCCGGACCGAGAATGCGCACCTTCGGGAAGGAGCCTTTCGGGCCGTACACGGCGACCATTTCCTGCGCCGCATATTGCTTCGGCTGCGATAACGGCTTCCATTCGGTTAACGTGGCACCCGATCCGAACAAAGCTTCCACGTGCGCTTGCGTCAGATGGATATGGCGCGCGGATACGCCGATCGGTACTTTCATCTCTTCCATAGGAAGCCACCGCCTTGTCGTTTTTACTCTATTGTAGCGCAAAAAGCGCACGGGACCAAACCCGTACGCCTTTTTCGGATCGCCTAAACCTGCGATTATTTGAATTCCGTCAACAATTTGTTGAAATCTTCGCGCGGCAGCTCCAGGCTTTGCTTCGCAAGCGCCTGCTCCTTGAAGCCGACAGCGAGCTGCTCGTAGGACGGACGCGTCTTGTTCTGATAGATGAGCCCTGTCAGCATGCCGTTCGTCTCCATGATCTTGTTCATCGCTTCGACGCGGTCATTCGGGTTGTAATCCGGGAACTGTTCCAGGTTGACGATATTTTCTTTGAACCAGTCATACGTATTGATCTTGTTGAACGTCACGCACGGGCTGAACACGTTGATCAAAGAGAAGCCTTTATGCTTCAGCCCTGCTTCGATCAGCGCAGTCAATTGCTTCAGATCGCTGGAGAACGATTGCGCCACGAACGTCGCGCCTGCAGACATCGCGATCTCCAGCGGAGACAGCGCGTGCTCGATCGAGCCTTCCGGCGTCGACTTCGTCTTGAAGCCTTCGGCGCTGCGCGGCGACGTCTGCCCCTTCGTCAAGCCGTAAATCTGGTTGTCCATGACGATGTAAGTAATGTCCAGGTTGCGGCGGATGGCGTGGACCGTATGGCCCATGCCGATCGCGAAGCCGTCGCCGTCGCCGCCGGAGGCGATGACGGTAAGCTCGCGGTTGGCCAGCTTCACGCCCTGCGCGATCGGCAGCGCGCGGCCGTGAATGCCGTGCACGCCGTACGCGTTAATGTAGCCGGAGATGCGGCCGGAGCAACCGATCCCGGAAATGACGGCAACCTGTTCCGGTTCGAGACCGACATTGGCCGCCGCGCGCTGAATCGCCGCCTGCACGGAGAAGTCGCCGCAGCCCGGGCACCAGTTTGGCTTGATATTGTTGCGAAATTCCTTGAATGTCGCCATCTTAGTTCAGCTCCTTGCAGGCTTTGTAAACTTCCGAAGGCAGGAACGGCGTTCCGTCGTATTTCAACACGTTTTCGATCTTGTCGTGATGACCGATGTTTTGTTTGATCAAGTTTGCCAATTGGCCTGTCGCGTTATTCTCGAGCACGATCACTTTCTTCGCCGCGTTCAGATGCGGCTGCAACTGCTCGACCGGGAACGGGAACATCTGGCGCACCGTCACATGGCTGATCTTGATGTCTTCCTTCTCCAGACGCGCGCGCGCCTCCTCGATCGTGCCGCCCGTCGATCCCATCGCCACGACGAGCAAGCCCGCGGACGGATCGGCGTGATGGACTTTGACCGCGTTCGTGATGCGCAGCTTGTCAATCTTGCCGAGACGCTTATCCATCATCTTCAGCCGGTTCAGCGCATTCTCGGAAGGGCGTCCCTCCTGGTCGTGCTCGACCCCGGTCACGTGGTGGATGCCGTTTTTCATGCCCGGCAGCGAACGCGGCGATACGCCGTCTTCGGTCCATTCATAGCGCTTGAACATTTTATGATCTTCCAGCTGCGGCAGGTTGTCCTCTACAAGCTTGCCGCGCTTGATTTCGATCTTCTCATAGTCCAGCACGTCGCACGATTGCTTGCCGAGCGACAACTGCAGGTCGGTCGCGACAATGACCGGAATTTGATACTCCTCGGCCAGGTTGAACGCTTCGATCATGTCATAGAAGCACTCTTCTATCGTGCTTGGCGATATGACGAGCTTCGGAATCTCGCCGTGCGTCCCGTAGATAAGCGCATTGATATCGGATTGCTCCTGCTTCGTCGGCAAGCCTGTGGACGGTCCGCCGCGCTGCGTGTCGACGATGACGAGCGGCGTCTCGGTCATGCCGGACAAGCCGATCGCTTCCATCATGAGCGACAGGCCGGGGCCTGCGGACGCGGTCATCGTGCGCACGCCGCCGTAGTTGGCGCCGATCGCCATCGTGACGGCCGCGATTTCGTCCTCGGTCTGCACGACCGTGCCGCCGAACTTCGGCAGCTTCTTGATCAAATATTCCATAATTTCAGAGGCGGGTGTGATCGGATAAGCGGACATCAGACGACATCCTCCGGCGATCGAACCGAGCGCCATCGCTTCATTGCCGATCATGAACAGCTTCTGCACGCCGTCGGCCGGCCCGAGCTTGAACGCTTCAAGCGGTCCGCCAGCCTGCTCCAGCACGAACTCGGAGCCGCGGCGCACCGCCTCAATGTTCTTCTCTACAATCGCCGGTCCTTTGCGGCCGAACTCTTCTTCCACCGCTTTGTTGAACACTTCGACCGGCAATCCGAGCAATGCCCAGGATGCGCCCGATGCAACCATGTTCTTCATCAGCGAGGTGCCGAGTTCCTCCGCGATCGACGTAATCGGAACCGCGAACAATTGCGCATCGACGCCTTCCGGTACGGTCGGCGAGAACTTGGCGTCCGCGACGATGACGCCGCCTGTGCGAAGCTCCCCTGCATTGAGGTCGATACTCTCCTGGTCGAAGGCGACCAGGATGTCCAGATCGTCCGAAATCGCACGGATCGGGTGCGTACTGATACGAATTTTGTTATTCGTGTGTCCGCCCTTAATCCGTGAGGAAAAGTGGCGATACCCGTAAAGGTAGTAACCCAGCCGGTTCAAAGCGGTGGAGAAAATACGGTCCGTACTTTCCACGCCTTCCCCTTGCTGGCCGCCAATTTTCCATGACAGTTGACTGATCACAGTGCCCATCTCCTCTGAAATTCTCTCATGTGCCAAATTTCCGCAAAATGATGACTGATTAACAGCTTTTATTAGCCATATAAATTCTAAGATTCACGCATGGAAAAAGCAAGTCATTATGCCGGACCGAAAGATAGTTCTTTTCGATGGTATTGATGCCGGTATTAGATTGATGTCAGATAAAAGATTCGGTTTCAGAGATTTTTTTGTAAAAACCGCTTGGCGTTCCCATTCAGGAATAACTGCGTCTCGTCAGGCGTGTAGCGGCGCAGCAGCGCTTCTGCCAATTCAGGGTAATGCCCGGGATGCGCCAAGCCGCGAACGTGCTTGTCGATGCCGTCGAAATCCGAGCCGAAGGCAAGATGCTGCTTGCCGCCCAATGCGCAGATGTGCTCGACATGCCGCAGCACGTCGTCGATCTTCGCCGATTCCCGGTCCGTCAGGAACCAGGGAACGAACGTAACGCCGATGATGCCGTCTACCGCAATGATCGCCTTGATCTGATCGTCCGTCAAGTTGCGGGCATGCGCTCTGAGCGCATACGCGTTCGAATGCGAGGCGAAGAACGGCCGGGTCGCCGCATCCGCCAAGTCCCAGAATCCGCGTTCCGATAAATGCGACACGTCCGGAATAATGCCGAGCGATTCGCATTCCGCGATCAACTGCTTCCCTTGCTTCGTCAGCCCGCCGCCGCGAGGTTCCATCGCACCGTCGCATGCCCAATTGGCGCGGTTCCAGGTCGGACCGAGCAAGCGGACGCCGAGGCGCCGAAGCAAACGAAGCGCCCAGAAGTGGCCTTGCAGCGCGTCTGCGCCTTCCAGGGAGAAGAGCGCTCCGATCTTGCCCGAGCTGCGGGCTTGTTCGATATCGTCCGCCCGAAGGACCGGATGCAAATCCGGATGCGCAAGCACGCCGCTTTCATATAAAGCCGCGGCGCGGAAGAGCGTTTCCGGCTGCAGCGGCAGCGAATCCGGCAGGAACAGCGCGAACACCTGCAGCGACACGTTTCCCTCGCGCAGCCTGGACACCGTCACGTCCAATCGCTCATCCGGCCGGATGAAGCTCAGTTCGGGGTGCTCCAGCAATTTGCTTACGACATCGCAGTGCAGGTCGACGACTTCCATTTCAGCGATCCCTCCGCATTTGTTATTGAACAGCGCTTCTAATGTTATACTTCCTGAATCGTGAAAAAAAACCTGACCGGCGTTCGCAGCGCGACGGCAAGCGGCCATGCAAGCCGTTGCCGTTCACGCCGGAAATGCCGGCAGGTCGAATTACGCAATCTCTTGCTTTCGAACTGGCGAAGCCGCTGCTTCCCGGGTTGTGACTGCCTTCCTGTCCGTTACCGTGGTTCAACGATCAGCTTGATCGCCGTTCGGTCTTCCCCGTCGATGACGATATCCGTAAAGGCCGGGATGCAAATCAGGTCCACCCCGCTTGGCGCCACAAACCCTCGCGCGATGGCGACGGCTTTGATCGCCTGATTCAGTGCCCCCGCACCAATCGCTTGCAGTTCGGCGTTTCCGCGTTCGCGCAATACGCCGGCCAGTGCGCCTGCTACGGAGTTTGGATTGGATTTTGCGGAGACTTTCAGTACGTCCATGTCCAGTACCTCCTCTAGGGACAGCCGGGCGGGCATGTCGATCGGATCGCGGCCCGGCTGCAACGGATTCAAAGGAACGGCTCACTAACCGATAATATTCGGTGGACAGTGAGAAAATTCCTTCTTTCCGGCAAGGCTGGCTGACGTACGAAGCACAAATATTTTGAATTTTACGACGCGATCCACGAATCCTCGTCTGTCCGGATCAATTGGACTTGCTGCGCGCGGCCGGTCGCTTCATCAATTTCGATCGAGACGCCGTTCAGCATCCACTTGCCTTCGGCTACGGTAAAGCGTGCCGGCATCCCCGTCACGAACCTTTGCAGCACCTCCTGTCTGCCCATCCCGAGCACGCCGTCCCGCGGTCCGGTCATACCGGCGTCCGTCACGTATCCCGTTCCTTCAGGCAAAATCCGGTTGTCGTTGGTCTGTACGTGCGTATGCGTGCCCAGCACCATCGAGACGCGGCCGTCCAGATACCAGCCCATCGCGATCTTCTCGCTCGTCGCTTCCGCATGGAAGTCGACGAGGATGTTTTTCGTCCGCTTCCGGAGTTCCTCCACGCACTCGTCCGCTTTGCGGAAAGGACAATCCGACGGAGGCAGGAACGTCCGGCCGATCAGGTTGACGATGCCCAGTTCCTTGCCGTTTCCCTTGACGACCATCATGCCTCTGCCCGGCGTATCCGGCGGCAGGTTCGCCGGGCGGATCAAGCGCCGCTCGTCGTCGATAAATTCGAATATATTTTTGTTGTCCCACGTATGGTTGCCCATCGTAATGCCGTGAACGCCCCAATCGTACAGCTCCCGGGCGATGGCGGCATTGATGCCCCTGCCTCCGGCGGCGTTCTCTCCGTTTGCGATAATGACGTGCGGACGATATTTCTCTTCGATCCATGGCAGCAGCCGCTTGACGGTATCCCGGCCGATATTGCCGACGATGTCGCCGATGAATACGACTCGCATCCTTACAACACTCCCTCTAGTCGCGGGCGGCTTCAAGAAGAAAAGTGGCTGCGTTGTATGCAGCCACTTCTCAATCATTCAGAATTTTAAAGTTTCACGCCTATTCATTTCTGAATGATTTTCGATAAAAACGACATTCTCTGCGCCAGTAGGGCGACGAAGTCGTTTTTACTTAGCCTTCCCTTTATTGCCGGGTTTATTTCGCATACTCGACGGCACGGGTTTCCCGAATGACCGTCACTTTGATATGGCCCGGATAGTCCAGCTCGTCTTCGATTTTCTTCGTAATGTCGCGAGCCAGGCGGAACGCTTCGGTATCGTCGATCTTCTCCGGCTGCACCATGACGCGCACTTCGCGGCCTGCCTGGATGGCATAAGATTTCTCTACGCCGTCGAAGGACTCGGTGATTGCCTCGAGCTTCTCCAGACGCTTGATGTACGTCTCGAGCGTCTCCCTGCGCGCGCCCGGACGGGCTGCGCTGAGGGCGTCGGCAGCGCCGACGAGCATCGCGATGACCGATGTCGCTTCCACGTCGCCGTGGTGCGAGTGAATGCTGTTGATGACGACCGGGTGCTCCTTGTATTTCTTGCCCAATTCCACGCCGATCTCGACATGCGAACCTTCCACTTCGTGGTCGAGCGCTTTGCCAATATCGTGCAGCAAGCCGGCGCGTTTGGCAAGCGATACGTCTTCTCCCAGTTCGGCTGCCATCAATCCGGTCAAATAAGCGACTTCCATCGAATGCTTGAGCACATTCTGGCCGTAACTCGTCCGGAATTTCAATCTGCCCAGAATTTTGATCAAGTCCGGATGCAGACCGTGCACGCCGACCTCGAAAGTCGCCTGCTCGCCGTATTCGCGAATACGTTCGTCCACTTCCTTGCGGGACTTCTCCACCATTTCCTCGATGCGGGCCGGATGGATGCGTCCGTCCGCCACCAGCTTCTCCAGCGACGTTCTGGCGATCTCGCGGCGTATGGGATCGAATCCGGATAAAATGACCGCTTCCGGCGTATCGTCGATGATCAGGTCGATTCCCGTCAACGTCTCCAGCGCCCGGATGTTGCGGCCTTCGCGGCCGATGATGCGTCCCTTCATCTCCTCGTTCGGCAGAGACACGACGGATACCGTCGTCTCGGCCACGTGATCCGCGGCGCACCGCTGAATGGCGAGCGAGATGATATCGCGGGCTTTCTTGTCGGCTTCCTGTTTCGCTTCTTGCTCGATATCCTTGATCAATTGCGCGGTTTCCACGCGAACTTCCTGTTCGACCGTCGACAGAATCAGCTGCTTCGCCTCTTCCATGGACAGGTTGGAGATCCGTTCGAGTTCCGCCAATTGACGCTTATGCAGGATTTCGATCTGTTCTTGGGATTCTTCGACTCGTTTCTCCTTGTTGGCGACTTGCTCCTCCTTGCGTTCCAACGCTTCCAGCTTGCGGTCGAGCGACTCCTCTTTCTGCAGCAGCCGCCGTTCCTGGCGTTGAATTTCGTTGCGGCGATCGCGAATGTCGCGTTCCGCTTCGTTACGGAGTTTATGCACCTCGTCTTTGGCTTCCAGCACCGTTTCTTTCCGAATCGCTTCCGCGTCTTTCTTCGCGCTGTCGACGATCCGAACGGCTTCTTCATTGGCGCTGGAAATTTTCGCTTCCGCAATTGATTTGCGTACTACATAACCGATCCCAAAGAAAAGCGTGCCAACAACGAGAACGATCAAGACCCAGATCCAGGTGTCCATTACCATGGTCTCACCTCCTCGTTGCATCACCAAGGCAAACGCTTGGGATACTTATTCAATTGTTGGTTTCCGGTTTCCAGACCGTTTACTGTTCCAGTAGGCAATGCCTTTAGAAAAGGGTCGAAAAAACGCGATCCGAATCCGATTTTGGAAGGAAAACAGGTTCGGACCCATGAAGATGAAATACAGATTCATTGTAGCTTTAGCGAAATTAAGTTGTCAAGCAAACCCGTCATCCTCATCCGGCTCGGCCCCCGCCTGCACGTGTTCCAGCGCCGTTCTGACAATGCCGCTCGGGAACCCTCTACGCATCAGGAAAGCTCTGAGCTTCATGCGGCGTTCCCTTAATTCCCCTTTCAACTGCGGCCACTTCTTGCGCGCCAGCGCATTCGCCGCTTCGATCTCCACCCGGTCGTCAAGCTCGCCGATCGCCCGGTCCGCTTCTTCCCTCGAAATGCCGCGCTGCACCAACTCCTGACGCACGAGGTGCCTGCCTTTGCGCTGTCCGGCCGTGCGCTGCTCGGCGAAGCGCCGGGCATAGGCGGAATCGTCCAGCAGCCGGCGGGATTGCATGCGCTGCAGGCAGCCGGCGATCGCCTCCGCCGAATAGCCTTTGCGCTTCAGCGCCTCGCCAAGCTCGCGGCTTGTTCGCGCCTTGCGCTCGACAATGGCCAGCGCTGCGCAATAAGCTTCTTCCAGCGCCTCTTCCCGGCGCAGTTGCTGCCATTCCTCCGGCGACAATCGCTTGCCCTTCAACAGTCTCATGGACACCAGCGTATCTTCATGCACCGTTATCGTGTGCTCGTTCGGCTCACCACGATTCGCGGCATGGACCGCTTCTTGCAGCCAGGAATCGACTTCCGCATGCCAATCCTCGGACGGATCATCCTGTTGTCTTCGAGACTTCTCGATCGCATCGCGCCGAAGCTGCCGACCGGTGCCGCGAGCTTCTATGTCGACTTGCCTGTCTTGGTCGTCAGCATCTTGCAACATAGACTCCGCGCCGTCAGGGACACGTATCCAGACCCGGTACATGCCCGGCTGCTTCGGATGCGCCTCGACGGCAGTCACTTCGGCTTCCGTGCCAGTTTGCATGTCGCGGCCTGCACCTTCTGCAAAATCCGGCGTGCTTCCCCGGTTCGATTCGTCGCCGCGGCCATTACTTCTCATGTGCGTCAACCTCCGTTTGCAAAAAGGCTGAAATTCCAGATCATTGTTGTTTAAAATGTACGCTGTCCCGATTATGACAGAATTACCTGGTTTGGTTGGGTAACTCGGCGCTTGGAGCTCACATGGGGCGTGATTACTCGGTCTGGTTGGGTATTTCGGCGCTTGGAGCCCACGTCGGACGCGATTACCCGGTTTGGTTGGGAATACTACTCCCCTTGGCTACAATCAAGCTGAACACAGCCTTACATAGAGAATAGCGGCAGGGTTGCTGCCGCTACGATACCAATTGCCGATATATCGATGCTTATTCGCCGAAATCCGCGTCGTCTTCGTTTTCTTCGGCTGAGAATGAGGCGGATTTGGCAGCGGCGGCGGTATTCAACGTCTGCTCGCGAATTTGCTTCTCGATCTGGGCCGAGATATCCGTCTTGTCCTTCAGGAACTGCTTCGCGTTCTCGCGCCCTTGTCCAAGCCGCTCTCCTTCATACGAGAACCACGCGCCGCTCTTTTGCACGATGTCGAGCTCGACCCCGATATCGATAATGCTGCCTTCCTTCGAAATGCCTTCCCCGTACATGATATCGACTTCCGCTTGCTTGAACGGGGGAGCGACCTTGTTCTTGACGACCTTGATCCGGGTTCTGTTGCCGACGACATCATTGCCCTGCTTCAGCGATTCGATCCGGCGCACGTCCAGACGCACGCTGGCGTAGAACTTCAGTGCCCGACCGCCCGGCGTCGTCTCCGGATTGCCAAACATAACGCCGACCTTCTCGCGCAACTGGTTAATGAAGATCGCGATCGCCTTCGACTTGCTGATGGCACCGGACAGCTTGCGCATCGCTTGCGACATCAGCCGCGCCTGCAAACCGACGAATGAATCGCCCATATCGCCTTCGATCTCGGCTTTCGGCACGAGCGCCGCCACGGAGTCGACGACGATGATGTCGACCGCGCCGCTGCGCACGAGCGCTTCTGCGATCTCCAGCGCCTGCTCGCCGGTGTCCGGCTGAGACAGCAGCAATTCGTCGATATTGACGCCCAGCTTGCTGGCGTACAGCGGATCGAGCGCATGCTCGGCATCGATGAACGCCGCCTGGCCGCCCGCACGCTGCACTTCGGCGATCGCATGCAGAGCCACTGTCGTCTTGCCGGAAGATTCCGGTCCGTACACTTCAATAATTCTTCCCCGCGGGAAACCGCCGATCCCAAGCGCGATATCAAGCGCGATCGAGCCGCTGGAGTAGGTCTCGACTTGCATCTGTGCGTTCTCTCCGAGCTTCATGACGGAGCCTTTACCGAATTGCTTCTCGATCTGGCGCAATGCCATCTCCAAAGCGGCGCGACGATCTGACAACATACCCACATCCTTATCTCTCAAAATAGGAAACATCATATCCGTTTGCTAATATCATAGCTGTTTTCCGGCTGCTTGCCAAGCATTTTTAGAACATTTGTTCTGATCTCTGGCATAAAAGAACCGCAGCAAAGTATTCTTCGCTACGGTTCTTCCGCAACTTTCAAAATCACTCTACCACAGTCGAGTAGTTTTGACAACGTTTTTCGTTGAAAAAAGACTCTTTAAAAAAGAGTGTCGAATTCTATTCACAACACTCCCGTTCAACTGACATGATGCCGTCCGCACCAATTCCACCAACAGCACCACCAATGTACCTCACATGACAGGGCAATCGCTTACGAATCCCGCGGCGATTTCACAGCGGTTTGCAAACAAATGGATTTGTCCAGTTATTGCGTATGATTTGGCGTGGTGTGGGGCGGTTTAATGGATTTGTCCAGTTAAATTCAGTCGAGCAGGGGCAAACGAGGCCGCCGGTGCCGAAATAGATGGACTTAACCAGTTAATTGTTTTTTTACGACTCAGATCGCGGCCATTTAACTGGACTTTTCCACTTATTTCGCTCGCCACCATCCCCACCATCCCCCACACGACCATACTTTCGTAAGCGATTGCCCTGCCTCAAATGATGCCGTCCGCACCATTTTCGCCAATCCTGCTCATTTTTCTCCAGTCCCAAGGCGCCCCGTCAGCGCCAGCCACAGCATGTACAGCGCCCGCTTGGACGCGCGCAGGCGGATGCCTTCCCGATCGCCGGACAGTTGCAGCTTCTCCGTGCGCACGGGCCGGCCGCGCTCGGCCAGCCCCAAGTACACGAGCCCGACCGGCTTGCCCTCGGAGCCCGCCGGACCGGCTACGCCCGTCACCGCGACGCCGAAATCGGTATCCAGCGACGCGCGCGCTCCTTCCGCCATCGCCGCCGCCGTCTCCTCGCTCACCGCGCCCGGAGCCCCCTCGCCCTCCAGCAGCGTCTCCGGCACGCCGAGCAGCTTCCGCTTCACGCCGTTCGTATAGCTTACGACGCCTCCCAGGAACGCGTCCGCGCTGCCCGGCACCGTCGTGACCATCTCCGCCACCATGCCGCCCGTGCAGCTCTCGGCGAGCGCAAGCGTGCGCCGCTGCCGCAGCAGCAATCGCATGACGGCCGCCTCGATCGTCACGTCGTCCTCTGCGTACAGGAACCGGTCCGTCCGCCTGCGGATTTCCGCCAGCGTCGCCTCCATCTTCCGCGCCGCTTCCTCGCTCGACGCCGCCTTCGTCGATACCCGCACGGCCACTTCGCCTTCCTTGGCATACGGAGCGATCGTCGGATCCGATTGCGCCCGGATCAAGTCGATCAGCATCTCCTCAAGCCCCGACTCGCCGACGCCTGCGAACTTCAGCATGACCGAATGCAGCGCGGCGGACGGCCCGAGCAGCTCCTTCAGCCAACTCGTCGCATCGTTTGCGAACATCGGCTTCATCTCGCGCGGCGGCCCCGGCAGCAGCAAATAATGCGTTCCGTCGACGGACAGCGCGTTGCCGATCGCCAGACCGGCATCGTTGCGCAGCGGCGTCGCGCCTTCCACAAGCAGCGCTTGCCTGCGGTTGCTTTCGATCAGCGCCGCCCCGCGTCCCGCGAACATCGTTTCCAGCTTCTTCATCGTCGGTTCATGAATCGTCATGCCCCGGCCCAGATAGGAAGCGACCGCATCGCGGGTGACATCGTCCATCGTCGGACCCAGCCCGCCCGTGAACACGAGCACATCCGCCCTGCCCCGCGCGATCCGGATCGTTTCCAGCAGCCGGTTCACGTTATCCCCGACGACGGTCTGATAATAGACGTCAATGCCCAGCTCCGCCAAGCCTTGCGACAGATACTGGGCATTCGTATTCACAATTTGACCGAGCAGCAATTCCGTCCCGACCGCTATAATTTCCGCTCTCATTCCAGTCATATGTACACTGCACCTTCCGCAATCCAACTCATCACATCACACGCTAACTTCGCTCGATTTCAAGCCTTATTCCGTGAACCGGATTTCCCGTTGCCGTTCGTCCCCGCCGGCGGCTCCGATACGGGAATCAAATTTTTGTTCTTGACGAAATAATCGATCCCCGAATAGACGGTGATCAGGACCGCTGCCCATACGACGACCATATCGATCCGCAAGTCAATGAAATTGAACGGAAAATTGTTAATAAGCAGCACGATGATCATGGCGATCTGAATCGCGGTCTTCCACTTGCCCCACTTGCTGGCGGCAAGCACGACGCCTTCAAGCAGCGCCACCTGGCGCAGCCCGGTTACCGCCCATTCGCGGCTGATGATGACGATCGCCACCCATGCGCCCAGCTTGCCCATCTCGACCAGCGAGATCAGCACGGCGGCGACGAGCAGCTTGTCGGCCAGCGGGTCAAGCAGTTTGCCGAGGTTCGTCACGATCTTGTTCTTTCGCGCGATATAGCCATCCAGCCCGTCAGTGCTTGCGGCAATAATGAACAGCAGCAACGCGACGACTTGATTGTAAGCAATCGTATAATCCCCGATCGTGAGCGTGCCCAAATCCAGCCGGACAAGCAGCACGAAAGCGATGATCGGCACAATGAATATACGGGCAAGCGTTATCTTATTCGCCAGATTCACGCGATACCCTCCCCGGACAAGTCATATTCATACGCATGGGTGATGCGAACCCGGCGAATCTCGCCAATCTCCGCCCGGCAGCCGGTAATGAATACTTCTCCGTCGATTTCCGGCGCGTCGAATTGGCTGCGGCCGACATACACGTCGCTGCGGCCGTCATAGCGTTCCACAAGCACGTCGATCGTCTGTCCGACATACTTGGCGGCATTGTCCTGGGCGACCCCGCGCTGAATTTCCATCAGCGTGCTCGCCCGGGTCTCCTTCACCTCGTCCGGCACCTGATCCGGCAAGCGGCTAGCCGGCGTGTCTTCCTCTTGCGAATACGTAAATACGCCCAGCCGATCGAACTTCATCTCGCGCACGAAGTCGCACAGCCGCGCGAAATCTTTCTCCGTCTCCCCAGGGAAACCGACGATCATCGAGGTTCGCAAGGCAACGTCCGGCATGCGTGCCCGGATTCGCCCCACCAATTCCCGCACATCCCGTTGGCGGCCGGGGCGGCGCATCATTTTCAGGATCCGGTCTTCGCTGTGCTGCAGCGGCATATCGATATATTTGCAAATTTTCGGATTGGTCGCCATCGTTTCGATCAATTCATCGGTGAAGAACCCCGGATACGCATAATGGAGCCGCACCCACTCGACGCCTTCAACCTCCGAAACGCGGTTCAGCAGCTCGGGCAGCTTGAAGCCATCGTACAAATCCGTTCCGTAATTCGTAGAGTCCTGCGCGATCAGGCTGATCTCCTTCACCCCTTGCGCAGCCAGTCCTTCCGCCTCCGCCACGATCGATTCGATCGACCGGCTGCGGAATTTGCCGCGCATGATCGGGATGCTGCAGAACGTGCACGCATTGTCGCAGCCTTCGGCAATCTTCACATAGGCCGTATGGCGCGGCGTGGACAGGATCCGGGGCATCTGCTGCTCATACGTAAAGACGGGATTGCCGACATATACCGGCTTGCGCCCGCCGAGCGCCTCGTCGATGATCGTATTAATATTGTAGAAATCTCCGGTGCCGACAATGCCGTCGATCTCCGGCATCTCTTTCATCAGTTCTTCCTTGTATCGCTGGGTGAGACAGCCGGATACGATCAGCGCCTTGAGCCGCGCCGTCTCCTTGAGCTCCGCCAAATTCAGAATCGTGTTGACCGACTCCTCCTTGGCCGCATCGATGAATCCGCATGTATTGACAATGACGACGGTCGCGTCCTCCGGGTTCTCTACCAACGAAAAGCCTCTCTGATGAATAAGCCCGGACATGATTTCCGAATCGACCAAATTTTTCTCGCAGCCAAGCGTAACGACGCTGACTTTCTCCGGCATTTATGACTTCCCCCAAACATACGTGAATCTGTCCCCAAGTATAATCCAAGCCCATACACGTGTCAAAAAGGCGCACTCCGCGCCTTCCGCCCCCGATCCGATTAGGCCAAACGATTAACGATAGTTCAGAAATTGCAGCTCCAGCGGCAAGTCGGCACCGCGCAGCAAAGCCATGATCGCTTGCAGATCGTCCTTGCTCTTGCCCGTCACCCGAATCTGGTCTCCTTGAATCTGGCTCTTGACCTTCAGCTTCGAATCCCGGATCAGAATGTTGATCTTCCTGGCGTTGTCTTGATCGACGCCCTGCCGCATCTTGATCGTCTGCTTGACCGTGCCGCCCGAGGCAGGCTCGATCTTGCCGTAATCCAGATTGCGAATCGGCACGCCGCGTTTCATCAGCTTCGTCTGCAGGATATCAATGACGCTCTTCAGCTTGTAGTCGTCGTCCGAAGCGACGACGATCGCTTCGCCTTCGAGCGCGATGCTGCTCTTGCTGCCCTTGAAGTCGAAGCGGGTATCGATCTCCTTGACCGCTTGCTGAACCGCATTGTTCACTTCCTGCATGTCCACTTTGGACACGATATCGAACGAATATTCCGATGCCATCCGTGACAGTCACCCTTTCATGGCGTTTGCGGAGCAAACGCTCGCCGCTCCGCCGATTATATCCTTTATTATAGCATGTCTGAATCGACTGCCCAAATCCGTACATTCCATCCCCTCTGTCATCGAATCAGACCCTCCGCTTGGGAAGGGTCTGATTTCGATTACTCCGCAATCGACCCGACTTTTACAGTTTGAAAATGAGAAAAGCCGCTTCGCTATATACAGGATGCGGCTTTTGGCGATGGGGTTGCATGAAAATATTGTTATGCTAAGACGATATCTTTGAGGAACTTGTTGAACGC
>Ga0222419_100435_pt1 | contig 41847 bp, 35 predicted proteins | sample 1B20Ametagenome_FD_182474 | JGI IMG/M metagenome (GOLD analysis project Ga0222419, IMG submission 182474) | Enriched microbial communities from leaf-cutter ant dump, University of Wisconsin, Madison, United States - 1B20A (version 2) | ecosystem: Environmental > Terrestrial > Nest > Insects nest...
TCCTCCGTGTACGGGACCTTCCCCCGAGAGGTCCTCGAGGCGGCGTCGCTCGACGGGGCGAGCCGCTGGCAGATCCTGTGGCGCGTGGTCTTCCCGATCAGCCGTCCCACGCTGTCGGTGCTGCTGATCTTCTTCTTCATCTGGACCTGGAACGAGTTCCTCATCCCGCTCACCTTCCTCGCGTCCAACGCCAATCAGACGGTCCCCGTCGCGATCAGCGTGCTGCAGGGCGACCGGCTCATGGACGTCACCACCACGAGCGCCTCGGCCCTGCTCGGCATCATCCCGACGCTCATCTTCTTCCTCATCTTCCAGCGCACCCTCACGCGCGGCATCACCGCAGGAGCAGTCAAGTAATGAAGTTCACCGATGGTTTCTGGCAGCTCCGTCCCGGAGTGACCGCACTGTACGCGCAGGAGGCGTACGACATCGACACCACGACCACCCCCGACGGCGAGGGACTCGTCGTCGTCGCGCCGACGAAGGCGATCACGGGTCGTGGCGACACCCTGAACCGCCCCGTGCTCACCACGACGCTCTCCTCCCCCGCCGAGGGGGTCGTCCGCGTGCGGATCGCGCATCACGACGGCTCGCGGTGGCACGGCGGCTTCGAGCTGCCCGGCGCCGGATCGGGGACGGCATCCGCATCGCTGTCGGATGCCGGAGGGGTACTCGACGCCGGCTCGCTCGTCGCCAGGATCGCCCCGGGCTCGCCCTGGGACCTGTCCTTCGAGGTCGACGGGCGGCGGGTCACCGGCAGCGGCCCGCGCGCGCAGGGATACGTGCGCCTCGCGGCGGATGCCGCGGTGGACTCCGGCCTCGTGGGCAACGATCAGTACGACGCGGGGATCCCCGCGTCGTCCTCCTACGTGCACGAGCAGCTCGATCTCGGCGTCGGCGAGCTGATCTACGGGCTCGGCGAGCGGTTCGGCCCTCTGGTTAAGAACGGGCAGACCGTCGACATCTGGAACGCCGACGGCGGCACCTCGAGCGAGCAGGCGTACAAGAACGTGCCCTTCCACCTCTCGAACCGCGGGTACGGCGTGCTCGTGAACGACCCCGGCCACGTGTCGTACGAGATCGGCTCGGAGGCCGTCGAACGCGTGCAGTTCTCGGTCACCGGCGAGGTGCTGGAGTACCTCGTCATCGCCGGCCCCACGCCGAAGGACGTGCTGCGCCGGTACACGGCGCTCACCGGCCGCCCGCCGGTGGTGCCCGCGTGGTCGTACGGCCTGTGGCTGTCGACGAGCTTCACCACCGACTACGACGAGCAGACCGTGAACTCGTTCATCGACGAGATGGCGGCGCGCGAGCTGCCGGTGTCGGTCTTCCACTTCGACTGCTTCTGGATGCGCGAGTTCACGTGGTGCGACTTCGAGTGGGATGCCAGGGTCTTCCCCGATCCCGACGGCATGCTCGCCCGTCTGCACGACAAGGACCTCCGTGTCTGCGTGTGGATCAACCCCTACATCGCGCAGCGCTCCGCCCTGTTCCGCGAGGGCGCCGAGCACGGCTACCTGGTCACGCGGCCGGACGGGTCGATCTGGCAGTGGGACCTCTGGCAGGCGGGCATGGCTCTCGTCGACTTCACGAACCCCGAGGCGACGGCGTGGTACCAGTCCAAGCTGCGGGCCCTGGTCGCGCAGGGGGTCGACTGCTTCAAGACCGACTTCGGCGAGCGCATCCCCACCGACGTCGAATGGGCCGACGGCAGCGACCCGGAGCGCATGCACAACCTGTACGCGCAGCTGTACAACCGGGCCGTGCACGAGGTGCTGGTCGAGGCCAGGGGCGAGGGCGAGGCGGTGCTCTTCGCCCGCTCGGCGACCGCCGGCGGCCAGAGCATGCCGGTGCACTGGGGCGGCGATTCCACCTCGACGTACGTGTCCATGGCCGAGACGCTCCGCGGCGGGCTCTCGCTCGCGCTCAGCGGGTTCGCGTTCTGGAGCCACGACATCGGCGGCTTCGAGGGCACCCCGGATGCCGGGGTGTTCAAGCGCTGGACGGCCTTCGGCCTGCTCGGTTCGCATTCGCGCTTCCACGGCTCGAGCTCGTACCGGGTGCCGTGGGCGTTCGACGAGGAGGCCGTCGAGGTGACGCGGCGATTCACGCGCCTGAAGATGCGGCTGATGCCCTACCTGTACCAGCAGGGGCTGGATGCGGCCGAGACGGGCACGCCGCTGATGCGCCCGATGGTCCTGGAGTTCCCCGACGACCCCGCGACCGGCCACCTCGACCGGCAGTACATGCTCGGGCCGTCGCTGCTGGTGGCCCCGGTGCTCAGCGCCGACGGCGAGGTCGACTTCTACCTGCCGGCCGGCTCCTGGACGTCGCTGCTCACCGGGGAGACCGTGTCCGGCGGCGGCTGGCGGCGCGAGCGGCACGGCTTCGACTCGCTGCCGCTGTACGTCAGGCCGGGGGCGGTGCTCCCCTGGGGCGCACGCGCCGACCGGCCCGACTACGACTACCACGACGGGCTGCGGCTGCGGGTGTTCCCGGGCGGGAGCGGAACGGCATCCGTCGTCGTCACCGCGCCCGATGGCGTGGCCCGCACGTACACGGCCGACCTCGCCGCCGTCACGGAGGCGGGCTGACCACCCGCCGAGGGCCGGCATGCCCACGCCTGCATGCCGGCCCTCGGCGAGAAGCGGGGACTCAGCGATCGTCGCGCGGGCGCTTGCGGGCGGTCCAGGCGGCGAAGGCCGATGCGACGGCCCCTGCGGCCTGGTCGATGGCCTCGGCCGACTTCGACAGCACGTCCTGAGCGGCGTCCTGCCACGCGGTCGACGGCGACTCGCCGGCGAGGACCCTGGCGCGGTGCTCCGCCGCCTCCAGGGCGCCTTCGAGCTCCGCCACCGCCTCGCGGTAGGCCGAGTACGCGGCGGGGGTCGGGGTGTGCTCGGCCTCGCGCCGCAGATCGTTCGCGCGACCGGCCGCGCGCAGGTAGGCGGCGGTCGCGGGCTGGCGCACATCGGTCATCGCCGGGTAGGAGATCTGCAGGGCGGGGTCGGTCTCGTACCGCATCCAGCGGGCGGTGATGCCCTCGTGCTCGGCGCGCAGGCGCTCCAGCGGACGAGGAGCGGATGCCGGCGGCACACTGGCCCTGGCGGCGCTCAGCCGCGCCTGCCGCGCCCTGACGTCGGCGGTCGCGGCCTTCAGCTCACGCTCGCGCTCGCGCTGCATCCGCTTCGCTCCGGCGACGCGCTCGGCGCCGACCCGGCCCGCGCCCCGCTCCGCCGCGATCCGCGCGTACTCCGCGCGCGCGACCTTCACGGCCAGCCGGCGGTCGGTCACGGCCTGCTGCGCCGCCTTCAGATCGTGCCGGGCGGCGTCGACCGCGAGCCGTCGCCCCGACCGCTTCGCCCGGTGGCGCATCCCGATCGCCCCGGCCGTGCCCGCGGCCGCGGCGGTCGGCGCGATCCACCACCACTCCGCGACGATCAGCAGGGGGTCCATCCCTCGATGGTATCCAGGACGGCCCGAGCGCGCGCCCGCCCCGATCGCAGCCGGCCGGCGCGCCGAGGCCCCGCGTTTTCCCCCTAACGTGGAGAGCGACGACGAAGAGAGGACCCGCGGATGGAATCTGGCCTGGAACTCGGCCTGTACGGTGTGGTCGCGATCGCCGTGATCGTCGCCGTCGCCGCGTTCTCCAAGCGTCTCGGCATCGCAGCTCCGATCATCCTGGTGGTCGTCGGGGTCGGGCTGTCGTACCTGCCCGGCGTGCCGGAGATCGAGATCGACCACGAGATCATCCTCGACGGGCTGCTCCCGCCCATCCTCTACGCCGCGGCCGTGAGCGTGCCGGTCCTGGACTTCCGCCGCAATCTCGCGCCGATCGCCGGCTTGTCCGTCGCGCTGGTCATCGTCACCGCGTTCGCCACCGGCGGGCTGCTGTTCTCGCTCCTCCCCGATCTGAACTTCGCCGCGGCCGTCGCGCTCGGCGCCATCATCAGTCCGCCGGACGCGGTGGCCGCGACCTCCATCGGCCGGCGGCTCGGCCTCCCTCCACGGCTGCTGACGCTCCTGGAGGGCGAGGGCCTCGTGAACGACGCCACGGCCCTCGTGCTCCTGAGATCGGCGGTCGCCGCAGCGGCGGGCGGACTCGCGTCGCCGTGGGCCGGCGTCACCGACTTCCTGTACGCGGTCGTCGTCGCCATCGTGATCGGGATGCTGGCGGGCTACGTCACGGTCTGGGTGCGCTCGAAGCTGTCCGATCCCGTCCTCGACACCGCGCTCAGCATCGCGGTGCCCTTCGTCGCGTTCATGCCCGCGGAGTTCCTGGGGGCGTCGGGCGTCCTCGCCGTCGTCGTCGCGGGGCTCTACACCGGCCACGCGGCCCCGCGCGCGTTCACGCCCCAGTCGCGTGCCAGCGACCGCATCAACTGGCGCACCATCCAGTTCCTGCTCGAGAACGGCGTGTTCCTGCTGATCGGGCTCGAGATCCGCACGCTCATCGGACACGCCAACGAGCAGGCGGACGTGTTCAGCGTCGAGGCGTCGTTCGGCATCGGCCTGCTCGCCACCCTGGCGCTGATCGTCATCCGCTACCTGTGGATCGGACCGCTGATCATGGCGCTCACCGTCCGCGAGCGTCGCGCCGAGCGCTCCACCTACCGAGCGCTGCTCGCCCTGTACTACTTCCGATCCCATCCCAGTGCGACGAAGGCCCAGGCGCGCGCACGCAACCGGCTCGAGCGCGACTACGGACGCCGTCGCGCCGACCTCGAGCAGCAGCGGCAGGAGCGCATCGACTGGCGCGGCGGCGTCGTCCTGGGCTGGGCGGGGATGCGCGGCGTGGTCACCCTCGCCGCCGCCCAGTCGCTGCCCGCCGACACCCCGTACCGGCCGCAGCTGATCCTCATCGCCTTCACGGTCGCCGTCGCGAGCATCGTGATCCAGGGCGGCACGCTCCCCTGGCTGATCCGGCTGCTGAAGGTGGAGGGCATCGACGCCCAGCAGGACCGCCAGGAGCTCGCCCAGCTGCTGGACATCCTCAGCGGCGCGGGGATCGAGGAGCTCGACCGTCTCGTCCTGGAGAGCGAGCGGCCGATCGATCCGGACGTGGTGGAGCGTGCGCGGCAGTCCAGCTTCCTGCGCACGGAGGCCGCCTGGGAGCGTGTGACGTACCGTCCCGATCCGCGGCACACCCCGCACAGGGAGTTCCGGGAGCTGCGCCTGGCGATCGTGGCGGCCGAGCGCGAGAAGATGCTCGAGCTCCGCGCGCTCGGCAACTACCCCTCGCGCATCCTCGCCGAGGCCCAGGCGATGCTCGACCTCGAGGAGACGCGGCTGGCGCGCCGCCCGGAGAGCCACTGACCCGAGGCGGGACGGCGGCGATGCGGGGACGGACGTCCCGGCGTCGCCGCCGCGCTGCTCGGCTCAGACCAGCGTCTCCTGCCAGGCCGCGTGCAGCTGGGCGAACTTGCCCGTGCCGCCGATGAGCGCAGCCGGGGTGTCGTCCTCGATGATCCGTCCGTGCTCCATCACCAGCACGCGGTCGGCGATCGCGACCGTCGACAGGCGGTGCGCGATGATGATCGCGGTACGGTCCTTGAGCAGGGTCTGCAGCGCGTCCTGGATGAGGCGCTCCGAGGGGATGTCGAGCGAGGCGGTCGCCTCGTCGAGGATCAGCACCGAGGGGTCGGCGAGGAAGGCCCGGGCGAAGGAGATCAGCTGGCGCTGACCCGCCGACACCCGGCCGCCCCGCTTGTTCACATCGGTGGCGTACCCGTCGGGGAGGGACTCGATGAATCCGTCGGCGCCCACAGCGCGCGCCGCCGCCCTGATCTCCTCCAGCGTCGCGTCGGGCTTGCCCAGCGCGATGTTGTCGGCGACCGTGCCGCTGAACAGATACGCCTCCTGAGTCACCATCACGATGGCGCGGCGCAGGTCCTTCGGATGCAGGTTGCGCAGATCCACGCCGTCGAGCGTCACGCGGCCCCTGGTCGGATCGTAGAACCGCGAGATGAGCTTCGCCAGCGTGGACTTCCCCGCCCCCGTCGTGCCGACCAGGGCGATGGTCTGCCCCGCGGGGATGTCGAGCGAGAAGTCGGGCAGGATCGTCTTCTCGCCGTTGTACCCGAAGGTCACCTCGTCGAAGCGGATGTGGCCGCGCGACTCCCACAGGTCGACCGGCTTCTGGGGGTCGGGCACGGTCGGCACCTCCTCCAGCACGCCGGACACCTTCTCGAGCGCCGCGGTCGCCGACTGGTAGGAGTTCAGGAACATCGCGATCTCCTGCATCGGCGCGAAGAAGTTGCGCACGTACAGCACCGCCGACAGCAGCACGCCGACGGTGAGCGCCCCGCTGGAGACGCGCATGCCGCCCCAGAGCACCACGAGTCCGAGGGTCAGCGCCGCCACGCCCATCAGCCCGGGCTCGAAGGTGCCGAACAGCAGCATCGAACGGCGGTTGATGTCGCGGTACTCCCCGGCGACCCCCTGGAAGGAGACGTCGTTGCGGGGCTCCTTGCGGAACGACTTGACGGCGCGGATGCCGGTCATGGTCTCGACGAACTGCACGATCACCTTGGCGCTGATCACGCGGGACTCGCGGTAGACGAGCTGCGAGCGGGTGTAGAACCAGCGCATGAGCAGCCACAGCGGGATGCCGGCGACGGCCAGGATGATCCCGGACTGCCAGTCCCAGATCAGCAGCGCGACGAAGGTGAACGCGCCGAAGAGCACGCCGGAGACCAGGTTGTTCAGGCCTCCGTCGAGCAGCTCCCTGATGGAGTCGAGATCGCTGGTCTGACGCGAGATGATGCGGCCGGACGTGTACGACTCGTGGAACTCGAGGCTCAGCCGCTGCGTGTGCAGGAAGATCCTCTTGCGGAGGTCCAGCAGCACCGCCTGGGTGATGCGGGCCGCGATCATCACGTACCACGCGATCAGGGCGGCGGCGGCCGCCCCCGCGAGCAGGTAGACGAAGCCGACCACGAGCGTCGGCATCCAGTTCGCGTGCTCGAGCACCTCGGGCAGCGCCCGGTCGAGCCCGATGCTGATCAGGATCGGACCCGACACCTGCAGCGCGGTCGACACGACGAGCACGAGGGCCGCCAGCACGATCTGCGGGCGCAGCGGGGCGATGAGCGAGCCGAGCAGGCGCAGCGACCGCTGCCTGATCGCGCGGCTCTCCTCGCGGGTGTACTGCGAGCGGTCCTCGTCGCGGGTTCCGGTGATGGCGGAGCTCATGCCTGCACCTCCTCTTCCTGCTCTTCCTGAGATCGCTCTTCCTGGATCGGGGGCGCCGAGCCTGTCGACGCGTCGCGGATGACGGGGACGGCCCCGGTGCGCGCAGCCTCCTCGGCCTCGAGGCTCGAGATCACGTGCCGGTAGTGCCGGCTCGTCTTCAGCAGCTCGGCGTGCGTGCCGACCGCCGTGATGCGGCCGGACTCGAGCAGCGCCACCCGGTCGGCGAGGGCGACGGTCGACGGCCGGTGCGCGACGATCAGCGCGGTGGTGTCGGAGAGCACATGGCGCAGCGCCTCCTCGACGAGGGCCTCGGTGTCGACGTCGAGCGCCGACAGCGGGTCGTCGAGCACCAGGACCTTCGGCTTCGCCGCCACCGCCCGGGCGAGGGCGAGACGCTGGCGCTGGCCGCCGGAGAGGCTGAGCCCCTCCTCTCCGATGATCGTCTCGACGCCCTCGGGCAGCGAGTCGACGAAGGCGGCCTGGGCGACGTCGAGGGCCTCGCGCAGCACGCGCTCCGCCTCGCCGCTGTGCAGGTCGAGGTCCGCACGGCCGAGCAGGACGTTCTCGCGCACGGACGCCGAGAACAGGGTCGCGTCCTCGAAGGCCATCGCGATGTGCGTGCGCAGCTCCGACAGCGGCAGGTCGCGCACGTCGACGCCGTCGAGCGCCACCCGTCCGCCCGTGACGTCGTACAGACGCGCGGGCAGCGTGGTGAGGGTGGTCTTGCCGGACCCGGTCAGTCCCACGAGCGCCATCGTCTCCCCCGGGCGCAGCACGAGGTCGATGCCGTCGAGCAGGTCGCGCTCGGCGGCCCCCGCATCCTGGTAGCGGAAGTGCGCGTCCTCGAACGCGAGCTCGCCACGCGGCTCGGCGATGTGCACGGGATTCGCGGGGTCGGTGATCGTGTTCGTCTCGGAGAAGATGTCGAACACGCGGTCGGTGGCCGTGCGGGCGTCGAGCATGAACGAGAACAGGAAGCCGATCGACTCGATCGGCCATCGCAGCACGACGGCCATCGCGAAGAACGCGAACAGCTCGGGGAGCTCGATCGCGCCCTGCGAGATCAGCCAGATCCCCGACATCAGGCTCAGACCGAAGGCGATCTGCGGCATCAGGTCGAGCCAGAACCAGATCGACGCGATGGCTCCCGCCTTGCTCATCTCGGTCTCGCGCAGCGTCTCGGCCTGGCGGGTGAAGCGTCCGAGGGCGTGGGCGCCGCGCCCGAACGCCTTGAGCACGCGGATGCCGTGCACGCTCTCCTCGACGCTGGTGGCGAGGTCTCCGGCCTGGTCCTGGCTGCGCCTGGTGAGCGCGCCGTAGCGCTTCTCGAACAGGTAGCCGCGGATCCACAGCGGAACAGCGGTCACGAGGAAGATCGTGCCCAGCAGCCAGTGCCACCGGAACAGCATGACCGAGCCGATGGCGATGGTCAGGATGTTCACGACCAGCAGGATGAGCCCGAAGGCGAGCCAGCGGCGGATGAGGCCGATGTCCTGCATCATGCGGCTCAGCAGCTGGCCGGACTGCCAGCGGTCGTGGAAGGCGACGGGGAGCGTCTGCAGGCGCGCGTACAGGTCGGTGCGCATCCGGTACTCGACCTCGGTGGCGGGGTTGAGCACGAACTGGCGACGCAGCCACACCATGACCGCCTCGCCGACGGCGAGGCCGAACACGGCGAGCGCGCCCCACATGATCGCCGACATGTCGCCGGACTGCACGGGGCCGCGGATGATCTGCTCGAGCACGATCGGGATCATCAGGGCGATGATCGCCGCGGCGAGAGCGCTCACGGCGCCGCCGGCGAGACGCCAGATCACCGGCCGGACGAAGGGTTTCAGGCGCCACAGGGCCGCCGGCGTGGAGAGGGAGGAGGACGAGTTCTGCGATGAAGACGTGGAAGACATGACTCTCAGAGGAGGACGTTCGGAAAGCGGTTGCAAGAGGGCGGATGCCGTCGGGACTCCTCGGAGTCCGGCATCCGATGCGGGCGGTGCTGCAGCTCTACAGGAAGAGCGCGCGCACCGTGGTCGAGCCGGGAGCTGCGATCCGCGCATCGGCGATCGTGGTCATGATGTCCTCCTCAGGGGCTCGGCGGTGTCGCCCGGTCGGCGCGACAGCCCTCCAGCCTATTGCTGTGAACCCGCTGGACGCAAGGAGCATTCCCGAAGCCGGTGGATCGGGGCCTCCGGCTCCGATCCACCGCCCACAGGTCGGCCGGCACTCCGGCTCACGCCGCGGCGGCCTCCCGGGCGAGCAGGCTCCGCTTGACGGGGAGGCCCCAGGCGAAGCCGCCGAGGCTGCCGTCGGTGCGGAGCACCCGATGGCACGGCACGAACAGCGCTGGTGCGTTGCGCGCGCAGATGGACGCCGCCGCCCGCACCGCGCGGGGGTTGTCGAGGCGGGCGGCGAACGACGTGTAGGTGAGCGGCGAGCCCGGCTCGATGTCGCGCAGCGCCGCCCAGCCGGCGAGCTGCAGCTCGGTGCCGGCCTGCGCGACCGCGACCGCGTCGATGGCCGCGAGATCGCCGTCGTAGTAGGCCAGAGCGGATGCCGCGGCATCCGTCTCCCCCTCCACGACGCTCTCGGGGCGACGGGGCTCGGCGAGCCGGCTCAGGACGGCCTGGTGATCGGCGGTCCACCCCGAGGCGAGCACGCGCTGGCGGTCGTCGGCGAGGATCGTGAAGGGGCCGTCGGCGGTGTCGACGGTCTGGATGATGGCGTTCATGAGATCTCCTTGGTGGGTCGTGAGGGCCGGGCGGGAGCCGCGCGCCACAGGTGCGCGCTGAGATAGCTGCGCCAGGGGGCGGTGCGCGCCGCCCAGTCGGCGAGGGGCTTCGCGTCCCCCGGGAGTCCGGAGGCCGCCGCCCCCGCGCGCAGGGCGACATCGCCGGGGAGCAGGATGTCGGGATCTCCGAGCACGCGCATGCGCACGTAGTCGGCCGTCCAGGGGCCGATCCCGGGCATCGCCAGCAGCGCCTCGCGCTGCGCCGCGCCGTCGTCGCCGACCGTGAGCGTGAGGGAGCCGTCGGCGAGCGCGGCGGCGGCGCCCGTGACGGCCCGGATGCGCGCGGCCGGGCCGCGCAGCGCCTCGGCGCCGTGCTCGGCGATCACGGCCATGGTGGGGAACAGCATCCCGCCGCCGACCGTGGCTTCCGCCCCGGCCGGCACGCCGAGCGTCCGGGCCGGCCCCACGTCGGCCGGCCGAGCCCGCTGCCCGGCGAGCTCGAGGTCCTGCCGGGCGGCCGCGCCCGGCACGGGCTCGCCCAGGGCCGCGGTCAGCGCGGTCAGCGCGGTGCGGGCGGCGGCGACGGTGATCTGCTGGCCGATCATCGCGCGGATCAGCATCTCGTGCGGATCGGCGGAGCCGGGGACGCGGATGCCCGGCGTCCGCGCCACGAGGGGCGCGAGCTCGGGGTGCGCGCTCAGGGCCGCGTCGACCGCGAGCGGGTCGGCGTCCAGGTCGAAGATCCGCCGCACCGTCGCGACCAGCGGGGCGAGGTCTCTGAGCGCCGTGACGGTCGCCCGCAGCCGCAGCCGCCCGTCGACGTCCTGCCGCACCTCGAACCATGCCGGGCCGCCCGGCATCCGCAGGTGGCGCGAGAACGAGGTCGCGGTCGCCTCCTCGACGCCGGCCACGGCCCGCGCGGCCATCCAGGCGAAGATCCCCGCCGCGTCGAGCGGGCCGCGGTACGGCAGCACCAGATCGATCGCGCCTGGGGCGGCGGTCGAGCCGCGGGTCGCCGACGGGCGCCGCAGCCGCAGCTCGCCCGGCGTCATCCCGAACACCTCGCGGATCGTGTCGCCCGCCTGCCTGATGCTCGCGAAGCCCGCGGAGAACGCGACCTCCGAGACCGGCATGTCCGTGCCGACCAGCAGCATCCGCGCGGTGTGCGCCCGGTGGGCACGGGCGAGGGCGAGCGGGCCGGCGCCGAGTTCGGCCGTGAGCAGGCGGGTGAGGTGCCGGCTGGAGTAGCCGAGTCGCGCGGCGAGGCCGGGGACGCCCTCGCGCTCGACGACGCCGTTCGCGATCAGGCGCATCGCCCGGGCCGCCGTGTCGCCGCGCAGGTCCCACGCCGGCGACCCCGGCGCGGCCTCGGGCAGGCACCGCTTGCACGCGCGGTAGCCCGCCTCGTGGGCCGCGGCGCTGGTCGGGAAGAACGTGACGTTCTCGGGCTTCGGCGTGCGCGCAGGGCAGCTCGGACGGCAGTAGATCCCGGTCGAGCGCACGGCCGTGACGAACTGCCCGTCGAAGCGGGTGTCGCGCGCGCTGATCGCGCGATAGCGCTCGTCGAAGTCGGTCACGGGGAGGCTCATGACTCCACTCTGCCACCGGGCGCCGACCTCGGCGCGCGGAAATCGGACATCACTGTGCCGCCCCTCGTCATCCGCTCCCCCGCATCCGCTCCCCCGCGTCCGCCTCCCGCGCGAGGCCCCTGCACAGCGTCGAGGCCCCTGCTCGTCCGCGAAGACGAGCAGGGGCCTCGACACCCAGCAGGGGCGCCGGCGGGCGCCCGGTCGGCACTAGGCGATGTACGCGCCGCCGTTGATGTTGTGCGTGCCGCCGGTGATGTAGGAGGAGTCCTCGCTGGAGAGCCAGACGAACAGCGCGGCGATGTCCTGCGGGGTCGCCTGGCGCTTCAGCGGCACGGACGCCGCCAGCCGGGCCTCGTTCTCCTCGTCGGTGGCTCCGGCGCGGATGTCGGTGTCGACGACGCCGGGGCTGACGGCGTTGACGGTGATGCCGTGCTCGGCCATCTCGCGGGCGAGCGAGCGGGTCAGGCCGAGGATCCCCGCCTTCGCCGCCGAGTACGGCGTCTTCGAGAAGACGCCGCCGCCCTGCTGGGCCGAGACCGACGACATGTTCACGATGCGCCCGTAGCCGCCCTCGATCATCTGCGGCAGGTACGCCTGCGACATGAGGAACGTGCCGGTGAGGTTGACGTCGATGACCCGGTGCCACAGCGCCAGGTCGACGTCGAGGAACGGGACCGGCGAGGCGATGCCCGCGATGTTGGCGAGCGCGCCGACGACCGGCAGCTCCGAGGCCGCGATCGCCTGGACCGACGCGCGCACGCTGTCGAGGTCGGTGACGTCGACGGCGGCGCCGAGCACCGGCACCTCGTACTGCTCGGCGAGGCGGGCCGCGGCGGCGCGGGCGCCGGCCTCGTCGATGTCGAGGAGGGCGACCGCCCACCCCTCCTGCGCGAAGCGCTCGGCGGTGGCGTAGCCGATGCCGCGGGGCGAGGCGGCGCCGGTGATGACGGCGGTGCGCTGCCCGACTCCTGTCTGATAGCTCATGATCTCTCCTTGGTTGTTCTCGGTCTGATGATCTGCGGCGGCGACCGGTCAGTCGCAGCTCACCGCGATGTCCGCGTCCGCGCCTGCGGCGCTCTCGTACTCGCCGATCGCGGCGACCTTGGCCGCCGAGGCGGATGCCGGGTCGAACGTGTAGCCGAGCCATTCCCGGGCCAGGCGCCGCGCCAGCTCGATCCCCACCACGCGCTGCCCCATGCACAGCACCTGGGCGTCGTTCGACAGCACGGCGCGCTCCACCGAGAAGGAGTCGTGAGCGGTGACCGCGCGGATGCCGGGCACCTTGTTCGCCGCGATCGCGACGCCGAGCCCGGTGCCGCAGATCAGCAGCGCGCGATCCGCCTCGCCGCGGGCGACCCGCCGGGCGGCCTCGACCGCGATGTGCGGATAGGCCGTGCTCTCATCGGCGCCCACTCCGACGTCGATCACCTCGGAGACCCTCGGGTCCTCGAGCAGATCGGCCTTGAGCCGCTCCTTGTACTGCAGTCCCGCGTCGTCGCAGCCGACGACCACGCGCCAGGTGGGTTCGCTCATGTCATCCTCCAGAATGGATCGGGTCTTCAGCCGGCCAGGACAGGGCCGACGACGGAGAGGCACAGCGCCATCGAGACGGCGCCGGCGTCGGGGGTGCCGACGCTCCGCTCGGCGAGCGGACGTGCGCGACCCACGCGGGGTCGCAGGTGCGCGGTGTCCTGCGCGGCGCGCTGGGCCGTCTCCGCGGCCGCGGCCCACGCGACGGCGAGCTCGTCCCCCGCCGCCACCCGGTCGCGCAGCTCCTCGACGAAGGGCGCCAGCGAGTCGAGCATGGTCTTGTCGCCGACCTCGGCCTTGCCGAGGTCCATCAGCGCGCGCAGCCCGGCGGAGATCGCCTCGGCGACGTCGGCGGCGCTGATCTCGGCCGCGTCCTCGCCGAGACGGTCGCCGACCGCCCGCAGCGCCGCACCCCAGAGCACGCCCGACGTCCCGCCCGCCTTGGCGGCCCAGGCGTCGCCGGCCGCGGCCAGCACGCTCTGCACGCCGCCGGCGGCGCCGGAGGCCGCGGTCACCGCGGCGGAGACGCCCTTCACCATGCCGCGGCCGTGATCGCCGTCTCCGGCGACCGCGTCGATGCGGCCGAGCTCCTCTGCCGCGTCGAGGATCGCATCCTTCATCGCGCCGAGCGCGCGGACCGCGCTCTCCGCGGCGGCCGACGAGGCGGGGCTCGCCTCCGGGCGACCGGCCGTGTCGATCGCCGCGACGGCATCCGCCGGGCTCCGGCGCGCCTGCGCGGAGGGCGCCGTCACGGCGCCCTTGCGGTAGGCGGGCGTATCGGCCGGCGCACGCCAGAGGCGCTCGAGCTCGGCGTCCAGATAGACCAGGGTGAGCGAGCATCCCGCCATGTCCAGGCTCGTCACCAGCTCGCCGACCTCGGGCTCGACGATCGTGTAGCCCGCCTCGCGCAGCAGCCGGGACGCGGTGCGCCAGACGACGAACAGCTCCTCGTACTTCGTGTCGCCGAGGCCGTTGAGGATCGCGCCGATGCGCTTCGAGTCGTCGGCCGGGGCCTCCGCGAGGACCCCGTCGACGAGGACCGTGGCGAGCTCGGCGGCCGTGGGCAGATCCGCCTCGGAGACCCCCGGCTCGCCGTGGATGCCGAGGCCGAGCCCCATCCGCCCCTCCGGGACGGTGAACAGCGGGGCGTCGGCCCCGGGAAGCGTGCAGCCGGCGAAGGCGACACCCAGGGTGCGGGTGCGGTCGTTGGCGTGCCGGGCGACGCGCTCGACCCCGTCGAGGTCGTAGCCCGCCTCGGCCGCCGCCCCGGCCACCTTGAACACCACGAAGTCGCCGGCGATGCCGCGCCTCTTCTCGATCTGGTCGACCGGGGCGCTGGCGATGTCATCCGTCACGAACACGACGCGCGTGTCGATGCCCTCCGCGACCAGCTGCTGCTGCGCCAGCGTGAAGTTCATCACGTCTCCGGCGTAGTTGCCGGTGCTGAAGAGCAGGCCCGCATCCGACGCCGCCGCCCGGCCCACCGAGCACGCCTCCTGCGTGGAGGGCGAGGTGAACACGTTGCCGACGACCGCGCCGTCGGCGAAGCCGGGGCCGACCACGCCGCAGAACGCGGGATAGTGGCCGGATCCGCCGCCGACGACGACCGCGACCTTGCCGGACGGTGTCTGCGCGGCACGGACGACCCCGCCGGGGACCCCGACGACGCGATCCTGGTGCACGTCGAGGAAGCCCTCGAGCAGGTCGTCGGCGAAGGAGGCCGGGTCGTCGAACAGCCGGGTCATCGGGCGCCCGCCTCGGCCAGCTCCGCCTGGCGGGTGAGCTCGGCGACCTCGGCGCGGCGCGCCGGTCCGTAGGTCTCCGGGGTCAGCAGGGCCGCGACCAGACCGATGAGCCCGTAGACGCTGAAGAGCACCGCGGGGCCCGCCCAGCCGAACGCCTCGTAGAGGCCGACCGCCCAGAAGGCGGTGAAGCCGGAGACCACCGCGGACAGCTGGTAGGCCAGCGACGCGCCGGACGAGCGGGTGCTCGTGTTGAAGAGCTCGGAGAACCAGGAGCCCTGCGCACCGGCGAGCGAGTTCTGGCACAGCGCGAAAGCGACGACGAACACGACGATGATGAGCCCGACCTGTCCCGTGTTGAGCATCAGGAACATCGGGATGCCGAACACCACGATCAGGGCGGTGCCGAACACGTAGACCGGGCGGCGCCCGACGCGGTCGGTGAGCCGCCCCCAGAACAGGGTCGCGACGAGGCCGACCAGAGCGGCGATGACGATCGCGAGGATCGTGTCCGGGCGCTCCGCCAGCTCGTTGGAGATCAGGTAGGAGGTGACGTAGGTGATCGCGACCGCGTAGCCGGCCGTCTCGGCGACGCGCAGAGAGAACGCGCGGAGCAGGTTGCGCCAGTCGTCGCGGATGACGGTGAGCAGCGGGTTGCGCACCAGCTCGCCCTCCTGCTTCGCGTTCTCGAACTCCGGCGACTCCTCGACCTTGAGCCGGATGTAGAGGCCGGCGCCGATGAGCACGGCGGAGAGCAGGAAGGGCACGCGCCACGCCCAGTCGCCGGGCAGGCCGGCCGAGAGCAGGAACGCGAGGTTCGCGAGCAGCAAGCCGAGCGGGAACCCGGCCTGCGGGATCGCGGTGTACTGCCCCTTGCGCTTCCAGGGTGCGTGCTCGAAGGTCATCAGGATCGCGCCGCCCCACTCGGCGCCGAATGCGAGGCCCTGGATGACGCGCACGCTCACCAGCAGGATCGGGGCGAGCAGGCCCACGGCCGAGTAGGTGGGCAGGAGCCCGATCGCGACCGTCGCGATGCCCATCACGAGCAGCGAGGTGATCAGCACCGGGCGACGGCCGATCTTGTCGCCGAGGTAGCCGCCGATGATGCCGCCCAGCGGCCGGGCGGCGAAGCCGACGCCGAGCGTCGCGAACGACAGCAGCGTGGCGGTCACCGGGTCGGCGTCCGGGAAGAAGGCCGTCCCGAAGTAGAGCGCGGCTGCGGTGCCGTAGCCGATGAAGTCGTAGTTCTCGACCGTGGTGCCGACCGCGCTTCCGATGGCCACGCGTAGCTTGTGCGGGGTCCCGAGGACGGGATCGCCGGCGTTCACACTCGACATCGCTATCTCCTTTGACAGGTTGGGGCGGTCGTACTGTCCGATCCGCTCAGTTGACGATTCTATTGTTAACAATAGAACGGCACAAGGGGCAAGTCCACGATCCGGGATCAGGCGCCCCGGCACCGGGCCGGCATCCGGGCGGTGTCAGTCCGCGGCCGCCGCCCGCATCCGCGCCACGATGCGCTCGGCCGCATCGTTCATGTGCTGGGCGAGGAACGCCTCCCCGCCCTCCGCATCCCCCGCCGCCAGCAGCGAGACGATCGGGAGATGACGCTGATACGCCATGTTCTGCACCGCCGTCTGCGCCCCCGCGGCCGTGATGGCGGCGCGCGTGAGCCCGCTCACCCCCGACCACGCGTGCAGCAGCGTGCCGTTCCCGCTGAGCTCGCACAGCCGCCGGTGGAAGTCGAGGTCGGCGTCGAGCTGGGCGACGAAGTCCCCCTCGGCCGCCTTGAGCTGCTCCAGGGCCGTCTGCAGCTCCGCCACGATCGCGGAGCGGTCCTCCAGGGCGCAGATCCGGCGGAAGGCGAGGGACTCGAGCGCGCACCGCACGGAGAAGATCTCGTCGACCTCGGCGGCGTCGACCACGCGCACCGAGAGCCGGCCGCGGGCGTCCGCCGTCAGCAGCCCCTCCTGCTGCAGGTGCCGGAGGGCCTCGCGGAGCGTGCCCCGGCTGACGCCGAGGGACTCGCTCAGCTCGATCTCCGCCAGATGCGTCCCCGGAGCGATCTCGCCGGAGCTGATCGCGTCGCGGAGGCGGGCCAGGATCAGCTCCCGTCTCGTCTGGAGCTCGATCGAGCCCAGCGCACGGAAGGGGGATCGCGTCGTCTCGGCCATGTCGAGATTCTACGCGAATCCCGCATTCGTGCTTGTTTGTCAACAGTAGGACATGAAACAATGACCCTCATGGACAACGACGTACTCGACCCGCGACGGGTCATCTGCTCCACGATCACCCTGCGCCACCTGCCGCTGGAGGCCGCCCTCACGCAGATCCGCGACCTCGGCTTCACCGAGATCGATCTGGGAGCCCTTCCCGGGGTCTGCGACCACGTGCCCTTCGTCCTCGACGAGGCGGCCGTCGCCGAGGTCGCCGCGACCGTGCGCGCGTCCGGGCTCTCGGTGCGCTCGGTGAACGCCGACGTCGGCGACCTCAACCGGCCGCTCACGGCCGCGCAGGAGGCGGACCGCGCCGCGCACGTCGAGCGCCTCATCGAGCTGTGCGTCTTGATCGGGGCCACCGGCCTCGTGCTCCCCAACGGCGCCCAGCAGCACGAGCCGATCGTCGACCTCGAGACCGACCTCGACCTGGTGGCCGCGCAGCTCATCGCCATCGACGAGCGCTGCCGCGCCGCGGGTCTGCAGCTGTGGGTGGAGGCGCCCCACTTCTTCCGCCTGAGCTACGACCTCGAGCGCAGCGCCGCGCTGCTGCGACGGCTCCCGCAGAGCATCGGGGTCATCTGCGACGTCAGCCACATCGTCGCCTCCGGCTCCACTCCCCCGGAGTTCGTCGACCTGGCCGGCGGGCGGATCGCCCACGTGCACCTCCGCGACGCCGAGCCCGGATACATCCACCACAGCATCGGACGCGGTCAGGTGGACTTCCCCGCCACGGTCTCCGCCCTGGCGGCGATCGGCTACCAGGGCAGGTTCGCCCTCGAGCTGGAGACGCGCGACATCTCCGACGACGAGCGGCCCGCCGCCGCCCTCGCCGCGGGCCGCTACATCAGCTCCCTGCTCTGATCCCGGCGGCGGCGGACGAGGGGGCAGGCGCCGCGGCGACTACTGGTCCTCCTCGTCGTCGCCGGCGTCGTGCCACCAGCGCACCGAGCGCACCTTCGGGTCGAGGCTGAGCCGCTGGACGATGCGCTCGAGCACGTCCAGACGCCCGCCGGGCGGCACGGCGAGCTCCGCCCTCAGGGTGACCGTCTCGGCACGGGACTTCGTCGCCGTGACCGCGCGGAGCGTCATGTCGGCGTTGGCGATCGACTGCATGAGCAGTCCTCGCACGATCTGCTCGCTCTTCTCCCCCGCGACGACCTCGAACTGGTAGTTGTCGTCCGCGCCGGGCACGGAGCGCTCGCGTCTGCGGTGGATCGCGCGCGTGATCGGGCGCAGCACGGTGTTCGTCGCGATCACCCCGAGCGCGCCCAGGGCCGCGATCGTGTACAGCCCGGCGCCGGCCAGCGAGCCGACGGCGGCCGAGCACCACAGCGTCGCGGCGGTGTTGAGGCCCCGCACGTTGAGACCCTCGCGCATGATCACGCCGGCGCCGAGGAATCCGATGCCCGACACCACCTGCGCGGCGACGCGGGTGGGGTCGGCGGTCGCCGAGTCGAAGCTGTACGCCCCGAGCACCACGAACAGCGCCGAGCCGCCCGCCACGAGCGTGTTGGTGCGCATCCCGGCCATCCTCGAGCGCCACTGCCGCTCGAGCCCGATGGCCGCGCCCAGCGCGAGTCCGACGAGCACCCTGACGACGAGCTCGAGCGAGGCGTGATCGAGCTGCATCAGGCCGCGGTCTCCGCCCGCAGGCGCTGCCGCTCGCCGCGACGGGCGGACTGCCGTGCCGGATCGGGCACCGGCGCGGCCATGAGCAGCGACCGGGTGTACGGATGCTGCGGATCGGAGGTCACCCGGTCGCCCTCACCGTACTCGACGATCTCGCCCCGGTACATGACGGCGACGTCGTGGCACATCCGCCGCACCACCGCGAGGTTGTGCGAGATGAACAGGTACGACACCCCGGTGCGCTCCTGCAGCTCGACGAGCAGGTCGAGCACCCGCGCCTGCGTGGACAGGTCCAGAGCGCTCGTCGGCTCGTCGCACACGATGAGCCGGGGTTCGAGCGCGATGGCCCGGGCGATCGCGATGCGCTGACGCTGCCCGCCCGAGAACTCCCGCGGCGAGCGCCGGGCCGAGCCGCTCGGCATCCCGACGGCGTCGAGGAGGTCGTGGATGCGCGCGATCGCCTCGTCCGCCGCGATGCCGCGCGCCCGGAGCGGCTCGGCGAGGATCGCCCCGATCGACATCGCGGGGTTGAGCGAGGAGTACGGGTCCTGGAAGACCACCTGCAGATCGGCGGCGAGCGGGCGCCGCTCCGCCTTGCTCAGGTCCTGGATCTCCCGCCCCTGGAAACGGATGGTCCCCGCGGTGACGGGCGCGAGGCCGAGCACGGCGCGCCCCAGGGTCGACTTGCCCGACCCTGACTCGCCCACCAGCCCGACCGTGCGGCCAGGGGCGACCGAGAGCGAGACGCCGTGCAGGATCTCGACCGGCGGTCTGCGCCAGCCCGCCACCGGGAAGGCGACCTTGACGTCGGAGACGTCGAGCAGGGACTCCGTCATGACTGCGCACCCTTCTTGTCGAGGACGGACCGCGCTGGCGTGCCGTCGAGCGTCGATGCCAGGAGTGTGCGGGTGTACTCCTGCTGCGGGTCTCCGAAGATCTCCTCGGCCGTGCCCCGCTCGATGACGCGGCCGTCGCGCATCACCACGACGTCGTCGCAGAGGTCGGCGACGACGCCGAAATCGTGGGTGACGAGCACCATGCTCATCCCCCGCTCCCGCTGCAGCCCGCGCAGCAGATCGAGGATCTCCGCCTGCACCGTGACGTCGAGAGCGGTGGTCGGCTCGTCCGCGATGATCAGATCCGGATCGCACGACACCGCACCCGCGATGAGCACGCGCTGCGCCATTCCGCCGCTGATCTGGTGCGGGTACGAGCGCAGCACGCGCTCGACGTCCGGAATGCCCACGCGCTCCAGCAGAGCGGATGCCGCCTCGCGCGCCTCCGTGCGCGACAGCCCCTTCGCGGCCCGCAGCGGCTCGATCAGCTGATGGCCGATCGTGAAGTTCGGGTCGAGGTTGCTCATCGGCTCCTGCGGGATGTAGGCGATGCGCCGGCCGCGCAGGGCCCGCGCTGCCCCGGGGGCGAGCAGGTCCTTCCCCTCGAAGGAGATGCCGCCGCCCAGCACCGCCCCGCCTTTGGGGAGCAGGCCGAGGATGGCGAGCGAGGTCTGCGTCTTTCCGGAGCCCGACTCGCCGACCAGGCCCAGCACCCGGCCGCGCTGCACGTCGAAGCCGACGCCGTCCACGACGACCTTGTCGTCGCCCGACGCCTGGGCGTAGCCGATGGTCAGCCCCGAGACGTGGCAGATGCTGCCCTCGGGCGCCGTCACGGCATCCGAGCCCGCGGCGACCGCGCGGCGCCGCGGGCGCACCGCGGCCGGGGCGTCGAAGGAGTCGCGCACGACGTTGCCGAGCAGGATGAACGCGCCGACCGTAACGCCGATCGCGATGCCGGGCCACACCATCAGGAGCGGGTCGGAGTAGATCGAGGTGAAGGCGTCCTGCAGCATGCCGCCCCAGGTGGGCGAATCGGGGTCTCCGAGTCCCAGGAACTCGAGGCCCGCCTGCAGGATGATCGCGAGACCGGCGATCATCGAGGTGTGCACGACGATGGGCGCGCGGACCGCGAACAGCACGTGCCGTCCGATGATGCGGGCGTCGGAGAGACCCGACACCTGGGCCGCGTCGATGTAGAGCTCCTTGCGCACCGCGATGACGAGGTTGCGCACCAGCCGGTAGAACGAGGGGGCGACCATGACGCCGAGCACGGCCATCGTGAGCATGGTGTTCGGGCCGATGACCGCGAACATCGCCACCAGCACGATCTTGCTGGGGAGGATGAGCAGCAGATCGCACACCCAGCCGGCGACGGCGTCGAAGCGCCCCCGGTAGTAGCCGCCGATGAGTCCGAGCGTCACGCCGAGCAGGAGCGAGACGATCACGGTGCTCAGCGCTCCGAGCAGAGTGAGCTGCGCGCCGAAGACGAGCCTGCTGAGCACGTCGCGCCCGGCGTTGTCGCCGCCGAGGAGGTAGCCGTCGGTGAAGGGCGGCGCATTGACCATGCCGATGTCCGCGCGCCCCGGAGGGTTCACTGTGATCAGCGGCGCCAGGATCGCCGCCAGCACGATCAGGGTCAGCACGATGAGCGAGGCCGTCCCCATCGGGTTGCGCAGGATCCGGGCGAGGATGCCGGTGCGACGCAGGGGCCTGGTGGTGCGGTCGAGTTCTGTGGAGAGCATCGCGGTGCTCATGCGAGCCTCGCTTTCGGGTTGATCCAGCCGTTGACGATGTCGATGACCAGGTTGACGAGCACGACGATCACCGCGGTGACGATGAGCACGCCCATGATCACCGGCATGTCGCCCTTGATCGTGGCGTTGACCCCGAGCAGGCCGAGCCCCGGGAGCGCGAACACCTTCTCGATGACCACGGCGCCGCCGATGGTGCCGATGAACTGCAGCGAGAGCACCGTCAGCGCAGGGCCGGCGGCGGCGCGCAGCACGTGGGCGCCGATGACGCTGCGCTCGCTGAGGCCGCGCGCGCGGAGGGTCCGCACGAAGTCGCGGCTCAGCACGTCGATGGTCGCGCCGCGGATCTGCTGCGCCGTCGAGGCGATGCCGGCGAACAGCAGGGCGACGACCGGCAGGGTGATGCTGGCGACCCACCGGGAGGGCGAGTCCCCGAAGGGCACGTAGCCGGTCGCGGGGAGCCAGCCGAGGGTGACGGCGAAGATCACGACGAGCACGATCGCCACCCAGAAGTTGGGCAGGGCGACGCCGGCGACGCTGACGAACTGGATCGCGCGGTCCAGCCAGCCTCCGCGGATGGCCGCCGTCATGCCGAGCAGCACGCTGACGAGTGCCGTGAGCAGGACCGACACCGTCACGATCGAGAGGGTGACAGGCAGGCGCGTGCCGATGAGGTCGACCACCTGCTCCGAGTTGAACCACGAGTGGCCGAAGTCCCCGCGCAGAGCGTTCAGGAGCCAGGTCCCGTACTGCACGATGAACGGCTGGTCGAGGCCGAGCTCGGCCTCCTTGGCGGCGATCGCGGCGGCATCCGCGTCCTGGCCGAGGATGCTGTGCGCCGCGTGCGAGCCGCCGGCGAACACGAGGGCGAAGGCGATGAACGAGATCCCGAGCATCAGGACCAGTCCCCCGCCGAGCCGTCTGGCGATGAATACGAGCATGCTGTCTCCGTGTGGGAGCGACCGGGGCGGGACCGCACGGGCCCGCCCCGGTCTGGTGTGTCAGTCGGTGAAGTTCCGGATGGACGGGACGACGTTCTGCGGCTGCGGGGTCACCGTCACGTCCTTGGTGGCGTAGATGGTGTCGGCGAACGCGATCGGGGCGAACCAGCCCTCCTCGACCACGTACGCGTTCAGCTCCTGCAGGGCCGAGGCGTACTCCTCGTCGCTCGGCGCGACCGCGGCCTCGGCGATCAGGCGCTCGACCTCCGGGTCCTCGGTGTGCCGCGGGTTCCACGGTCCCGCCGAGGCGATGGACTTGTAGACGTCGCGCCACTCGTTGCCCGAGCTCAGCTGCATGATGAAGGCGCCGTAGTCGCCGGACTGCACGGTCGGGATGTACTGCTCGCTGACCACCTTGGTCCATTCGACCGTCACGCCGATGTCGGCCAGCTGCTGCTCGATGATGTCGTTGGACGCCGCGAACAGCGGCGACTGGGGCATCGGCAGGGTGAAGCCGTCGGGATAGCCGGCCTCGGCGAGCAGCTCCTTCGCCTTCTCGGGGTCGTACGAGTAGGCGTCGTCGAGCGCGGCGTCGAAGGCGATGCTCTGGTCGTTGAAGATCTGCGTGCTGGCGGCCGCACGGCCCTGCAGCACCTTCTCGGTGTACCCGTCGCGGTCGAAGGCGTAGTTGAGGGCCTGACGCACCCTCTCGTCGCCGAGCGCCTCGACCTTGCTGCCGTCGCGGTCGGCGATGATCAGCCCCTGCCAGTCCAGACGGTGCACGTTGAGGGTGAGACCGGACTTCTCGGCCTCGGCCGCGGACTTCGCATCGATGAGAGCGCCGTCGATCTCGCCGGAGCGCAGGGCGTTCAGGCGGGCGGTCACCTCCTCCATCACCGTCACGGTGAGCGAGTCGTAGGGGAAGGCGTCCGGGTTCCAGTAGTCCTCGTTGCGCGTGTAGACGTAGGTGGCGCCGGCGACGGACTTCTCCGTGTCGAGCACGTACGGGCCCGAGCCGACCGGCTCGGTCGCGACGTCGGGATCGTCCAGGGAGTCCGGGCTCGCCATGGCGCCGGCGACCGTGGTCAGGTAGTTCAGGAGGCCGGGATCGGGCGCCGAGAGCGTCAGCGCCACGTGGGTCGGATCGACGACGGCGACGTCCGACACGGAGGCCAGCATCGACGCGTTGCTGCCGGATCCCTCTTTGAAGTGATCCATGTTCGCCTTGACCGCCTCGGCGTCGAAGGCGCTGCCATCGGTGAAGGCGACGCCGTCGCGCAGCGTCAGGGTGAGCGTCGTGCGGGCGTCGTCGTACGCCCATTCCGTGGCGAGGTTCGGCTGCAGTGCGGCGTCGGTGTCGAGCACGAGCAGCGTGTCGTACACGGGCTGCCAGTACTGCACCAGGTTCCCGGTCTGCAGCTGCGACGGATCGAAGCTGTTGTTGGGCAGCGCCGCGGCGATGCGGAGCGTGGCGGGGGCGTCGCCGCCGTCGCCCTGCGGGGCGGCGGCGCCTGAGCAGCCGGTCAGAGCGAGAGCGAGGGCGGCTGCAGACGCGAGCAGGAGCTTGCGCATCCGTCTTCCTTCCGTGAGAGCGGAGACGCCGACAGTGTGACGACGTCGTCACCAGGCTCCCCCTCACCGGGTGGCGGACTCGGGTGCCTGCCGAAAGGTGAAGCCTGATTAACACGTCAAGGTACACGAACCGTGAATGCTCGTCAACATTTCACGCACGCGGCACGTCGATGCGCACGCGCCCCGCACTCCTCGTGCGGCTCAGATGCCGAGGGCGAGCGCCGCGCGCCAGCGCGCGCAGGTCGACTCGACGAACGCCGCGAACACCGCACTGGCCGGCGGGTAGTCGATCTCCGCGGCGACTCCGGACTGCACCACGATCTGCGAGAGCGAGCCGTGCAGCATCATCCCCAGCTGCGCCGCCTCGAGGGTGATCTGCTCCGGCGTGAACGGCGGAATCTCCCCCTTCTCCACGGCCTCCGCGACATGGCGGGCGAAGGACTCCTGGGTCGATCGATAGCTCTGCACGATGTACGAATGCGCGGGATGATCGGGCGACGAGGCCTCCCCCGTCATGCCCGCCATGAGCCGTGCGACGCCGGGATTCTGCTCGAAGTACTCCACGACGCGCGGGATCGCCCGCACATAGGCGAGGCCGACACGGTCGGGGCCGGCGACCCGGTCTACGTAGGCGCGCCACTGCTCGAGGTTGTAGTCCATGACCGCGAACAGCATCTCCTCCTTGCTGCCGAAGTAGCGCGACAGCGCGGCCGGGGTGACCCCGGCGCGCTCCGCCACCTCGCGCATCGTGCCGCCGTAGTACCCGGACTCGCCGAAGGTGATCGCCGCCTGCTCGATGATCAGCTTGCGCCGGGCGACGCCCGCCCGATAGGGACCGCGCTTGCCGGGAGTGCTGTTCGCCATGGCCCCATTCTGGCGCGTACGGCACGATCAGGTCGACCGACGCGCTCCGCGCCTCGGTTGACAAAGGCCTCCCCGTTACCCAATAGTTAATGTAGATATACTTTTTAGCGCTGGAGGACCCCCATGACCGCACCCGACGACACCGCCACCCTGCGTCTCTGGCTGGTCCGTCACGGCCGGACTCTCTTCAACGACCTCGGCATGGCCCAGGGCTGGTGCGACTCGCCCCTGACCGCGGAGGGGGTCCGCGGCGTCGTCGAGCTGTCCACGCGTCTGCGAGACATCGAGTGGGCGGGGGTCTACGCCAGCCCGAGCGAACGGGCCATGGACACGGCCGAGCTCATCGTGGGCGATCGGCATCCGATCGTGCGCGACCGACGCTGGAAGGAGTACAACTTCGGCGTCTGGGAGGCGCGCCCGAACGAAGAGGTCTTCACCGCGCTCGCCGACCTCACCGCTCCCGGCGCCGAGCCGTTCAGCACCGTGCGCGGCCTCTTCACCGGCGACTACCCCGCGCTCGAGGGCGGCGAGACCGGTGCGCAGTACGGCGCCCGCGTCGCCGCGGCGCTCGCAGAGCTGCGCGCGTCGCACGCCTCCGGAGACGTGCTCGTCGTCACGCACGGCATGACGGTCGGCGTCGCCGCCACCCTCGTCGACGCCGGCTTCGACTTCGGCCGGGGCATGGACAACGCCACCTTCACGGTCATCGAGTACCTGGCCGACGGCACGGCGCACATCCGCGCCTACGGCGCGCGCACCCCCGAGGAGCTCAGGGCCGGCACCCGCTGATCCCCGTCCGACACCGAGGCCCCTGTCCGTTCGCGCGAACGGACAGGGGCCTCGACTCTCTGCGCAGGCCCGGAGAACGGCGTCCCCGGGCCCGCCGAGCGGAATCAGTGGAAGAAGTGGCGCTCGCCCGTGAAGAACATGGTGACGCCCGCCTTGCGCGCGGCATCCACCACCTCCTCGTCGCGCACCGAGCCGCCGGGCTGCACGATCGCCTTGATGCCGGCGTCGATGAGCACCTGGGGCCCGTCCGCGAACGGGAAGAAGGCGTCGGACGCGGCGACGGAGCCCGTCGCGCGGTCGCCGGCGCGCTCGACCGCCAGGCGGCACGAGTCGACCCGGTTGACCTGCCCCATGCCGACCCCGACGGTGGCGTTGTCCTTGGCCAGGACGATCGCGTTCGACTTCACGGCGCGGCACGCCTTCCAGGCGAAGATGAGGTTCGTCATCTCCTCCTCGCTCGGCCGCTCTCCCGAGACGAGCTCCCAGTTCTTCGCGACCGACTCGATGTCGTCGGGGAAGCGGTCGGCGTCCTGCAGCAGCAGGCCGCCGGACACCAGCCGCACGTCCATGCGCTCCTGCTGCCAGTCCTCGGGCAGCTGCAGCAGCCGCAGGTTCTTCTTGGCCTTGAACACCTCGAGCGCCGCGGGCTCGAACGACGGCGCGACGATGACCTCGGTGAAGATGTCCTTGAGGTTCTCGGCCATCTTGAGGGTCACGGTGCCGTTCGCCGCGATCACGCCTCCGTATGCCGAGACCGGGTCGCACTCGTGCGCGCGCAGGTGGGCGCTGGCGATCGGGTCGAGCGCGTTGGGAGCCGTCGTGGCGATGCCGCAGGGGTTCGCGTGCTTGATGATCGCGACGGCCGGGAGCACCATGTCGTAGGCGGCGCGCAGGGCGGCGTCGGCGTCGACGTAGTTGTTGTACGACATCTCCTTGCCCTGCAGCTGCGTCGCCTGCGCGATCCCGTGCCCGCCCGAGCGGGTGTAGATCGCGCCGCGCTGGTGCGAGTTCTCGCCGTAGCGCAGCGTGGCCAGACGCTCGGCCTGGATCGTGAGGTGCACCGGGAGGTCGCCGGCGTCGTTCAGCGTGCCCTCGGCGAACCACTGCGCCACGGCCGTGTCGTAGGCCGCGGTGTGCGCGAACGCGCGGGCGGCGAGGTCACGGCGCTGCGAGAGCGTGGTGCCGCCGTCGCGCACCGCGGCGATGATCGACGGGTACGACTCGGGCGAGACGACGATCGCGACGTTCGCGTGGTTCTTCGCCGCCGCGCGGACCATCGCCGGTCCGCCGATGTCGATCTGCTCGACGACGTCGTCGCCCGCGGCGCCCGAGGCCACCGTCTCGACGAACGGGTACAGGTTGACCACGACGAGCTCGAAGGGCTCGATCCCCAGATCGGCGAGCTGGCGCTCGTGGTCCTCGAGGCGCAGGTCGGCGAGCAGGCCGCCGTGCACCTTCGGGTGCAGCGTCTTGACGCGGCCGTCGAGCATCTCGGCGACGCCGGTCACCGCGGCGACGTCGGTGACCTGGTGTCCGGCCTCGCGGATCGTGGCCGCGGTGGAGCCCGTCGACACGATCTCGACGCCGGCCTCTGCGAGCGCTGCGGCGAGGTCCAGCAGTCCGCTCTTGTCGCTCACCGAGACGAGCGCGCGGCGAACCGGGACGGAATCGCGATCGCGGTAGAGCGAGGGGTCGTGGCGGGGGCCGGCCATGGTGGGCTCCTTCGTGGCGAGGGGGTGGTTCAGGATGCGGCGGACAGCTCGAGCTCGCCGGTCGCGATGCGGCGCACCACGTCGATGAGGAGCCGGCGTTCGACGGGCTTGATGCGCTCGTGGAGGGTGTGCTCGGTGTCTCCGTCGACGACGGGCACGCGCTCCTGCGCGAGGATGGGCCCCGTGTCGACGCCGTCGTCGACCACGATCACGCTGGCGCCGGTCTGCGAGGCCCCCGCGGCGAGCGCGTCGCGGACGCCGTGCGCTCCGGGGAACTCCGGCAGATAGGCCGGATGGGTGTTGATGAGCCGAGGCGAGTACTCCGCGACCAGTGCCGGCGGCAGCAGCCTCATGAGGCCGCTGAGCACGACGAGGTCGGGCTGCCAGACGGCGAGCTGACGGCTCACCTCCTCGCCCCAGGCCTCCCGGGTGTCGTGCTGATGCCAGGGGACGGTGAAGCTGGGGATGCCGAACTCCTCGGCGTGGGCGAGGCCGTCGGCTTCGCGATCGGCGCCGACCACCACGACCCGGGCGGGGAAATCGGGATGGCGAGCAGCCTCGAGGAGGGCACGAAGATTCGAGCCGGCGCCCGAGATGAGAACGGCGACCGTGAGCACGCGCCCAGTCTACCGGGGCGGGGAGGGGCGCCCGACCCCGTGACGGACCGCCCGCAGGTCAGGGGCGGAGGTCGTCGAGCGGCGCGGTGTCGTTCGCATCGTCCGCGGATGCGACGACCATCGTGTCGGCGCCCGCCGAGTCGTCGCCCAGCGGAAGATCGGATGCCGTCATCTCGGCGATCCATCGATCGGTGCGCTCCTCGGCGAGCTCGTCGCGATGCCGTGGCGAGAGCAGCAGGATCGCCGCGCCCAGCAGCACCTCCCCGCCGAGGGCGAGGGCGAAGGGCAGCACGGCGGGTCCGGCCTCCGCCAGTCGGCCGGGCCCGATCGATCCGCCGGCGAGCACCGCGGCGAGCGCCGCGACCCCCGCGGTGAGCACGGCGATGCCGAAGGCGATGACGGCACGCGGCGCGATGCCGAGCGGCGTCCCCTCCCAGACGAGCCGTGAGCGGACGACCCAGCCCGCGAAGGCTCCCGCCGCGATCGGCAGGAGCACCACGATCAGCATCCAGATCGAGCCGTTCTCGGGGAGCAGACCGAAGACGGGGATGCCGGGGACGACCCCCAGCTGGGTTCCCGCCGGCGAGACCGCGGTGCCGGCGCCGACGGCGAAGCCCGGGCCCGCCAGCCACGATGCCGCCCAGACGACGAGCGTGGGCAGGTAGGCGAGCTGGCCGAGCGTGATCACGATCCCGCCGAGCACGTCGATGCGCGCGGCCTCGAAGAGCGCCACCACCTCGCCGCCGCGCAGGACCGTCATCAGCGCGACCGCGAGGGCCGACGCCCCCGTCACGCCCACGACGGCGACGGCTGCCCCTCGTACCGCCGCTGCGGGCACCGGGCCCCAGTCGCCCCAGGAGTCGACCACGTCGTGCACGCGGTCGACGAGGCCGCCGTCCCCGTCCTCCCAGGCCACCCGCACGGCGCCGCACAGCGCTCCCGCGAGGTACACCGCGGGCGGAAGCACGATCGAGAGCGCGAGGGAGGTCTGGGCTGCGGCGATGTGGGAGGTGAGGGCCACGCCCGTCGAGACGGCGGCCGTCACGAGGGTCCCGGATGCCGGCCCGAGCAGCCAGGCGCCGGCCCGCGCCGCACGGGCGCCCGAGCGCGCCGCGAAGAGCAGGGTGAACAGGAGGAAGGCGAGCGGGGTCGCCGAGAGCGTGAACGCGGCGGCATCCGGTGCGATCCCGACGGCCGTCAGCGTCTCCGTGGGCAGGGAGACGTCGATCGCGACGCCGTGTCCGAACTGCCAGAGCGTGCCGGTGAGGGGCCAGAGGGCGCCCCAGTCGGCGCCGACGCCGAAGGCGAGCGTCCACAGGAGGGTGAGGGGCGCGAGCAGCGCGGCGAGTCCGACGGCGGCCGCGATGGCCGCGTCGAACGCCGCGAGGAGCGCGACGAGGAGGCGTTGCATATCGTGTCGAGACTACGACGAGAAGCTGAGCCTCGAGGATCGGACGCGCGCGGCGGGCGCGACACGATATCGTCTCCTGCGGAGGTTCCCCGATGTCAACTGCCCCGTCCCCCACTCCCCCGCAGGTCGCAGAACCCGCGAACGCCCTCGATCGCTTCTTCGAGATCAGCAAGCGCGGCTCCACGATCGGCACCGAGATCCGAGGGGGCCTGGTGACGTTCGTCACGATGGCCTACATCGTGATCCTCAACCCGCTCATCCTCTCGACCCCCGACGTCGCGGGCGGCACGCTGCCCGCCGGCGCGGTCGCCGCGGCCACGGCCCTGACCGCGGGCGTCATGACGATCCTGTTCGGGCTGACGACGCGCCTGCCGTTCGCGTTCGCCGCAGGCCTGGGCATCAACGCCTTCCTCGCCTTCACTGTCGTCGGGACGGTCACCTGGCCCGAGGCCATGGCGCTCGTGATGATCAACGGCGTCATCATCGTCGTGCTCGCCGCGACCGGCCTGCGAAAGCTCATCTTCGACGCGGTGCCCGTGCAGCTCAAGCTCGCGATCACCGTCGGCATCGGCCTGTTCATCGCCTTCATCGGGTTCGTGAACGCGGGCTTCGTCACGGCGACCAACACCCCCTCTCCCCCGGTCGACCTCGGCGACGGCGGCTCGGTCGCCTCGCTCACCACGCTGATGTTCGTCATCACGCTGATGATCGGCGGCGTCCTCATCGCGCTGCGCGTCAAGGGCGCGATCCTCATCGCCCTGGTCGGCGGCACGGTCCTGGCCGCGCTCGCGAACCTGATCTGGCCGACCGAGGGCCTCGGCTTCGCCTCCTCCGGCAGCATCGTGGGCGTCCCCGACCTCAGCCTGATCGGCCGGGTCGACTTCGGCTTCGACCTCGCGAAGGTCGGCGCGGTGACGCTCGTGATGTTCGTCTTCACCCTGCTGTTCTCGAACTTCTTCGACGCCATGGGCACCATGACCGGCCTCGCCAAGGAGGCCGACCTCGCGGATGAGAAGGGCGACTTCCCCCGCATCAAGTCCGCGCTCGTGGTCGAGGGCGTGGGCGCGATCGTCGGCGGCGGCACGTCCTCGTCGTCCGCGACCGTCTTCGTCGAGTCGGGGGCCGGGATCGGCGAGGGTGCGCGCACCGGATTCGCGACCACGATCACCGGCGTGCTGTTCCTGCTCGCGATGTTCTTCACCCCGCTCACCGCCCTCGTGCCGAGCGCCGTGGCCGCCGCGGCGCTCGTGCTCGTCGGCGCGATGATGCTCTCGCAGGTCAAGAACATCGACCTGAGCGACTTCCGCGTGCTGCTGCCGGTGTTCCTCACGGTCACGGTCATGCCGATGACCTACTCGATCGCGAACGGCATCGGCGCGGGCTTCGTCAGCTGGATCGTGGTGAACGCGCTGTCGGGCAGGGCCAGGACGATCCACCCGCTGCTGTGGGTGGTCGGCGTCGGCTTCGTGCTGTTCTTCGCCCGCGGGCCGATCGAGGCGCTGTTCGGCGCCTGAGACCCTCTCTCGGCGGAGATCCGGATGCCGGCTCGGAACAGGGTTCCGGGCCGGCATCCGTGTTCCGAGCCCGCGAACCGCAGGATCGTCGTTCGCTCCGAGAGCCCGCGGCGCGGTCGACGACGGAGAGGACCCCGGACCTGAGTCCGGAGCCCTCTCCGCGCGGCTCACTGCGCGGTCGCGCTGAAGCGCATCTGCGCGGCGTCGTACTCGTCCACGCGAACGCGCAGCGACTCGCCGACGGCAGCCTGAGCACCGCGGACGAGACCCGGTGTTCCCTGGAACTCGACGAGCGCGCCGAACGGTGTGACGGACGTGGTCACGACCGTGATCTCGTCGCCGGCTTCGATGAAGGGCATGGGGCCTCACCCCCTTCCGATCTTCGGGGTGCGTCCCGCGGGCGCGGCATCCGCGGCCCCGATCCTCTTCTCGTCGTGGGGCTGGGCGGTGCCCCGGTCACGCCGGATCGCACAGGGCGAGCTTAACCCGCCTCACTGCCTCACCGCCTCGTCACTTCTGGGGGCCGACACGCCAGATGTCGGACCGAAGTCGCCCTTCGGTCCCCCGATCCGGCGTGTCGGCCCCGGACGTGCAGCGGACGGATGCCGGTCCAGACGGCCGCCCGAGCACGGAACGCAAATATAACGAAAAGGTCTCGACGCAGACCTCGGCCTCTGCCAGGATCGAGGCCATGAGCGTTCGAGGGCGACGCCTGTGGAGCACAGGGGTGATCGGCGCCGCTCTCTGTCTGACCTCCGCGACGCTGCTGACCCCGCCGGCGCATGCGATGGCACCGGCAGCCGCCGAACCGCCCGTCACGGCGTTCGGCACCGCGGCGACATCGCCCCCGCTCTCGCTCGCGCTGTTCTCGCTGCGCCCGCGAGCCGCCCTGCGCGAACCCGGACAGCCAGGGGTCGTCGTGGCGCACCGGGGAGCGAGCACCACGGCGCCCGAGAACACGCTGCCGGCCATCACCGCAGCGGCGGACGCGCACGCGGACTACGTCGAGATCGACATCCGAATGTCCAGCGACGGCGTTCCCGTCGTGATCCACGACAGCACTGTGGATCGCACCACAGACGGCACCGGCGCCGTGTCCGCGCTGACGCTCGCCGAGCTGCAGCGGCTGGATGCCGGCTCCTGGTTCTCGGAGGAGTACGCCGGCACACGGATCCCCACGCTCGCGCAGGTTCTCGCCCTCACCGCCGACGCCCGTCTGTCGATCGTGATCGAGTACAAGGGACGGTGGACCCCTGCCGCGATCAGCACGACCGTCGACCAGATCTCCGCGGCTGATCTCACCGGACAGGTGATCACGCAGAGCTTCGACGAGAAGACGGTCGAGAACATCTCCACCGTCGCGCCCGACCTCTTCGTCGGCTGGTTGACCGACCGCATCGACGCATCGATCGTCCGCACCGCGCAGCGGATCGGAGCGGATGCGGTGAACCCGCGGACCACGACGCTCCGCGGACTCGCACGGGCGCACGAGGCGAAGCTGCGCGTCTTCGTGTGGACCAGGGACGCCGATCGCGACTGGGAGGACCTGACCGCGATGGGCGTGGACGGCATCATGACCAACACGCCGGGTGCGTTGACCGAGTGGATCGGACTGCGCGCGCCGACCGCCCGGCCGCCCCTGTAGCGCCCGCCGCCTACCGCCGCGGCGGTGCCATGCACGAAGGCCCCGGGGTGGAGCCCGGGGCCTTCGTGCACCAGTCTAGCGTGAGAGCGACTAGAGCGCCTCGATCAGGGCGCGCATCAGCTCGGCGGTCTCGGACGGCGTCTTGCCGACCTTGACGCCTGCGGCCTCGAGGGCCTCCTTCTTCGCCTGCGCGGTACCGGCCGAACCGGAGACGATGGCGCCCGCGTGGCCCATGGTCTTGCCCTCAGGGGCGGTGAATCCGGCCACGTAGCCGACGACCGGCTTGGTGACGTGCGCCTTGATGTACTCGGCCGCGCGCTCCTCGGCGTCGCCGCCGATCTCGCCGATCATGACGATCGCCTTGGTCTCCGGGTCGGCCTCGAAAGCCTCGAGCGCGTCGATGTGCGTGGTGCCGATGACCGGGTCGCCGCCGATGCCGATGGCGGTGGAGAAGCCCAGGTCGCGCAGCTCGAACATCATCTGGTAGGTCAGGGTGCCCGACTTCGACACGAGGCCGATCGGTCCCTTGCCGGTGATGTTGGCCGGCGTGATGCCGACGAGGGCCTCGCCGGGGGTGATGATGCCGGGGCAGTTCGGGCCGATGATGCGGGTCTTGTTGCCCTTGCTCTTCGCGTAGGCCCAGGCCTCGGCCGAGTCGCCCACGGGCACGCCCTCGGTGATGACGACGAGCAGCGGGATCTCGGCGTCGATGGCCTCGATCATCGCGTCCTTCGTGAAGGCGCCGGGGACGAAGGCGATCGACACGTCGGCGCCGGTCTCCTTGATGGCCTCTGCGACCGAGCCGAAGACGGGCAGCTCGATCGCGTTGCCGTCCTTGTCGGTGTGCGAGACCGTGGTGCCGGCCTTGCGTGCGTTCACGCCGCCGACGACGTTGGTGCCGGCCTTGAGCATGAGCGCGGTGTGCTTGGTGCCCTCGCCGCCGGTGATGCCCTGGACGATGACCTTGGAGTCCTTGTTGAGGTAGATCGACATTCTTCTAGTCCTTAAGTCTCAGGCGTTGGCCAGCTCGGCGGCCTTGTCGGCGCCCTCGTCCATGGTGGCGGCGAGGGTGACGAGCGGGTGGGCGTACTCGGCGAGGATCGCGCGACCCTCCTCGACGCGGTTGCCGTCGAGACGGACGACGAGGGGCTTGGATGCCGTGGCGCCCAGGGTCTCGAGCGCGCCCTTGATGCCGTTGGCGACGGCGTCGCAGGCCGTGATGCCGCCGAACACGTTCACGAAGACGCTCTTCACCTGAGGGTCGCCGAGGATGACGTCGAGGCCGTTGGCCATGACCTCCGCCGAGGCGCCGCCGCCGATGTCGAGGAAGTTGGCCGGCTTCACGCCGCCGTGGTTCTCGCCGGCGTAGGCGACGACGTCGAGGGTCGACATGACCAGGCCCGCGCCGTTGCCGATGATGCCGACCTCGCCGTCGAGCTTGACGTAGTTGAGGCCGGACTTCTTGGCCTTGGCCTCGAGCGGGTCGGCGGCCTCCTTGTCCTCGAGCGCCTCGTGCTCGGGGTGGCGGATCTCGCTGGCGTTGTCGTCGAGGGTGACCTTGCCGTCGAGCGCGATGATGTCGCCGGACTCGGTGCGCACCAGCGGGTTGACCTCGACGAGCGTGGCGTCCTCGCCCTTGTACACGTCATAGAGCTTCACGAAGACGTCGGAGACCTTCTCGACGAGGTCCTCGGGGAAGTTCGCGGCACGGGCGATCTCGACGGCCTTGTCCTTGTCGATCCCGGTCAGCGGGTTCACCTCCACGCGGGCCAGCGCCTCGGGCTTCTCGACGGCGAGCTGCTCGATCTCCATGCCGCCCTCGACGCTGCACAGCGAGAGGTAGGAGCGGTTGGCGCGGTCCAGCAGCACCGAGAAGTAGAACTCCTCCGCGATCGCCGCACCCTGCGCGACCATGACGCGCTTGACGATGTGGCCCTTGATGTCGAGGCCGAGGATCGCCTTGGCTGCCTCGTACGCCTCGTCGGGGGTCTTCGCGACCTTGACGCCACCGGCCTTGCCGCGACCACCGGTCTTGACCTGGGCCTTGACGACGACGACTCCGCCGATCTTCTCAGCGGCTGCCTTCACCTCCTCGGGGGTGTCGGCGACGATGCCGGCGAGGACCGGCACTCCGTACTTCTCGAAAACGTCTCGTGCCTGGTACTCGTACAGATCCACTGTGGTTCCTTCACTGGGATGCGGCCTGGTTTTTCTCTCGATGTCGAGACATCGACCAGTCCCCCAGCTTACTACCTCGATCCGACCGCTCCTGAGGCCTCACCGGCGCCCGAAGGTGCACGCGACGGCGGATGCCGACGGCGCTCCGACACCCGCCGTCATCTCCTGAGGCGGACGTTCTAGGCTCATCTCATGCACGAATCCGCATCGCCGCGCTCCGCCGTCGTCGCCGCAGCGCTCGAGCTGTTCCAGAGCCAGGGCTTCGACCAGACCTCTGTCGAGCAGATCGCCAAGGCGGCCGGCGTCTCCCGATCGACGTTCTTCCGCCAGTTCGGCGGCAAGGAGGATGTCGTCTTCGCCGATCACGAGGTGCTGATCGCGCAGCTGCGCGAGTTCCTCGCCGAGGGGCACGACGACCCCTGGGGGGCCGTGTGCGCGGCATCCGAATCGGTCTTCGCGTACTTCGCACGCGACCCCGACCTGGCCCGCCGCCGCTACCAGATCGTGCGGCAGGTGCCGGTGCTGCGTGAGCGCGAGATCATCACGGTGTTCCGGTACGAGCGTCTGTTCGACGACTATCTGCGCAGCTCGCTGCCCGGCATCGATCCGCTGGACGCCGTCGGGTTCTCGGCTCTCGTCACGGCCGTGCACAACCATGTGCTGCGCCAGCTCCTGCGCGGCAGGAAGAAGATCCCCCTGTCGACGCTGCAGACGGCGCTCACGGATGTGCGCCGCCGATACGGGGTGCTCGCCGAGGAGCCGGACGAGGCGCCCGACGACGTGGTGGTCGCGGTCTTCCCGCGGTCGATGCCGATCGCCGAGGTCACCCGGCGCCTGCGCACGCAGCTCGACTGACCCGCCCCAGCTCGCGAGACTTCGCATATGTCACGTTTTCCGCGTGGAAACGTGACATATGCGAAGTCTCGGGAGCAGCATGCATGTGAAACCGAGTCTCTAGGGGTATGGTACTTAGTGCCACGAAGGAGTCCCCATGAGCATCGAAGCCTCCCCCTTCCCCGGCGAGCGCGTCTCGTCGTACGACGTCACCGGCCGAGCGGACAGCGACTACTACGCGGTCTTCGCCGACATCCCCGCCGCTGACCGCGAGGCGTGGGACCGTGCGAGGGCCTACATCGACGAGGTGGGACCGCAGATGGCGGATGCCTGGGACCGCGCCGAGTACCCACTCGACGCCGCACGGCGCATGGGAGAGATGGACCTCGTCGTCGACGGCATCGAGCATCCGTCCCTGACCCGCCTGTCGCCGCTGGCCGCCGGACTGGTGAACATGGAGATCTCGCGCGGGGACGGCTCGCTGGGCACGGTGCTCGCCGTGCAGGGCGGGCTCGCCCTGCGCACGCTGGCCCTCTTCGGGTCGGATGCTCAGCAGGAGAGGTGGCTGAGGGCTCTCGCCGACGGCTCGGTGCTCGGCTCGTTCGCGCTCACCGAGCCCGACCACGGCTCGGACTCCGTCTCGCTCGAGACGATCGCCCGCCGCGACGGCGACGAGTGGGTCATCCGCGGCGCGAAGAAGTGGATCGGCAACGGCGCCTCCGGCGGCATCACGTTCGTGTGGGCGCGCGTCGACGACGAGAGCGCACCCGAGCACGGCGCGGTGCGCTGCTTCCTCGTCGAGCAGGACACGCCCGGGTACACGGGCACCGTGATCCGGGGCAAGGCGTCGCTGCGCGCCATCTACCAGGCGCACATCGCCCTCGACGACGTGCGGGTGCCGCTGGAGGCCGTGTTGCCCGGCACGCACACCTTCAAGGACGCGTCGACCGTGCTGTACGCGACCCGCTCCGGCGTCGCCTGGTCGGCTCTGGGGCATGCGACGGCCTGCTACGAGGCGGCGCTCGCCTATGCGACCCAGCGCGTGCAGTTCGGCAAGCCGCTGGCGAAGTTCCAGATGGTGCAGGAGCGGCTCACCCACATGCTGGAGGACCTGACGGCGATGCAGCTGTACTGCCGTCGTCTCGCCGACCTCGAGACCGCCGGCGAACTGCGGCCGACGCAGGCGTCGCTCGCGAAGTTCCACAACACCAGGGCTGCACGACGCATCGCGTCGACGGCCCGCGACCTGCTCGGCGGCAACGGCATCCTGCTCGAGAACGGCGTCATGCAGCACATGGCCGACATCGAGGCGATCCACACCTACGAGGGCACCGAGAGCGTGCAGGCGCTGCTGCTCGGCCGTGACATCACGGGCATGAGCGCCTTCGCCTGATCCTCCTGCTCATCCGGGCGTGAGCACGTGTCGATCGCGGCTTGCTGCGGCCCCGCACAGGGTCTGCACCACCAGCGCGACGAAGAGCGCCACGACGGGCAGCACCCAGCCACCCGCCGCGGCGTGCAGGACGCCGAGACCGAGCGGGCCGAACCCGGCGAGCAGGTAGCCGATCCCCTGCGCCATGGTCGACAGGTGCGCGGTGTGCCGCGCATCGGGTGCGCGCAGGACGATGTAGCTCAGTGAGAGCGCGATCGCGGCGCCCTGGCCGAGCCCGAGCAGCGTCATCCACATCCAGCTCGCTCCCGCCGTCGGCAGCAGGAGCAACCCGAGCAGCCCCGCGGCGCACAGCAGCGCCGATATGGCGACCGGCAGCCACCGGGGGCGCACTCGGCGCAGCACGACGGGTGCGAGCAAGGCCGCGAGGATGCCGGGAGCGCTCGAGTACGACAGCAGGAGGCCCGCATCGGATGCCGAGAGACCCGCGTCCTGCAGCAGGGTGGGGATCCAGGTGAGCGCGGCGTAGTAGCTCAGGCTCTGCAGCCCCATGAATCCGGTCACGGCCCAGGCGACCCGGTCGCGCAGCAGCGCTGCGAACCGCGGTTCATTCCTCGACTCGATCAGCGCGTCGCCCGCGCCCCCGGATGCCGGCGGGACGACGGGCTGCAGCGCGCGCGGCAGCCACAGCAGCAGCGCGACGACCGCGGGGATCGCCCAGACGCCCAGCGCACCTCGCCACGACCCTCCGAACGCAGCGAGGAACGGCACCGTCATCGCGGCTCCCGCTGCTGCCCCCAGGAACAACGCCGTGGAGTAGAGCCCCATCATGAGGCCGACCCGGTGCGCGAAGTCCTGCTTGATGACAGCGGGCATGCAGACGTTGGCGACCGCGATGCCCGCCCCCACCAGCACGGTGCCGCCGAACAGCGCGATCGGGGACGGGAGCATGCGCACGGCGATCCCGACGGCGACGGCGGCCATCGTCACGGCGAGTAGGCGGTGCAGGCCGAACCTCCGGGTCAGCGCGGGTGTGAGGAAGGCGAAGGCCCCGAAGGCGAAGACCGGGATCGTCGTGAGCAGCCCAGCCACCGAGGAGGTCACGCCGAGGTCCTCCTCGATCGGGACGAGCACAGGCCCCACCGAGGCGACGCCGATGCGGAGGTTGAGCGCGATCGCGAGCAGTCCGGTGCCGATGTAGAGGCCCAGCAGCACAGCGCCGCGGCGCGGCGTCGGACGTGCAGGGACGGAGTCGGTGTCGGACGGCTCGTGGATCGCGGTCATGATCCGAGTCCACCAGGAACCGGGAGGGTGGTGAAACACGTACACTGCAGGGTGATGTCGGATTCCCGCCAAACGCCTCGCCTCGTTGACCTGCACCTGGTCGACTTCGACGACACGAGCCGCCTGCCCATGGAGGGCGCCTACCGCTTCTCGCACGCCGAGACGTCTCCGCGGCACGCCCATCCCCTCGGTCATCTCGTGCACGCGGCATCCGGCGTCCTCTCCCTGCTCACCGACGACGGGGCCTGGATCGCCCCGTCCACGCGATTCGCCTGGGTGCCCGCGTGCTTCGAGCATCGTCACCGTGCGCACGGGCGCACCGACATGCGCATCGTCCATCTCTCCCCCGAGCTGGCCGCCCTCCTCCCGACCGGGCCGGCCGTGCTCGTCGCCACTCCTCTGGCCCGCGAGGCGGCGCTGGCGCTGACCTCCGGTCGACCCCGCGACGCCTCCGCCCTCGACAACCTGCGTCGCGTCATCGTCGACGAGGCCACGACGGCACCCGAGCAGCCGCTGCATCTACCGGAGCCCCACGATCCCCGGCTGCGGGCAGCGGTCCGTCTGGTCGCGCGCGACCTCTCCACGCCTGTGTCGCTGAGCGTGCTCGCGGACCGCACCGGCACGGGCGAACGCACGCTGAGCAGACTGTTCCAGGCCGAGACCGGCATGGGCTATCGGCAGTGGCGTCTACAGCTGCGGGTGCACCGCGCGCTGGTCATGCTCGCCGACGGCGCCTCGGTGACCGACACCGCCGCCGCGTGCGGGTGGGCGACGAGCAGTCAGTTCATCGAGCAGTTCACCCCGCTGATCGGGATGACGCCAGGGCGCTACCGCCAGCCGGCCTCCGCTCAGTCGCCGTAGGGCGCCTTGGGCGGATCGGTGACCACGGGCTGCGGATCCACGAGGGTCCCGTCCTCGTTGTAATAGATCGGACCATCCGCAGGGAAATAGAACTGCGGCACCGACTCCGGTCCCTCCGTCGCCGGGAAGTACCGCCACGTGAAAGGGTCTGACCCGCGGTTGCCGTCATCGGTGACCATGTACGAGAGGTCCCCGGCGTCCCCGGGCACGCAGGGTGTGTCGACGGACACGATGACGTGCCCTTCCTTCGGACGGATCGTCGCGACCACGTTGCCCAGAGTCTCATCATCGGCGAGAACGACCCACTCCGCCGCATCCCCCGAACCATACGTCACCGGCTTGCCGTCGAACCCCGCCTCACGGAACGCCGCCACCGCCGCCGCGCTCATCGCCTCCGGATCCATCCCCGGCAACTCCACGCTCCGTCGATACCCGAAGGCATACCCGTCAGAGCCGCCGAAACCGATCGTGCACCCGCCGGGTATCGCCCCGTACTCGTCCACCGTCCACAGCCCCTCGTGGATACCCATCAGCACCGTGTGCATCCGCGTCGCCATCTCCAGGAACCGCTTCTCGCCGTCCCGATACAGCGCATCGCCCTCCGGAACCGCAGCACCGCACCCCGTCATCGTCATGACCAACACCAATCCGACGGCCGCAGCCGCCCGCGCACGCTTCACAGCCGCCACCCTAGTATCCGAATCCGTATCCGCCCGAAGAGGACAGTCCCTCGGCGACGAGGTCCCAATAGCCCTTCTCGCTGCCCTCGCCGCCCGGTTCGGTGCCGGGTTCACCGGTGAGCACGATCTGCCTGACGTTGTAGAACGACTCGCTTCCGGCGAGCAGATAGCCGCCTGGCGCGTTCTGTCCGGGGAAGTTCACGCCGGTGTGCGCGCTGTGCCCGGGAGTCGACAGGAGTTCCCGCCCGTCGGCATCCACGCCTCCGTCGCTGTCGAAGGTCGTGACGCCGTCGAGGCTCGACGGGTCGGTGTGATGACCCCATGCGGTGAGCTGTCCCACGGGCGCCCAGAAGTCGTTGCCCGACATCGTGGCGTAGATGCGCGGGGCGTCGGGCGACTGCAGGTTGGCGAGGATGCTCTCGTCATCGGGCAGCCCCGCCGAGCCGACCGTGATGAATCTGTCGACCCCGAGCCCGTCGGGAGACGAGCCGATCGCGAGGGCTGCGGTCGTGCTGCCGTAGGAGTGCGCGATCACGGTGATGGCAGGCTCGCTCGCCTGGGCGTCGAGCCCCAGCAGGAAGGATCGCAGAGCAGGCGCACCGTTCTGTGCCCGCGTCATCGATGGCTCTTCGGGGAAGTCCGGTGAGTCGTAGCCGAACCACGCGATGGCCGCGTTGCCGGTGTCGGCGATCAGGTCTCGGGCGGATGCCCCGAACTCCCAGATCTTCTCGACCTGCGACAGCATCCCCGGTACGAGAACCGAGACATTGGTCGAGTCGAGCGGTCCGTACCACACGGCCGCGGTCGTCTGTTCCGCCCCGTTGGGGTCGAAGGATATGAGCTTCCCCCCGCTCTTCGCCTTCGTCACCTCGTCCCATAGCGCCGAGACATCGGACTTCAGCGGCTCAGCGAGAGTCTCCAACCGAGCATGCAGGTCCGTCAGCCTGCGAAGGTTGGCCTCCGCACGGACGTCGAACGGGATGCCGTCGAGGTTGCCGATGATGTCCGGGTACTGCGCGGCGAGCGCGTCCCGCAGCGCAGGGTTGTCGTTCCACAGCTTCAGCACCGCGGCGGGATCGTCAGCCGCGAGGAGATCGTCGAGCAGCGCCCGCTCATCGTTCGTGAGCAGGGTCGCGACCCCGGAGACGAGCGACGACATCGCCCTGTCGTACGCCTCGTCCCAGGACGAGTAGAGCGACTCCCAGGTCAGCCAGAGCTCGTCGAGCACCTGCTTCGCACCGTCTGCCGAAGACATCGCCTCACGCGCGTCCTCGTTGGCTGCGTCGGCGTCGTCCTCCGGCCCCGACCGCGACGACCACAGCGCCTTGAGCCCCGCCTGCTCCGCCTCGTGCTGGGCCGTGGCCCAGGTGGCGTGCGCGCCTTCGATCTCCTCGATCATGCGGTTCGCCGGCACCGCGCACGCGGAGAACGCGTCGGCGTAGGCCGAGAGCACGCTCGACAGCAGCTCTGCCTCCGCGATCGTCGACCGCAGCGGAGAGGCGATCGCCTGCGCATCGCCACGCGCCCTGGTGATCGCGTCGCCCACGCCGGGCAGATCGGTCACGCGCTGCGCTCTGTCTCGAAGATCCCCGAGGTCCTCGGCGACGAGATCGAAGGTGCCGACCCAGGACGCCATCGATCCGGCATTGCCCTCGATGCGCTCCAGCGGATAGCCGCGATTCGGCGAGGTCAGGCTCACGGCTGTTCCTTCCCGGTGAGCTCGACGTCGAGATCCGAATGACGATCGCTGATCGCCTGCAGTCTGACCGCGATGTCGGTCGCATCGCTGATGAGCCCCTCGACCGCATCGTGCAGCGCGACGAATCTCCGATGCATCTCGAGACGGAGCGACGGCCGGTGGGCGGGGTTCTCGACGCCGACGTCGTCGCCCTGCAGATAGCCGACCGTGCCGAGCAGCGCGGTCGTCGAGTCGTTCACCGACGACGTCTCGGTGATGAGCTCGTTGTAGAAGACCTGCACCTCGTCCGCCATGAGTCCCCCCTTCGCTCTCGGCGGTCAGTCGGGACGCCCGATCGCTCCGGGCGCCCCGCGACGACGGATGCTGCGGTCAGCTGCCGGCGAGCTGCTGGTCGAGGTCCTGGATCGCGCGCATCATGCCGAGCAGTGCCTCGGACATGTCGTTGATGCCGTCCACCGCGCCCTTCAGGCCCGTGGTCAGCTCCCCGTACCCCTCACCGAACTTCCCCGACGCGTGCTGCGTCTTGAAGTCCTCACCCAGCAGCGTGTCCACCTGAGACTTCAACGAGTCCAGCTGACCCTGAATGTCATCACGAGCCTGCGACAACGACGACGCCACCTGCTCCATCTCCGCATAAGACG